>Ga0070741_10003686_pt1 | contig 37241 bp, 56 predicted proteins | sample Coa_R1_4_FD_66440 | JGI IMG/M metagenome (GOLD analysis project Ga0070741, IMG submission 66440) | Surface soil microbial communities from Centralia Pennsylvania, which are recovering from an underground coalmine fire - Coalmine... | ecosystem: Environmental > Terrestrial > Soil > Unclassified ... | reverse complement strand
CGAGAGAGGCGGCACTCCAGGACAAACCTTGGAACCAGTGCCAGGCGCTCACAGCCGCTCTCCCTGGGTGGCTTGCTCGATCTCGTGCTGACAGGAGGCGAAGGTGAGGAAGTCACACCCGCGGATATCGGGGTCCAGGGCACGGAAGTAGGCTTGCAGGTCGGTCTCGTTCGCATCGAACCAGGCCGAGAAGCTGTGCAGCTGGCGGTTGTCGTAGTCGGGCCGGAGGACGACCGTCGTGGTGATCTTCTGCGGGACGTACATGGCTGTCTCCCCTGGCTGATGGGGAGAAAGTCTATGGAATACTTTTCCTGATGTCAAGGAATACTTTTCCGTATTCCAGGCGCAGAAAGGCCGCTCAAACGCAAAAAGATGGCCCAGCCCCGCTTGGGGCTGAGATATCTAGCGGTGAGCCTCCAGTAGTTCTAGTACGCCGGCTTCCGTAAGGGGGCGGGTCGCACCGCTAAAGCCTGTTCTGGGCGGACGACCCGAAAAGGGAGGGGCGCGACGAGCGTCCCGACCGTGCGGCCGGTGATCTCAGCGAAGGGGAATAACAGGTCGTGGGGCATGGACGAAGGCTTTTTGCCGCCCTCATATTTGCGGTATTCGTCGGCAGTTACCTCGTAACCGACCGCGATCGTCAAGCGCCTGGCCATCTCCACTTGGCTCAGCCCGGCATCTTCGCGGGCGCTCTTCAGACGGCTGGCCAGCTCACGCTTAAAAGCGCTCCGCCCAGCCGGCACCCCATCGGCCTTTCGACCGGGGGTGCCTTTCTCGCCGCTGCGGGGACGCTTCGCCATGCCCGCAAACGGTAGCTGGATAGAAATTCCAGTCACTGGCCATTATTTCCGCCCATTGACTGGAAAAGTATTCCGTTATAAAAGAGGGCATGCAAGGCGTTCACGACATATTTGGCCATTGGCGGAACATTTCAGAGTTTGCCCGAGCGGTTGGAGTCAAACCTGACACGGCCCGAAAGTGGAAGAAATTCGGCCGCATCCCCCAGGAGTACTGGCAAGACGTGATCGTGGCCATGGCCTTGAAGGGCCTGGAAATCACGGTCCGCGACATTCTGACCGCGAACGCGCCGATGAAGCGCCGGGGGCGCCCGATCGGTGAGGCCCGAGCCCCCTAATGTCCACGTCAGGGGGTATACAACATAACCAACACCGCGGAGCGCTTTCCTCCCTTTCAGCGCCCGCGTCCTCAGCCGGCCCCATACGAACCACCGTCTGCGTGGCGTCGTGCTCCCTGCGGAGCCCGGCTTTTTCTTCATGAGCGGCTACACCCCGGTTTTCGACTCCGTGTTCAAGGGGTCGCTCTACGGGAAATGGCCTGATACCGCCGCCTGGGTGTGCATGCTCGCGCTCGCCGATCATCGCGGCCATATCGATGTGATGCCCGAAGCTATTTCGGGCATGACTGGCATGCCTCTAGCCGACCTCCTCGCCTGCATCAAGCGATTCTGCGCTCCCGACCCACGCAGTCGCAGCCAGGCAGAGGAGGGACGCAAGCTCGTACCGATCGACCCTGCGCGCGATTGGGGCTGGCGGGTGGTGAATATCCAGCTTTACCGGGACCGCGCCTCAGGGCGTGACCAGATCAAGGACGGGCGCAACGCTGAGAAAGTGCGTCGGTACAAGGAACGTCATAGGACACCGGCGGACACCGGCGGACACCGCGCGACACCATCAGACACAGCGGACACTTACTCAGACTCAGACTCAGACTCAGACTCAGACTCAGACAAGAGTAAGAGGGAGAGAGAGCCTCGCGCGAAGCGCTCAGCCACCGCGACGCGCCTCCCCGAGGACTGGAGTCTGACCCCCGAGAGGCGAGCAATCGCCGAAGCCGAGAAGGCGGACCCGGAGCGGGAGTTCCAGAACTTCACCGATTACTGGCTTTCGGCCTCCGGCGCCAAGGCACGCAAGCACGACTGGGATCGAACCTGGCGGATGTGGTGCCGACGGGCTCCGGATTTCCGGCCGCGCTCCCAGCACGAAGAACCCCAGCTCACCTGGCGCCCCCCGGCCGAAGACCCGGAGTACTGCTGATGCACCCTAATGATTTCGAGCCCTTCAGGGCGATCCTGCAGAAATGCGCCGTGGCCTTCGGGAAGAAGCTCACCGACCCAGTGGTGGACTCGTACTGGTCAGCGCTCAAGGACGAACCGCTGGGCACGGTCGAGCGCTTGGCGACGCAGCACATTCGCTACCAGAAATTCTTTCCCAAGCCGGTGGAGTTGCGGCCGAAGGAGGAAAAGCCCGTCGATGCGAAGGACGAGACGGAGCGGAAATTCCGCATCTGCGAGGACGCCTGCCTGCGGGCGCTGGAGGATCAGCGCGTCCACGACCCCGAAGGATGGCTGAAGCGCTTACCGAAGGGCAGTGGGATCGAGCGCCTGGCTGCTTTGCATGGTCCGCAGGGGATTCGCTTCGATATCCCGCAACGCTGCTGGAGGCTTGCGTGAGCCTGCTGTCCCAACAGCAGAACGAGGCTTGGCTCGCTAAACGGCTCGTGGAGCATCGCGGCCCCGATATCTTCGAGGGCCTCACCGACACGGACTCCCGGCGCGAAGCGATGCGCGCGGCGATTAAGTCCAACGGCCTGGAGCTTGTCATCGTCGGCAGCAAGGGTGGGAAACCGGTGTGCTGGAAAGCAGCCTTTGAGCGCTGTTATGGGGAGAAGCTTTGAGCCGAAAGCAATACCTCGCCCACTGCAAGATTCTCATTGCCTACCTCCTGATGAAGGTCGCGCAAGAGGACTGGCATGCGGTTCGCGATGCCTGCGTGGATATCGAAACGCTGGAGGCGCGGCATCGGTGAAAATCGTTCATCTGCTCAATCGCCGCCGCTGTATCCGCTGCAAGCAACACAAGCCCCTCAAGGGCTCGCAGGCGAGACCCTTCATATGCCGAGAGTGCCGTCATGCGTAGAGCGGCCCGCAGGGACGGAAACGAACGCGAGCTCGTAGCCGTCGCGAAGGCTTTTGGGGCTCTGTGGCTGCCTGTGGGGCCCTTGGACGGCTGGGTAGGGTATCAAGGGCGCTTCTATCCGGTTGAGATCAAGCAGGGCCGCAATGGCTATACGCCCGCGCAGGTCAAATTCCTCGCTCAGTGCGAAGCGCGTGGCCTGCCGGTCTTCACCTGGCGCACTGAATTGAATGTCTTTGAAACCCTGGGGGCGCATTGAACGCAGTTATGACCATCACCGGATCACGCGGACGTCCCATGGGGGATGCTCTGGCGCATGTCGATCATGCCCTGGAAATGTGGGCGCGCTGGGGCAGGGAGGGTTTAAGTGGCTGGCCCACCATGACCCTACTCGCTCGGGTCGCCGAGCAAGGCTTTACAGGGGCTGCCCAACCGGGACCCCTCCCGGAGATGGGCTCCGCGGTGGAAGCCGTCGAGCACGCCGTATTGCGCCTGAAGGCCATCGAACGCAAGGTGGTGACCAAACACTACGTCTACTGGCAGCCCATCGAGGTCTCGGCTCGCTACTGTGGGATGAGCCCGAACAGGTTCAGGCTTTTGCTATATCGAGCACGGCGCGAGATCGGTCGTTCGCTAGAATACTTGCAGAACAAAATATGAATGGTGTAGCTTCCGAAACTGCACAGTTATCGCTCTGTGCGTCTCATGGATGCCTTCGTGAGACCGCCCCTGGGGCGTTATTTTGCCGCTGGTGTATCTCGCGCGGCTTGCACAACGTGGCAATTTTCGCGCCTCGGAAAAGCGAAATTCCCACAGAAATTCCTGAATTTTCTTCAATTATTCAGGCAGCTAGGCCGTCTTCAGGTTCCGCGATGCGCGTCTATGCCATCGGGCTCTCAGGCGCGGTCAAGTTCGGCTCGACCACCAATCTTCGCAAGCGGCTCGAAGCCATCCAAATCAGTCATCACAGGCGCCTGCGGGTCTTAGGCAGCATTCGTGCCGAGCAGGAACTTGAGAATCTGATCCATTTTCTGTTGAGACGTTACCGGATTCGCGGTGAATGGTTCCGACTGTGTGGTGAGACTCGCCACGTCGTGCGGCTGATGCGCTCTGATGACCTCGGCTCACTGTGTAGCTATCTCGAATCGTTCCGATAACCGCTGACAACGCTATCCCCTCACCCCGCCGCAAGCGGGGTTTTTCGTTTGGAGCGCCATGCAGATCACCGCCGTACGCACTCTGACGTCGGTGTTGCAGGCCCCCCAGGTCTCGGCGGTCAAGAGCGGCTCGAACTGCATTCTGTCCTGGGTGCCGCCGACCCCCACCGGTCAAAGCGTCATCGCAGGCTACCGGGTGTTTCGGGGGACGACCCCCTCGAATATCCAGCTCCTTGCGGTCATCAACGATCCGGCGCAGACCTCGATTACTGACCCCCTGACCGGGACGCAGCTCTACCAGGTCCAGGCGTTCGATCAGTTCCAGAAAGGGGCGCTCTCAACGGTTATTTCGCAGACCGCTGGGGCGCGGTTCCCCTTTGCACCCGGGGTGCATTGGCAAACGGGCAATGGCCTGGGGTCCAACGGGGTGAGTGATGACACCACCCACATGGATTCCATTCTGCTGCTCACCTCCACGCCGAGCGGGATGGATACCTGCTGGAAATGGGGCCAGTTGGAGAGCCAAGCCGGAGGAGTGTACGACGGGTCGTGGGATTCGACCGGCAATCAGGGCTTCGCCGGGATTTTCCAGCTGCTGAATTACTGCTCGAGAAACAATCTCAAGTTCTCGATGCAGCTGAACACCTCCGGAAACGGACAGGTGAATGGCTCCAATGCGTGGCCTTCGACCTATGCGCCGGTGTATCTCAACAATTCCGCGTACGGGCCGGTCTCGGGCAACAACCACGGTGGGTTGTATTACACCGCGACCGGCCTGACTGATGCGAACGGCAACAGCATCAGCACGGGGCCGATCGTGCGAGTGTGGAATGCTGCCGTCTGGGATCGGCTCGCGCAGATGATGGGGGCCTATCAGACCGAGTTTGGACTCAACTGGTGCTATCGGTTTGATCCCTGCATGGAGCTCTCCATTGGCTTGGCTACCAGTCACCCCGATGCCGGGTATTCGGATTCTGCGCTGATCACGGCGGTCTCCAGCGGGATTCCCTCTCTGCGCTCCGCCTTGCCCAACAGCTGGATCACCCTGCGGCCGACGTTTCTGAATCAGGGGAGTTACCCCGGGTTCTTCTCCGCCGTCATGCCCTCGGCGGTGACGATTGCGCCTTATGACGGGGCCAATGAAGCCGGCCCTGCCAACAAGGGTCAGCGGGTTATCTGGGGGATGGCCGCCTATGCGGGGACCTTTCCCTCGCCGCCGCCGAATGGGGCCCCTGTTGCCCAGGCCGGTTGGACCAACTATCAAGCGTTGGGCTACAGCGCACACTGGCATCTGACCGGGGACACCTTGGGGAATACGCAAGGCACCGCGGTTCCGCCGGCAAGAGTGGGCTCCGGGTTGTTGGCGATGACTTCCGCCTCCTCCATCATGCAGACCATGGTGAAGTACGGCTGCACGGATCTGTTCATCAGCAGCACTCGCGATCCTGTAACCCCTAACTGCAACGCAGTGGCGACCAACTCCGGGGCGCCAGCGAATCCGGTTCCTCCGGACGGTCCCGGGCCTACCTCGTTGCTCCTGCCACAGCTCATGGATCAAACGGTGAACGGCTGTGGAAGTTATGCCTCGCTGCTGAGCACGACGTATCCCACCGCGGCGGTGTTTAATCCGTGAGTTGGGTCTTCGGCTCCGATAGCACGGTGGTCACCGGCACCGGGAGTACCTGCACGCCCAATGCCCCCTCGGTGGCGTGGAACCCCGGGGATCTACTGCTGAATTTCTTCACCGAAGGCTTTGGCTCGCACACGATCAGCGCGGTGTCCCCGTGGGTGGATCTCACCCCGCATGTGAATGTGACCTCGAGTCAGTATGTCTTCGGACGCCTCGCGGCCGCCACCAACGATGCGATGATGACGGCGACCTGGAGTGCAAGCACCAACTTTCGCTGCTACTCCATGGCCTTTACCGGACCTGCGACCGTCCTCACGGTGGATACGAGTGCGGACCGTGCGGGGAATGTGACCGAAAGCATTCCCGGACAGGTGGGGAATGTCACCCCGTCGGTCGATAACTGTCTGGCGATCTATTGGGGCGCGAAGAATAAAACCTCCGCCTCCAATGCGAGCACATTCTCGCTACCGGCGGGTTGGACCCTGCAGATGCAGGATGTCATGGCCGGTTCCGCTTCTGCATTGGTCGCGGGCTATCAGATTCAAACCACGGCGAGCGCGATTGCCCCCGCACAAGCGACCGGGACTGTGGCGGATGCCACCACGCAGACCGCCAAGATGGTGGTGATCGTCATTCAACCGCCGAGTGTTCCGAGCGCTTTCCGCGCGCTGCTCGGCGTCGGTCGATAGGAGTTTCCCTTGACAGATAACGTCACGCTGCCGGGGACCGGAGTGGTCATCGCGTCCGATGATATCGGCGCGGGGCTCGAGGTTCAGCGGGTCAAAGCCGGGTGGGGCGCCGATGGGGTCTACAACGATCCCCAGGTGTCCCAGCCCTTGCCCGTGCAGGCCACGGTCGAATCCTCGCAGATGTCCAACCAAGGGACGCTCATCACCCCGCTCTTTGCCTCGATCAATGTTTCTTCGAGCGGGGATAACACGATCGTGGCAGCCGTGTCCGGCAAGGTGACGCGCGTGCTGTCCTATTCTCTGGTCTGCGATGCGGCGAACGCCGTCAAGTGGACTTCCGGTGCGGCCGGAACCGCTTTAACGGGAGCGATGTCGTTTTCCGCCAATGGCGGGATTTCCACGCCGTTCTCCCCGGTCGGGCATTTCCAAACCGGCACTAACACCGCTCTGGTCCTGAATCTCGGAAGCGCCGTGGGAGTCCGCGGCCATTTGACTTACGTCAACCTGTAGGAATCTCCCATGCCACTGTCCACCTTTCTGGTCAACAAACTCGCCAACCACGTCTATCGGGCCACGAGCTATACGAGCCCGGCGACGGTGTATGCAGCGCTGCTGACCTCGACCGCTTCCAACTCCGATCTCCTGGCGGGAACCTTGACCAACGAGGTCTCGGGAGGTGCGTATGCGCGAGTCGCCATTACCTTCGGGGCGCCCGCCTCGGGGGTGACGCAAGCCTCCACGGTGACCTTCACCACGGCCACTGCCGGATGGGGCACCGTGCGATGGGTGGCGATCTGTGATGCCTCCACCGCCGGCAATATTCTCAGCTACGCGCAGCTGTCCTCGGATGTCACGGTGAACAACGGCAACACCTTCCAGTTCAACTCCGGCTCGCTTACCGCCAGCTTCACCTAATGCCGCTGCTGCTTTTCCCGCCGCCGGTCTCCGCGACCATCACGGCGGCGATTGCAGGCCAAGGCACGGTCACTGCCGCCGGCACGACCGGGGTCGTCAATGTTGGAGGGGTTGGATCGGTCAGCTCGATTTCTGCGGTGGAGATTCTGGTCTCGGCCACCGATATCGGGGCCGGGGGACTGATTGGTATTGCGCAGGGCTTTCTCGCCGCGGGGACGGCAGAAGCGGATGGGGAGGGCGATCTCTCCGCCCTCGGGTCTTTCACCGACACCGTGCGCATTGCCAGTGTCGGGATTGTCTCGGCGACCATCGGCACCTTCCTGGACGGGGATGCCACGATCGCCGGCGTAGGGGCGTTGACCGAAGCGGACACCTTCATTGCGAGTGTCAGCATCGCAGGACTGGGAGCGGTCGCCGGAACCGGCAGCCTCTCGGGCGGCACGCTCACGGTGAGCGCGAGTGTGGCCGGGGTCGGCATAGTGACCGCGAGTCTCACCGAGATTGCCGTGCTCAACATCGCCGCGCAGGGCAATTTGACGGCGCTCCCGAGTTTGTTCAGCGGGGCGGCGAATTTCCCCAAAAGTGCCTATTTTTCAGGCGTCGGAGCGTGGGTCACCACGACCCAGGACTTCGCGAAATGAGGATTGTGAATGTCTGCCAGTAATGCCTTCGAGAATGACTGCCTCCTGCTGTTGTTCAACAACACTACCGCGGCAGGGTGGGGCGATGTCACCGGAATTGTCGGCAGTGGCACAGCCGGCTCCCTATTCGTCGCGCTGCACACCTCCGATCCGGGGGAGGCGGGCAATCAGACGACCAATGAGATCAGCTATACCGGCTATGCCCGGGTAGCGGTCGCCCGGTCGAGCTCGGGATGGACGGTCTCCGGCACTGCCCCCACTCAAGCGGCCAATGCCGCGGCTGTCACCTTCGGGGCTTGCACGGCGGGCTCGGGCACCGCGACGTTCTTTTCCGTGGGCAAATCCACCTCGGGGGCCGGAGAGATTCTCGCCTCAGGAGCGCTCACCGCCTCGCTCTCCATTTCCGCGGGTATTACGCCGAGCTTTGCCATCGGCGCTCTCACTGTCACCTTGGACTAAACACACATGGCGAATAATTCGTGGAACCAGTCGATGGGCGTGCAGCCGGCCGCCGGCACCGCCTTGACCAACAGCACGACGGCGACGAGCCTGCTGAATGCCGCGCAAGCGAAGTGGACGATTCCGGCCAATCAATTGGTCGCGGGGTTGTCGAAGATCCGCATCTATGCCAGTGGCAAGATGTCCACCGCGGCCTCCTCGCCCGGCACCTTCACCTTCGATGTGCGCTTCGGCTCGGTCATCGTCTTCAACGGCGGGGCCTCGGGAACCCTGGCGACTTCGGCGACCAACCTCACTTGGGACCTGAAGATCGATCTCACCTGTCTCACGACCGGCGCCAGCACCTCGGCGACCATGCTGGGAACAGGAGTCTTGACGAGTGCGGCTCTGTCCGCCACGACGCCGATCATGCTCCTGCCGACCTCTGCGCCGGCTGCGGGAACAGGCTTTGACTCGACTTCTTCGCAGACCGTGGATCTCTTTGGGACATGGAGTGTCGCGAACGCCTCCAACAGCATTACCTGTCAGCAGTTTGAGATCGTCTACTCGAACTGATGTGGAACAGCGGGCGAGGCTATACCCCTGCGGTTGCTCTGCCGAGCCTGGTTCAAGGGCGCTTCACTTCCGCCAATAGCCGGGCCGCCACCTCCAATCCGGTCACGATTGGGCTACCGAACAATACCCTCACGGGGAACTGTCTCATTGTCGTGGTCACCAGTGACACCACGGTCACGAGTGCCAGTGTCAACGACAACCTCAGCAGTGGCATCTGGGGGGCCGCGGCAGTCAGTTCGGTCGGCTCGACGCGCCGAATTGATGTCTTTGTGGGGCTCAACTGCCCGGCGGGCATCAACACGATTCTCGTCACGCATACCGCGGGCACCCCGACCAACACGCACTACGCGGTGTATGAGTTCTATAATATCGCCCAGGCGAGTGCCTTGGATGGCACGAGCCACAATGACTCCGCCACCGCACCGAACCTGACCGCCGGCAGCATCACGACGACTCAGGATGGCGATCTCATCTTCTGCTACGGCGCGCAGATGTCCGGGGCGGGAACCATCACGCATTGGAACCCGGGAACCGCCATCCCCTTCGGCTTGCTGAACGCCGCAAACCTGAATAGCACGGTGGACGTAGCCCCGTGTACGCAGTTCGGGATTCAGAGCACGCATGGTGCGGTGAACCCGGACATGAGCTGCACTGGGGGGTCTGGGGCCTCGCAGATGGTCGCCATCGCGCTCAAAGCAGCGAATGCCGGCACCGCCCCCGCGGCCGGTATCCGTGTGGTCACCGTGCAGGGCTACAACATCTACGGGGCTACGGAGGCGACCGGTCCCTGGGCGATGCAGTTCCCGACACGCGGGAATCTGGTTCATTTGAGCTGGGAGGTATTGCCCGCCGATCAAAGCAACCCAGCGAATTGGGTCGGTCTGTCCGGGATGTCCGACACCGCCGGGAACAGCTACGGCACCAATAGTGCCCCGGTGTTCACGGCGTTGGACGTGAGTGCAGGATTTTGCCAGCAGGCGTGCGCACAGAATGCGACGCCTTCGCTCAGCAATATCGTCACCGCCAATTCGGATGTGGTCTCCAGTAGTTCCGTCTCGCATTTTGAACTGTACGATGTCACTGGGGCATCGAGCTTCGACCAGGTGACCACCAACAGTGGGAAGCAGACGACCGCCTCCACCACGCTGCCTACGACTTCGACCACGCCGTCTTCCACGGCCCGCCAGCTGCATATCAGCACCTGTGGGATTGATGCGCATACGCTTTCAGGGGCTTCAGGACCCACGGGAGTTCTGAGTGATATCGCGGTGTGCGCCGCGTGGGACGGTGGGGGGACCGGGTTAGAGTCGGATGACGGCTTCGCGCATGCGTATACGACCTCCACCTCCACGATTCAGTTCACCTATACCGTGCAGAACGATGCCGGGGGCGGAATCAACGGCGTTCAAGGATGGACGGGCTCAACCAGCTCGTACAAGTAAATGGCTGGCCTATTCGTAGGGGAGACCTCCAGCCCCGAGCAAACCGCGAGCGCAACCTCTGTTGCCGTGACCCGGACCATGACGGCCGGGAATGCGGCTCTGATTGTCGTCACGCTCGGGGCCAATCAGAGCGTCAACAACATTAACGATGGAGGGGTCGGTAATACGATCAATGCGCTGGGGACCCAGGTCTTTCTGACCGGTCCCGGCCAGCAGTACGCCGCCTTCCTCGCGCTCAATTGCAAAGGCGGCTCGACCACCTTCACGGCGAATTGGACCTCGAGCGCCCCGTTCAGCGCGATCTATGTGGGGGAGATCAGTGGTCTAAATACGCTGCTCGCCAATACGAACATGATCTCGGTGGCCTCTCCGGGCACCGGGACCGATGCGATCAGCACCGGCAATTCCAATGCGACTTCGGCGCCGGTCTTCGTCTGGAGTTTCTGTGCGGATGGCAATGGCAATGTCACGCCATCGGCAGGGACGGGAGAAAGCGGCCATGCCGCCCAAGGAACGGGCGCGGTGTGGCTGGCCCGGGCGCAGGACAAGCGCGTCCTCGTCACGGGGAATGTCGCCTCGACCTTCACTGCCCCGAGCAATGGGACGGATACCTTTGCGACGATCCAGGCGGTTTTTACAGAAACCGGTGGCGCGGTATCCCAAGGGCGTTCGGCTTCCGTAGGTCCCGGAGTCTCTCCGAGCAAGCGCGCGCAATTCGTCTTGGCGCCGCGGGGATTTACGCCCTCGGGGGCTATCTCCGGCACGGCCGGAGTCGCCTTTGATGTCAACGCCACCCTCGGGGCCTTGGCGGGACAGGGCCGAGGCTCCCAGGCCGGTCCTGGCGTCGGACCGTTCGCGAATCTGCAGTTCGTTTCAGGCCCTCGAGGGTTCTCCGCTCCAGCCACGGCCCTTAATGGCTCGAGCGCCCTCACTTTCGGACAGACTGGCAATCTCCTGGGGGCCGGGGCACTTGCGGGCGATTCGGATCTGGCCTTTGGACAGACCGGCGCCTTACTGGGGACTGGAGCCTTAGCCGGAACGACTGCGCTCACCTTCGGGGAGAGTGGAACGCTGACAGGGACGGGCGTTCTCAGCGGCGAATCCGATCTGAGCTTTGCCGCCAGTGCAACGCTTTCGGGTTCCGGAGTTCTCGCAGGCGATTCGGATCTCGTCTTTGGCGCCTCAGGGACGCTGCTGCAGCCGGGATTGAACGGTACCGCGGCATTGGTCTTCTCCCAGACCGGGGTCATTCTCGGCGATGGGGAGATGGCCGCCAGCGCCACGCTCACTTTCGCCAGCAATTCGACGCTCACCGCCTCGGGGGCTTTGGCGGGCAGCAGTGCGATTGCCTTTGATGGGTCCGGGACGCTCGGCAGTGGGAATCTCTTTGGCTCGGCGAGCCTGGCCTTCGTCGCCTCGCTCTTAAGCCCCCCGAGTGCGTCCCAGGATGCGGGTCGGAAACGGCGTCGGACGCTCTATCGAGTCGTGATCGACGGGCAGGAGTTCCTATGTCGCTCGCTCGCTGAGGCGATTGAGCTGCTGAACCGCGCCAAGGCCCTTGCGCAGAAAGTAGCGCAGCAAGCCGAACAAGCGCAGGAGCCGCCCAAGCTCTCGGCGCCCAAGATCGAAGTCGATGCGCCGGAACTCCAGCAAGCCGCACAATCAGTGAAGCGCGAGATCGAAGTGGTCTACGAGCAAGCGCTCGTGACCGCCGAGATTCGGATGCTAATGGAGCTGTCCCGGCGCAATGCCGAGGATGAAGACACCACGATTCTCTTTTTCATGTGAGGTGAGCGATGCCCAGCAAATCCGGCAAACAGCATCGGTACATGGAAATGATTGCCCATGGCGGCAAGCCGCGTAACGGCAAAGGCCCCTCGAAAGCCGTGGCCAAAGAGTTCGTCGCAGCCGATGTCGGTAAACACTTCGGGACTAAACGCAAATGAAGCACCTCCACGCCATCATCCACAACCACATCATGGGCCGCGGCAAAGGGGCCAAAAGCACGCTCCCGCCTCCCGGCAAGCCCATGCCGTTCCCGTCCGAAAAGGGCGTCAACTACGTTCCCAAGAAGCATGTGGGGAACCGCACCAAATAGGGGCGACCAAGCCGAAAGGCAGTCGCATACACCATGGCCGCTCGATTGAACCGCCACCACTCCGAGGAAGTCCGCGCCAAGATCCAAGCTTCGGTCATTATCGACCGCTTGCAGAAGCATATCTCCGGGGAGCTGGAGATGAGCGCGACCCAAGTTGCGGCAGCCAATTCGCTCCTGGACCGGTCAGTCCCCAAACTGCAATTGATTCAGCACGTTGGGGATGAGGACCATCCTGTGGAACTGAATCACACGGTCAAGTTCGTTGGCTGAGGTCGAACTGCCGAAAAAGCTCGCCCCGCTCTTTGAGCCCTACGACTTCAAGGTGCTCTATGGGGGCAGGGGTGGAGCGAAAAGCTGGGGCATTGCTCGAGCGCTGCTGATCATCGGCACTACGAAGCCGGTGCGGGTGTTCTGTGCTCGCGAGACTCAGCGGGCCATTCGGGATTCGGTGCACCGATTGCTCTCGGATCAGATCGTGGCCCTGGGGCTCACCGATCACTATCAGATCCAGAAAGTGGCGATCACGGGCAAGAACGGCACCGAGTTCGTCTTTGCGGGGCTGTCGTCCCTCACGGTCGATTCGATCAAGAGCTTTGAAGGCGCGGATATCTGCTGGGTGGAAGAAGCCCAGGTGATCTCCCGCCGGTCCTGGTCGATTCTCTTGCCCACGATCCGTAAGAAAGGCGCGGAGATCTGGATCAGCTTCAATCCGGACCTGGACACGGATGAGACCTGGGTGCGGTTCATCGAGGAGACCCCCCCCAAGACGGTGCTGATCCCCATGAGCTATCGGGATAACCCGTGGCTGTCGGAGAAGTTCCTCCGCGGCATGGAGCATCTGAAAGCGACCGATCCGCTGGCCTTTGAGAACATCTACGAGGGCAAGTGCCGGGCGGCAGCGGAAGGGGCGATTTATACCCCCGAAGTGACGGCCTTAGCGGCCAGCAAGCGGGTCTGTAACGTGCCCGTCGATCCCTTGCTCGCCGTGCATACGGTGTGGGATCTGGGCTTCAACGACTCCACGGCCATCATTTTCGTGCAGCGCCACCTCTCGGAACTGCGCATCGTGGATTACCTCGAGGATAGCCAGCGCAACCTCGCCAGCTACGTGCAGGAGCTGGAGAAGAAAGGTTATCGGTATGGCACCCACTGGCTGCCTTGGGATGGCGCGGAAGGCAAGTTCAAGCTTTTGGGCGAGGGGACCGCTCCGGAGTCCATCTTGCGTAAGCTGGGGCTGACGGTGGCGATTGTTCCCCAGGCGGATGTGGAGATCGGGCTCAAGAAAGCCCGCTTGATCTTCCCCCGCTGTTACTTCGATCGCTCGAACACGACGCGTCTAAGGGAATGCCTGAAGCGCTATCGACGGTCGATTCCCGTCACCACGGGGGAGCCTTCGACGCCCTTGCACGATGAGTTTTCCCATGGGGCCGATGCCTTTCGGTATCTGGCCATGGTGGCCGACAAGATGGTGGAGAGCGGCACCCGTTCTGCCCCACTGAGGTATCCCAAGCGAGCCTATGTCTAGTCTGTCTGATGCCCAGAAGATCCGGGAACTGGAAGCCAAGATCGCCGCCCTGGAGGCGCGCCTGGCGGCCTTGGAAGCCTCCCGCAATCCGCCGCGGACGCTGTCGCTCAAGAAATGACCGACTCCACCGTTCCGATCACTCCCCTGAAGCCGATGGGGGAGACCGAACTGCTGTCCGCGATCGATGATGCGGACAACCGCGCCTATGGGTCGAATCTTTCGAACCTCACGGCCGAGCTCTCCGCGGAACGCGCTCTAGCGATTGACCTCTATCTCGGCAAGAACATCGATCCCGCTCCCGAAGGGCAGAGCAACGTCATCGATCGCACCGTCTTTGAAACGGTGCAGTGGATACTGCCCTCCCTGTGCCGCATCTTCGCCAATGGCGATGATGTGGTCTCCCTGGTGCCGGAGAACGAAGCGGATGTGGAGCCGGCTAAGCAGGAAGCGGCGTATCTCAACTGGCTGGTGACCACCAAGCATCCCTGGTTCGATCTGTTCCTGGAGTGGGCGACCGATGCGCTCTTGACCAAGAACGCCTATTTCCTCGTGTACCGGGATACACGTCGGACGGTCGAGATCGAGAAATACACCGACCAGACCAAGACTGGGGTGGCGTATCTGTTGCAGGACCCGAACTGCCAGCTGATCGAGTCATCCAGTCACCCCGCACCGGATCTGCCGCCTGATCCGGTGCTGGACGCGCAGGGAAGGCCGATTGTCGATGCCAACGGGCAGCCGATGATGACTCCGGCATTGCTCTACGACTGCACCATCCGCCGATCCTTACACTCGAAGGATCTCTGCATCCGCACCCTGCCTCCGGAGCGGGTGAAGGTCGATCAACGCGCGTTCTCCTGGCGTTTGGATGATCGGTGCAACTACTTCGAGTACTGGGAGGAGATGACCCTCACCGAATTGCGCGAGCAGGGCTTCGATATCCCGACTGATATTGCCGATGACCCGGAGATCTACACCCAGGAGGATTACGCCCGCGATCAGTTCGGGGAACGGCGCTTAGAGCGCTACAAGCCCTCTGATCCCTCGATGCGTCGGGTTCGTGCCCGGATGATCTGGATTCGCGTCGATTACGACGGGGATGGGATCGCCGAGCTCTTACAGATCCTGCGGGTGGGGCGGCGGATTCTGTATCTCGAGGAGGTCTCCCGCATTCCCGTGGCCTCGGGAGTGGCTTGTCCCTTACCCCATCGGCATGTGGGCTTTTCCATTGCCGACATGGTGGCGGATATCCAGCGGATCAAGACGGCGATTCTGCGCGAGGGGTTGGACAACCTCTATCTCTCGAACAACCCGCAGAAGGTCTTCGATGAGACCAAGGTCAATGTCGAGGATGTGCTGATCTCCCGTCCGGGGGGAGGCATTCGGACCTCGGATGTCAATGCGATCAGCTTCATCGAGCATCCCTTCGTCTTCCCCCAAGCCATGGAAGGGCTGGAGTACATGGACCAGGTGCGCGAGAACCGCACCGGGACCAATCGCTATTTCACCGGCATCGATCAGAACTCGCTCAATAAGACGGCCACCGGGGTGCAAACCCTGGCCACCATGGCCGCCCAGCGGGTCGAGCAAATTGCCCGGATTCTCGCCTTTGCGATCGAGGATCTGTTCGCCATCGTGCATGAACAGGTCCTGAAGCAAGGCCACAAGCGGGAAACGATCCAACTGCAGGGGAAATGGGTCGAGGTCGATCCGGGTTCGTGGAAGAAGCGCAATCACTTCAAGATCTGTGTGGCTTTCTCCGCCGGCAACAAGGATGCGCAGATGGCACGGCTGAATGCCGTGTGGAATCAGATGGTCCAGGCCGCCGAACTGCAGTTGCCGATTGCCAAGGCGGAGAACTTCTACGCCATCGGCATGGAAATGCTGAAGATGTCCGACCTGGCCGTTCCCGAACGCTTCCTGACCGATCCGAAGACCCTGCCTCCGGCGCCACCTCCACCGCCACCTCCGGAAATCGTCAAGGCGGATATGGAGATTCACTCCCGCGAGCGGGTGAAAGCGGCGGAGATCATGCAGCAAGAGGTCGAGAGCGAGCGCAAGGCCGCGTTGGAGCGCTACAAGATCGATTCCGAATACGGGATCGAGCTCATTCACAAGCAGATCGATCACGGCCATACGGTCGCAATAGAGGGGCTGAAAGCCTCGCACGAGGCAATCCTACAGGCGATGGCCGCGAAGCTGGATCAGACCCACAATGCCGCCACCAGCGCCTCCACGGCCTTGGGCGATGCCAAGGGGCACATCGAGAAGCACGGGGTGGATCTGCAGACCGTGCATGCCACCTTGAACAACGTCCTGAATGAGGTGAAGCGCACCCATGCCCTGGCCACGGGCCGAAAGGTCGTGCGCAAGAACAAGAAAGGCGAGATCGAAGGGATCGATATCTTCGGTCACGACGGGACGAAACTGGCTTCCCACATCGCCTTGAAAGATCACACCGGCCGGATTGTGGGGATGCAATGAACGCTCTCGAGCGCGCCCAAAAAGCTGCCGCGATCTTGGAATCCCCGGTTTTTACCGAGGCGTTTGAATCGGTGCGGACCGCCATTATCGATCGCCTCGAGAAGTGCCCGCTGAATGCGGCGCAAGAGGCCGATGAGCTGCGCAAGTGTCTTCGACTCCTGCGTGATGTGCGCTTGAACCTCGTCGCGGTGATCGGCAACGGCAAGGTCGCCGGTTTCCGCCTGGAACAGGACGAACAGCGCAAGAAAAACCCCTTACGTTTTTTCTACAGGTGATCCATGACCGATGAAGTAGCCGACCAAGCCTCCCAGCAGTCGGTGCAAGAGAAGATCGCGAGCAAGTTTGGCCTGGGCGCCGTCCAGCAAGACCCTGAAGTCACTGCCCGGCCCGCCGCCGACCTCGCCGAACTCGAATGGGATGGGGAGAAGTACCAGGTTCCCGTGAAGCTCAAAGATGCCTTCATGAAGAACCAGGACTACACCCAGAAGACCCAAGAGCTGGCCGATCAACGCCGCTCGGTGGATCACCTGCGCGAGCTCACGCAGACCCGTCAGCTGGAGGCGGCCTTTGCCGAATCCACTTCCGGGGAACAGCGGGAGATTGCCTTGATCGAGGCGTATCTGGAACAGGCCGGCCGTCTGGACTGGGCCAACATGACCACCGATCAGATCATGCGCCAGCGCCTGGAGCTGGATAACGTGAAGGAACGCCGGCAAAAGCTCAAAGAGGCGATTGCCGAGAAACGCACGAAGTTCATGGACGAAGTGCAGAGCAAACTCAAGGATCTGCGCGGGAAATCGCGCGAACAAGCCTCGAAGTCGATTCCGGGATTCACTGAGGAGACCGAAAAGACCGTGCGCACGTATGCGCAGTCGGAAGGTCTCAGTGAGGCGGAAATCGATAACGTCCTGCTTGATCCGCGCTCCTATCGGGTGCTGTGGAAGGCCGCGCAGTTCGAGCGCGTCAAATCCCAAGCGAAACCGGTGGAAGCCCCGCAAAAGGTCTTGAAACCCGGTGCGTCCGAGAACCGCATGCCTGCGGAGACGGCCGCCAAACTCAACTTTCGTAAAGCCCTGAACAGCGCGCGCACCTCGGCCCAGAAGGCGAGTGTGATCGAGCAGCGCTTGGAGGGGATTTTCACTCCTCAAAGGTAACGACATGACGGTTCTTTCAGGTACCAGCTCCACCTTCGGCGTCAGCTCCGGCGGTGGTATTCGGGAAGACCTCGAGGATGTCATTTGGGACTTGTTCCCGGAAGACACCTGGGCGGTCAGCAACTTCGACAAAATCACGGCCGAGTCCACCGCGCATGAGTGGTTGACGCAGACACTTGCCACGCCAGCCACCAATATTCAGGTGGAAGGCGATGATGCGACCTTCTCCTCGCTCACTCCTCCGTCCCGCATGGGGAACTATTGCCAGATCCTGTCGAAGACGTTCCTCGTCTCCGACACCCTGGAAGCGGTGAAGAAAGCCGGCCGCGGCTCGGAAGTCGCTCGCGGCGCGATGGTCAAGATGCGCGAACTGAAGCGCGACATGGAAAAGGCCATCACGACCAACCAGCCGGCTTCTTCGGGTGGTGCCACTACGGGCCGCTCCATGGCGGGCATTGAGACCTGGATCGCAGGCTATCTCAACAATGCCGCAGTGGGCACGACTATCACGGCCTCTAGTGCAGTGGTTCCCACGGCGGGCACCAATGCCACAACGCCCTCGACCACGGGGGGTTTCCCGACCACGGCGCCCACGGACCAGTCGGCCACCGCTGCACTCACCTCCACCTTCCTCAACTACGCCCTCCAGGGCGCGTGGAGCAACGGTGGCGATCCGAGTGTGATTGTGACGACCGCGAGCCAGAAAGCGACCATCGATGGCTTCACCTCCATCGCGACGCGCTTTGTGGACGTCGATGCCTCTACCCAGGCCCCCATCATCGGGGCGGCGAATGTCTATGTGTCGGACTTCGGACGCCACACGGTCATCCTGCATCGCTACATGCGGACCGGAATCGTGCTGTGTCTGGACCCGAATTACTGGGCGATCGCTTTCCTGCGGCGTCCGATGGCCCGGCAGCTCGCCCGAACGGGCGATGGCACGAAGTACCAGATCATCACGGAGGCCACTCTGGTAGCGCGTAATTACCAGTCCTCGGCCAAGGTGGTGGGACTGTCGTAATGACTCGGGGGGTCGTGCTGGTAGGGCATGGCCCCTCGATCTTTTCCGGTCTGGGTGCGCTCATCGATGAGTTCACCGTGGTGCGCTTGAAAAGCGGCTATCGCGGCGATCCTTCCCATTGGGGCACCCGGACGGATTTTCTGGTCTGCAAGCCCTCGCAGTGTCCGAAAGGGGTCACGTGCTGGCCCTACATCCCCTTGCGGCGCAATGGCTGGAAGGACTCCCACGGTCTGGCGGCTGCGAAACTCGCGATGGCGAATCTGAAGCCGGATGTCCTGTGGGTGATTGGCTATGACCGCCTCATGGGGGATCTGCAGTCCCCGAAATTCAACGGGCCCATGCCCGATAACGCTCCCCACGATTGGGAAGCCGAACACCGCCAGCTGATGGCGTTGGGTGAGATCCGATGTCTGACTTCCTGGAATACGACCCCGTTACCGGCATCCAGACCCGTGGGGTCTGGAACGACACCGACCAGCAGTACACCCTGATCCGCACCGCCGATTGCGAGCCGGTGCTCGATTGGACCAAAGCGGTGGCGAATGAAGCCGGCTTGAACCGCGAAGGTATCCGGGAGGGGTGGTGGCTCTACGCCAAGCTGCCGACGATCGTGATTCTGCAGATGCGCGCCAAAGGGATTGATGTCTTCAATCGGGATCATCAGCAGCGCATGTACGAGGAGATCAACGCGAACTATCCCCACTTGAAATGCACCACGGGGAAGGAGTTCGGCAAAGGCAAACAATTCTTCACATGATGTCCTTCGAGGAACAGGCCGAGTTCCAGGAGGTCACGACCCAGGCGGAAGCCGGCCGACTCAAAGAAGCCCTGGCGTATGCCAATCGCCGGCTGGAGAAAGACCCGCACGATATCGACGGGCTGTGTCTCGGGAGCTATGCCTTACGCCGCTTAGGCATGGGCGTTCCGGCGTATCACTATGCGCTGGCGGCCATCCGGGAAGTCCCGAACAATGCCGCGCTGTGGCTCAACCTCGGGGGCGCCGCGCAAATCCTCTGGCTTCCAGAAGTGGCTCAGAACGCGTACGAGCAAGCCATCCGCTACGCCACGGATGACAAGCACAAAGCCTGCATCTGGCTCAATCTCTCGGCGCTGCACATCGATAACGGGGATTTCGATGAGGGCGAGCGCTGCGTGCGGGAGTGCTTGAAACTCTCCCCCGGCGGACGCAAGAGCGCCACGGCGAACTTAGGGATCTGCCAGCTCGCCCGCCGCGAATGGCGCGAGGGGTGGAAGAACTATCGGGAAGTGGTCGGCGGGGATTGGTGTCCCAAGGTCGTCTATAACGGCGAGCCGCAGTGGAACGGGAAAGCCGGCAAGACCGTGGTGGTCTACGAGGACCAAGGATTAGGGGATGCGATCTCCTTCGCCTCCGTCCTCCCCGATGCCCTGCGGGATGTGAAAGTCATCCTCGACTGCGACCCGAGACTGGCGAATCTATTTCAGCGCTCATTCCCGCAAGCGAAGGTCTACGGGACGCGTCGAGAGACCGGTGTTTCGGGACGGCTGTGGGATAAAGCCGATCGTCTCTTTGATGCCTCTATTCCACTTTCGCAGTTGGGCCAGTTTTACCGGAACCGCGAAAGCGACTTCCCCGGCACGCCGTATCTGACCCCGTGCCCGATTCGTACCACGATGTGGCGCGAGCGCTTTGCCTCCTTGGGGAAACCGGTGATCGGCATTGCCTGGTCGGGCGGGGTAGCGCATACGAATGCGCGCTATCGGCAGTTGAGCCTGAACCAACTCCTGCCGGTATTCCGAAGCATCGAGGCGCACTGGGTATGCCTGCAATACAAGGATGCGAGTGCGGAGATTTCCACGTTTCACGTGGAACATCCGGATGTTGAGTTGGTGCAGTACCCCTGGGCGACCTTGACCAAGGATTATGACGATACCGCCGCCCTGATTGCCGCATTGGATCAGGTCCTGTGCATGCAAACGGCAGTGGCGCATACCGCAGGGGCTTTAGGGATTCCGGTGACGGTGTTACTCCCCAAGGCGACCACCTGGCGCTATGGCCACGGGGATTCGATTCCCTGGTATCACTCTTTACGCATTGTCAGGCAGACACATGGACAATGGACCGACGAAATCGAGCGGCTTGATCTCCGAACACTACCGCACTCAACAAGCCGCTCTACATCAGAAGGGCAATTACGGGGTGATGGGGGCGGAATACGCCCCGCTCATCAATCAGCTCATCGAGCGAATGGAAGTACGCCATGTGCTTGACTACGGCTGTGGATCGAATCTCTCCCTCGCCAAAGGGCTCAAGAGCCTCCACAAGCTGACCTACCAGTGTTACGACCCGGGGGTGGAGCGCTATGCCGCTCCCCCTGTGCCGGCGGAGCTGGTCTGTTGCCTGGATGTCCTGGAGCACATCGAGCCGGATTATCTCGAGGCAGTCCTGGATGATCTGCGGCGCGTGACGCAAGGGGTTCTGGTCGCCACGGTGGCTACCGGTCCTGCGGGGAAAACTCTCCCTGATGGGCGCAACGCGCATCTGATTCAGGAACCCATGCAGTGGTGGCTGCCGAAACTGTGGTCACGGTTTGACCTGCAGAACTTCAGCGTGACGGGGAATGGGTTTTTGGTCGTGGCCTTTGCGAAATCGACTGTCGAGTTACCGAACGGGACCTTGGCGTGAAAGATCCGATCCGCCTTTTCGTGGGGTACGACCCCCGGGAAGCCGCGGCCTATCACGTCTTTTGCCAATCGGTCATCGAGCACACCTCGATGCCGGTGGCTTTCATGCCGTTATCGATCTCGATGCTGGGGGACTATGGATGTGAGAGTGATGGGAGTAACGCCTTCACGCTCTCGCGGTATCTGGTGCCCTTTCTGTGCGATTTCGTCGGCTGGGCGATCTATGCCGATGGGGACATGCTCTGTCAGAGAGATTTAGCCCACCTGTGGGCGCAGCGTTTGAACGGCACTCTCACTCGTGCAGTGAGTGTCGTGCAGCACGATTACCACACGACTCACCGACGTAAGTACGTGGGCTCCAGCATGGAGAGTGTGAATAACGACTACCCGCGTAAGAACTGGTCCTCGCTCATGCTCTGGAACTGCAGTCACTTTGGGAACCGCGGCATGACCCCGGAATGGGTGCGCAGTTGTGCCCCGGCCTTTCTGCATCGCTTCCAGTGGTTAGCCCCCCATCACGTCGGGGCGTTGCCGCCGGAGTGGAACCATCTGGTCGGGGAATATGCTCCCCAGGAGGCGGCGGTGTATCACTACACCTTGGGAGTGCCGGGTTTGACTCACTACGCCGACTGTGAGGGCGCAGAGCCCTGGCATCGCACCCTCTTGAATGCCCTGGGGTGTGCGGGGGAGAAAGCCTCGCATCTGACCTTACGGGCCGAGAGTCGCTGTGAAATTCGCTAACTATCCGGCCTTTCGCACCGCGCTCCTGACCGTCATCGACGGGGATGACATCAGCCAGTCGAGCATTTCGGTGAACGTGCTGGATCTGATCGTGGGCGCGGGCGAACAGCGCTTGTATCGGGATGTGCGCAGCTCCACCCAGGACACCTCCTTCACCGCCACCATTGCGTTGAATGTCGCCCCACTGCCGACCGATTGCCTCGAGCTCAAGAGCGTGTTTCTGCCGACCTGGCCTGCCCTCACCTACTGTCCGTATGAGCTGATCCAGACCCTGATCCAGAAACAGAGCCAGAGCTTTCATCATCCCAAACGGTATTCGCTTCAGGGCGACAATCTCATCTTCTGGCCTTCCCAACCGGATGGAACGGTGGTCTCGGGGCAGTACATCAAGCGCTTCCCCGATATCTCCACGGGGTTGAACGCGTTCTTTACCCGCTGGCCGGATCTGTTCCTGTATGCCGCCTTGGCGGAATCCGCTCCCTACATCGGGGAACAGTCGCGCCTACCGGAGTGGAAAGAGCGCTATCTCACCATTGCCCAGTCGGTGAATGAGACCGAACGCCGCCGGGGGACGCGGGGGAGCAAGCTGCAGACGAGGATTGGGTGAAAACCTCCTTCCTCGGGGGGTTCTACGAATCCCGCGCCAAACCCGTCTCTGCCCAGACCTGCGTCAATCTGTACCTGGAAAGCAATGAATCCGGCACCGGGGAGGAGGGGGCACTCTTAGGGACTCCGGGCTTGGTGCGCAAGGCGCAACTCGCCACCGGAGAGGTGCGCGGGTTGCGGGAAGTGCAGGGCCTACTTTTTGCCGTCTCGGGTTCTGCGGTCTATCGCATCGACCAGAACTTCAGCGCCTTCAAGATCGGGGATATCCCGAACTACTCCGGTCCCGTCTCCATCACGGACAACGGCACGCAAGTGCTGTTCTCGCATCAGGACGGCTGGCACTTCTGCACGCTCACGAGCTTGCTAAAAGCAGTTTCCGACCCGGATCAGCCGATCAACGCCATTGTCACCGAACAAGATGGCACCGTGCTCTTTACCGATGGCGGAGCGCGCTTTGGGATCACCGCACTCGAAGATCTCACCAGCGTGGACCCTTTGGACTTCGCCTCCGCCGAAGGAGCGCCGGATCAGCTGATCTCTCTGGTCTGTGATCACCGCGAAGTGTGGCTGCTGTGCAAGTTCGTGGCGGAGATCTGGTCCGATACCGGCAATGCGTTGTTTCCCTTTGAACGCATTCCGGGGGGCATGCTGGAGACCGGCTGTGCCGCACGGTTTTCCGTCACGCGGGCGGATGACTCGGTGTGGTGGCTCACGCAGGACCGACAGGGCAATGCGAATGTGATTCGCACCAATGCCTATCGGCCTTTACGAGTCTCCACCCACCCGATCGAGCACACCTTCGAGGATTTTCCGCGGGTGGATGACTGCATCGCCTTTGCCTATCAGCAGGAAGGGCATACGTTCATCGTGTTCACCTTTCCGACTGCGGATGAGACCTGGGTGTATGACGTCGCCACCCAATTGTGGCACCGCCGGGCGTGGTTGGGCGCGGATGGGAAACTGCATCGTCACCGGGCGAACTGTTATGCCTTCTTCAACGGTCAGCATATCGTCGGGGATTTCGAGAACGGCAAGCTCTATGCCTTTGATCTTGATGCATTCTCGGATGATGGGGATGTGATCTATCGCGAGCGCGCCTGGATGCTGCCCGATTCCGAACGTCATCGGGTAAGACTCGATCGCCTCGAGCTCGTCGCAGAGATGGGCGTGGGGAATATCATCGATCCCGATGCCATCCCTCAGGTGTGGCTCGAGGTCTCCCATGACGGGGGAGAGAGTTTCGGCTATCGGCGCTTTCAGACCTTGGGGAAACTCGGCAAACGCCTCGCCCGGGCACAATGGCGGCGGTTAGGAGTGGGCCGGCAGACTGTCTTGCGGGTGTGTACGACCGCGCTCACGAAGATTGCTTGGTTGGGTGCGAATGCGGATGCGGAGGTCCTGGGATGACGGACCTCATGAAGACCCCCTATCCCCGCTTCGGTCCGGGGCCGGTGCAGGGACCGCAGTTGGAGCAGACCTTTGCACGGCTGTACCGCGAGGTCCTGGCCCGACAAGATATCCGCTATCCCAATAATGACTTCAACGCCGGACTGGTCGCCAATGGCTTGGGGGGAATCACGCTCGGCAATCAGGCGCTCCCTCTAGGCCGATCTGCGGGAATCCCCGCGATCACCCAGAAGATCAGCGACCAGGGCACTGCGAGCGATCAGCGCTTTCTGCCCCAGGTTTCTGCGGGCAATGTGCTTTCGGTGCAAAGCACGGTTCCCCTTTCGGCGACGGCGGATTCAGTCCACGCCACGATCGCAATCGCCTCGCACACAGTGCAGTACGGGTACGGGCAGAGTGCGTATAACTCCGGAACGATCACGGGGTTGCCGACCAGCACCTTGCACTATGTGTATGCGAGTGATCCACATTTCTTAGGAGGTGCGGTCACGTATCTCGCCACGACCAACCCGCAAACGGTGGTGGCGGATAACGGCAATTACTACGTGGGCTCGATCATGACCCCCGTATCGGCCTCGACTGCGAGTATCACCGGGGCTACGAGTGCGAATCCGATTGTCTTTCAGACCGGCTCCGCCCATGGGTTCAACACCAACGATCAGGTGCAACTGGCCTCCCTCCCCGGGGATTTTGGAACGCATCTGAACGGGCAGACCGAAACCATCACCAAGATCGATGCCACGCATTTCTCCATTCCCGTCGATGGGAGCGCCTTCAGCGCCTACACCTCCGGAGGGACGGCGACCCGCCAAACCACCGGGACCAGTGGAGGAGGCGGTGCGGGAGGCGGCGGTTCGGGAGGGCCGATCCGGTGATCACGGTCAAACGGATTTCTTCGGGCGATCCCCATACGGACACCAAGTGGCTGGTACTGGAAGGCACCTACGAAGGGGTTCCGCAAGCCACCAAGCGCCGCACGATCAATACCGCCGCTCTGGCTTCGGGACATTTGCTGCTCGCGAACGAAAAAGCGGCCTTGATCGCCGATGTCGAGGAATACGCCCAGCGATATTTGGCGGTGCAGGAGGCTTTACGTGAACTCTGAAATTCTGGCGGAGCTGAAGAAGCTCAACAAACTCGTTTCTGAACTGGTGTGTCTGCAGAGGTTGCATGGACATCGTGCCGCAGTGGGATCAACTCCCGGAACTGACCTGGACGGAAAAGATCACCTACCTGATGCGGGAGTTTCTGAAACACCCACAGATCCCCTGTCCTGTGGAGCATTTGTTCGGGGGCGGGAAGTACATCCGCGAGATGAGGATTCCGCGTGGGACGCTATTTATCGGGCGTCCGCATCGACACGGGCATCCGATCCAGTTGATTTCTGGCGAGTTGATCTGGATCACGCCGCACGGGCGGTTTCACAAGGTAGCGCCCGACTCGACCGTGAGCGCCCCGGGGGATCAGATGGTCTGTTACACCCTGACGGATGTGGTGGGCCGAACCATTCACAGCGATAACGGCGAACGGGATACGGACATGCTCGAAAACCAGATCTTTCACCCAGTCCAGGAGCTTCTGACATGACCGGTGTCGCAACCGCCATTGGCGTCGGGGTCGCGACCCTCGGGGCGGGGATTTACTCGGCGAACAAAGCCGCCTCGGCCCAAGAGAACGCCGCCAATGCCGCTCAGCAGACCCAGCAGAGCATGTTCGACCAGACGAACGCCAACCAGGCGCCGTTTCGTCAAGCGGGGGTGGCTGCTACGCAGCAACTCGGGGGGATCTACGGACTGCCGGGATACGCCAAGGTCGATCCCAGCAAGACCATCCAGAATCTACCGGGGTATCAGTTCCAGCTCGGCCAAGGGATTCAGGCGGTCGATCGCTCCGCCGCCGCGCAGGGGTTGTTGAACTCGGGGGCCACAGGGAAAGCTCTGACTCAGTATGGTCAAGGGCTGGCCGGGAATTACTTCAGCTCTTACGTGGGAGGATTGCAGAGTCTTGCAGGACTCGGCGAAGGAGCGACCCAAGCGACCTCCCAGGCCGGCCAGAGCGCGGCCAACCAAATCTCCTCCGCCCAGATCTACTCGGGGAATGCGCAAGCGCAGGGGGATATTAACTCCTATAACGCGATCGCCTCAGGGATCGATCAGGGAGTCGGCATCTACGGCAAGTTCAATCCGCCCACGCAACCGCAGTTGGGGTTGGGCACCGGTCAGTACGGCGCAGGACTTCCCGGGGGCTATTCCAGTGTCTTCGGCAATCCCAATGCCCCGGGCAGCCCCTTTAGTTACCAAGCTCTCGTAGGGAACCCCTGATGGACGTCCCTTCCGTTGCCTTGCCTCCGATGCAGTATCCGGACCTGCTGGGGTCCTATGTCCGCGGGCAGATGATCCCCGGAGCGCAACAGCTTCAGCAGCAGGACATCACCAAGGGGCAACTCGGGATCGACCAACTGCGCATCGCCTTGGGCAATCAGCAGATGTACCAGGACATCGCCCGTCAGTCCCTCCAGGGACAAGGCTACCTGGGAGGGCCCCAGCCCGGCTCTCAGAGCATGGGTGCCCAGAGCGCGAGCGGACCTACGGGAGGCATTCAGAGCGGCCCCCAGGCTTCCGTAAGCGGGCCCGGGAATATCGGGGGCTTCACGCCTTCCACGCTCGGTGCGCTCGCGCTCCTGCGTGGGGATGACCCGCTCAAAACCGCGCAGGGCGTGCAGGAATACCAGAAGACCCAGGCGCAACTACAAGCGCAGGGGCCGTTGAACATGATGGATTCGATCTTCAACTCCGACCAGCCCGCCAAGACGGTGATGAACAATCCCTCACTGATCTCGCAGTGGCCGAAGATCGCCCCCCAGTTGGGCCTTGATCCGGTGCGGGACTTCAACGATGCGAACGTGCGTCGGGCGATCGCCTTCGCGGCGAACAATCTGCGGGGACAAGTGGGGATGCCCTCGAAGGATTACCCCGTCGCCTTGCAGAACGTGAACCTAGGACAGGGAGAGGTCGGGCAAATCGATCCGGTAACCGGCAAGAAAGCTGGCGATCTCATCGAACGCCAGACTCCGGGATACACGCTCGTAGATAAGTGGGACCCGAACACGAATCAGACCACCAAGGTTCCTGTGCAGACGAGTGGCTATGGCATGCAAGGGGCACGTCCGGGCAATCCTACGGCCGCCGGTGTGCCGGGATATAACATCGGCTACAAGGCTCCGACCGATCCCGAACTCAAAGCCGCGATGTTCGGCGGTGAGATGCGCGCCGGCATGCAAAAGCTGAATGATCTCGAGAACCGCGGCGTCGGGCTCTCGCCCACGAAGCGGGCGGCGTTCATCAATGCGGCGACCTCGGAAGATAGCGGGTGGTTCAGCCAGATCTTCGGGCAGGAATCTCTCGCCCATGGCATCACCAAGGAAGAACAGACTTACATGGCCGCCCTTATGCCGCTCCTGCAGGCGGCAGGCCATGACCAATCGGGCGCGCGTCTCACGACGGCGCAGATTCGCCAGAACCTCGAGAGTCTCATCCCGCTGAACACGAAGAACGCAGAAGCCTTGAGCCAAGTACAGGCGAACCGGCAGGGGTTCTATCAGGGACTCCTGACGCAGGCGGGCTCGGCCACACAGCTCCCGCAATACCGCAATACCCTCGGGGCCGATCTCAAGAGCGCTCAAGGCCAGAGCGCTCCGCGCGGAATGCCCTCACTCGAGGATATCCGCGCGGAATTGGCACGTCGCAAAGGGCGGTAGATGGATCTGTCGCAACTCTCGACCGCTGATCTGGAGGCATTGCAGGCCGGGAATTTAGGGGCGGTTTCCACGGAAGGGTTGCAGGCGCTCAACGGCGGCCCGCGTTACGGGACCGGACAATCCTACGATGTCACAGCCAATGGGTCGCTTGCGCCAAGTGGCTCCGCGGAAGCCCAACGTGGGCTGTCGCCCGTCGCGCTGCCTGACCCGAATGCTACGCAGCCGGTGACCAGTGAGCTGGGCGCGATGGTGCGTAACATCCCGGCCCAAGCTGGTCTCACACTCACCAATTGGGGACAGGGCCTGCGGCAAATGCTGGGGCTGGCAACGCCGGGGGATGTCGCCGCCAAACGTCAACTCGATGCGCCGCTGGCGAATGCGCCCGGAGCGCTCGTAGGCCGCGCGCTGCCGGCGCTTCCTCTGATGGGCCTCTCCGGAGGATATCTCACGGCAGCCGGATTAGGCGGCCTCTTGGGCGCCATGGAGCCCACCGGAGAGAATGATTCGCGGGCGTTGAATACCGGCATCGGGGTGGCGGCGGGATTGGCCGGTAAAGGCATCGGGGAGGGCGTGAGCAATTGGCTCGAGGGCCGCGCTGCACAACCCTTCATGGGATGGTCCCCTCGCACGGCCGATGCCACGTTGGCGCAAGCCGTGGGCTCGGATGCAGCCAATCTGGGAGGCGGAGAGCTCGGCGCGCAATCTGCCCGACTCGGACAAATCTTCCAGGCCGGTCGTGATGCCGCGACCGACGTGGATCTCTCAGCCACTCCCCAGACCCTTGATAATCTGATCGGGAAGCTGAATCCCTCGGTGCGCACGATGGTGGAGAACAACCCCAACGTGACGGATTTGCTCAGTCACGCCACGGGGAGCGGAACGGCGAACGGCCAGCTGCTGGGGAATATCTCGACCGGTCTCCGACAGGACGCCTATGCCGCGCTCAATTCCGAAGGCGGCTCGCGTGAGGTGGGTTTGGCTCTGAATCAGATCCGCAATCATGTGGAAGACTTGATCCAGTCGAATATTGCGGACCCCGGGTTGCGAGCGGCTTACACCGCCGCCCGACCCCAGTACGGCCTGTTGCAGGATGTCCGGTACAACCCCTCGATCCTCAATGCCTCCACCGGCCGGGCGAACATGGAAGCCCTGGGGAAGTATCTGCAGCGGAACAATCCGGCTTATACCGCTCCTGGGGCTGGCGAGAACGATCTGTTCAACGCAGCGATGTGGGGACAAGCCGGAGGAGGGGCAAAGGGCATGCCGGCCTTCAGTCTCTCGACGCCTTGGAAGCTGCCGCTGTATGCGCTGACCCACAACCCGGTGTCTGCTGCACTCGGGGGAGCGACTTCACGACTTGGGGCGCCAATTGCGCCAGCGCTCCGCTTCGGCCTCCCGGGCGGCGGCTTCGCGATCCCGCCGACTGTCCTTCCAGAGTTGGAACAGTAATACCCGTTGCCAGCGCCCCTGTGTATGGCGGCGCACCCAGCGCACGAGCGGGCGATTCACGTATTTATGACACAGCGGCTGCAGCGACATCGCGACAGTCAGGCCCAGTAGTGGAGCTAAGTCCATAGGAATCCTTGAATGACGACGCCGTTTCTCTTTTTCCCCGTCTTCCGGGCCTTTGACACCGCCGGTCTCCCCTTGGCCGGAGGGCTGCTGTTCACCTACAACGCCGGCACCACGACTGCGAAACCCACGTTCTCGGATGCGGCGGGGGTCAATCCCAATGCCAATCCGGTCGTTTTGGATGCCACAGGCTCCGCTACTGTGCGCCTGGAGCCGGGGGATTACCACTTCGTTTTAACAGATTCCACCGGCACCACCACCCTGTGGGACCAGGACGATTATACCGCCCCGTTCCTCACCGCCGCGGACATTGGGGAGATCCTCTATCCCCAGCTCTCGACCGAAGCATCGTTGGGCAATGCAGCATTTCCGACCGGGAACGTCCTGCGCTATGGACTCATTCCAAATGACTCCAACCAGGCGACCAATAACACCGCCAACCTTCTGGCAATCATCGGCAATCGCAGCGGGAGTGCGTACAGCGGGCAGATCTACTTCGAGAACACCACCGGAACGGATGTCTACTACTTCAACGATGTGATCGACATTCACCCGGGGATTCACCTGGATCTGCAGGGGTGCACGCTCTCCTTTACCAAGGTGGGGAATTCGACCTTCTCCGACTCCGATGCGGGGTTTCTCTTTGCAATCCGGGATGTGGTGATCGAAAACGGCACCGTCATCGCCAACTACAGTCAGTCGGGAAGCTCCTGGGTCAATGCTGGGGGGTGTATTTCCCTCGGTACCCGGGGAGATGCGAGTTACTTCACCAACCCCGCCTTTGACTCTCTCATGCCCTCCCCGCAGGGGAATATCACCCTGCGCAATCTGCACCTCATCTGCAATCACGCGATCGGCATGCCGATCTACTGTCTGGGAGGACTGCAGAATGTCGTCCTGGAGAACATCTCCATGGATGGGGGTGGGAAAGCGATTCTCGGCCTCTACTACGAATTCGGCTGGGCGACCAATGAGAGCGATCGTTCTGCGAGACAGACTTCGCATGCGCATAACTGGAAGCTGACCAACATTCGGGCCACGAATTTCGATTCCTCCGCGGTGGCGGTGACCTTCAACGGCGCCTATGGAATCGTGGTCGATGGACTCTATGCCGCCAATATGACCTCCGCCTTTGCTGCCGGCACGGGAGAATCCTTGTTCTTCCGTCCCTGGGTCGGGGTCGATGATGTCGGGGCGAAGCACGATATCAGCCTACGCAACATCGTCGGGGAAAACCTCATCGGCTCCGGCGTGGAGGTGGGAGGCGCAAGCAAACCCACGGGGGGATACCTCGGCAATCCCTGGACCGCCAGTACCGCTTATATCCTGAATGCTACGCGCGTGAATGGGGGCAACTGGTACATGGTGACCACCGCGGGGACCTCGGCGAGCTCCGGGGGACCTTCGGGAACCGGAACCGCGATCACTGATGGCAGCGTGGTGTGGACCTATCTGGGTCCGAACAAGCAGACCGAATTGCTGGAATTCACCCTGGAGGACTTTGCCCTCACCGCCTTGGGTTCTGGGACCCAGGGACAGAGCAATGGGGCCGGGGTGCGCTCCAGTGGCGCGGGACGCATGACCGTGCGGGGCGGCACGATCTTCAATCACTCCGTGGGGATTCTGACCGAGACGGAAACGACCAACTTCACGATCGAAGGGGTGAAGATCCGCAACTCGCTCGCCCAGGGCATTCAGATCGGCTTGTCAAATGACATCTACAGTCCGGGGCGAGTGTCCACCGGCACGATCCGGCAGTGCTTCATCGCCGGCAGCGGAGCAGGGGGAACCGGTCAATCCGGCATCCAACTCGCCCAAACGGATAGCGTGCTGATCGAGAACAACCGCATCGGCTATGAGTCTGCGCACGATACCTTCGATGAGACCACCCAGACCTATGGGGTACGAGCTCTCTCCGGCGCCTCCGGGGTCCAATGTCGCGGGAACTACGTCGGAACGGTGACTGGAGGGGCCACCGCCTATCGCAATGACAGTTCGACCTCAGCGGGGTGCACGGTCGAACGTGCCCAGGGCTTACAGACCCTCACCGGGCTCTTTGACAGCGACCTCGCCACGATCTCTGCGGACCGCGGGGATGCGAATGTCACCCTGCAGGTGGGCGTGGATTATCAGGTGCAGCGCTTTGCCACCACCCTCACCGCCAATCGCACCGTCACCCTCTCTACCACCGGAGCCGTCAAGGGCGCGAAGTTCCGCATCGTCCGCACCGGATTAGGTTCCTTCACCCTCGCCGTAGGAGCCTTGAAAACCATTGGCAGCGCGACCGCCGCTTTTGTCGATGTGGAGTACGACGGGGCGGCCTGGCAGTACACCGGCTTCGGATCGCTCTAAACAGGGAGGTGAGATGAGTCAACCGGAGGAGCCGTTCTGGCTCGCCTGGGTCATTCCGATCCTGGCCGTCATCGGGGTCGTGTGGTCCATTCTGACGCGCGCATTCAAGCATGCCATCCGGGAACAGATGAATGACATGCATCAGGAGAATCAAGCCCACTTGCGCGAAATGGAACTCAACTTGAGTGAGATCGCCGAACGCCTCTCGAACATCGAGGGGCGCATGCAGGAACGATGGGGAGACTCGAGGCCCGACTGATGAGTGCGCTGCAGGAAGAATTCGCGCAAAGCGCCGCGAAGCTGATCCAGAAAGCCGCCGAGCTCGGATATGGCGTTACCTTGGGGGAAGCCTGGCGCACTCCACAGCAAGCGGCGTTGAATGCCGCGGATGGGACGGGCATCACCCACAGCTTACATATTGAGCGCCTCGCCATTGATCTCAACTTCTTCAAGGACGGCGCCTACATTCAAGACGGTAGCCAACTGGAGGATATCGGTGCGTGGTGGGAATCCCTGAGCCCGCAGCACAGATGGGGCGGGCGGTTTCAACACTTACCGGACGGGAATCACTTCTCGATCTCCCCGGATGGAGTACGCGCATGAAGTGCCATCACGAAAGCTGCGAGGAGCCCTCCCGCGCTCGAGGCTGGTGCATTCGTCACTACCACCTGATGGCCTACAACCATCGAGTTCCTTTCACCCGCAAGCTCTGGGATCGCTGGCTTGCCCGCCTCAACGGGTCGGAACAAGACAACCTGGAGAATCAGTACCTCGCCCAAGGCATTGCGCAATTTCGCGCCACGCTCGCCAAACGAGAACCCGCCCTATGACTGATGAGGACCTGCCGCCCATGTCGATGAAGGACGCGTGGTGCTACCTCTGGCAGCGCCGTACGACTGTCCTGGGCTACCTCATCACGGTCGCAGGGCTGGCGACCGCCGGCCATCTTATCCCGCACCCCTATGCGGACTGGCTCTCGATTCTGACTGGGAGCGCCGTGAGCGCACTCGGTCACTACAACAACGCGAAGATTAAGCGTCAGGAACAATCTGTCCCTTTCGTTCAACCGGAGAATCCGAAATGAGTTCACCCAATCCCGTATTGCAAGCGGCGGCACCTTCACTGATCGCCGCGCTCCAAGCCCTTCAGACCTTCGTGGCGAACCTTGGCACTGACCCTGCCCAGGTCGCCATCAAATTCCCTGGGGCCCTCCAGGTGCTTCTGGGGAGCCTGGAGATGCAGCTTCCGGCATTGGCCGACAGTGAGTTCGGGGCTGCCCAGAGTGTGGCGAACGCCAAAATCAATGCGTGGATCGCGAGCCTGCAGAAGCTCAAGTGATTCTCGACGCCGCTCTGCGCTGGCAATTCGTCCTCGGCGCCGGCCTCCCCTCGCGAGCCATCGCCTGGTGGGGATCGGGTTACAACGGCTGGTCGCACGTGGATGCGATTCTCCCAGATGGGTCCTGTCTTGGGGCGCGCTCGGATGTCATCGGCGGAGTGAAAGCCGGGGTGCAGATTCGCCCTCCGGCTTATGAGAAATGGGTCCGGCGCGCCGTTCTGAAGCTCCCTTGTACAGCAGGAGAGGCGGCCGAATGGGAGACCTACCTACGCTCCCAGGTCGGAGACCCCTATGACAAGGCCGATATCCTGGGGCTCATCATCGGGCGCCCGATTTCCTCTGCCGGTCACTGGATTTGCTCGGCGCTGCAAACCGATGCCCTTGAGCGGGTAGGAAAGTTGCCAAAACTCCCCCTGACACCCCAGCAAGTTTCTCCCAATACCTTGCTCGCCATGCTCTGCGCCATAGGTGCCCAATGCACTTCATCCTGATCGCCCTCGTACTGTCCGCCCTCGATGGTTCTCCCACCTCCTGGCATCGCGTAGGCGAGCCGTTCGCGACCCCGGAGGAATGTGTGACGGCGCAGATGAATCAGCCCCCTGAGCACGTCGTAGACAGCTACATCACGGTTTATTCCTGCGTTCGCGAGGACGCACTGCACGAATCCACCACCTAGGAGTTTCCCATGCGCACGCTCTTAATCCTCTCGGTTCTGTTCCTGCTCGGGGTCGCCGGCATTACTTATGCCCAAACGGTCACCCATACCACGACCGCTTCCTGGACCGCCCCGACGGCGAACACGGACGGCTCGGCGATTTCAGGGACACTGACCTATAACATCTATGCGGGACCGAAAGGGGGAACGTTCGCGAAGGTGGCTTCCGCTATCACCGGAACCAGCACCACGATTACCTTGCCCTCGGGCTCCAATTGCGTCGCCGTGACGGCGGTGGAAGGCTCGCAGGAGAGCGATCCGAGTGCTGCGGCGTGTGTGATTCAGCCGAACTCCCCGGCTGGGGTAGCCATTACGGTGACGGTGAAGATTACCTAAGGCCCAGCGGATCGACGCTCCGCTGGTATATCCGGCAGCGGTATCCAGTGCGTGGGAGCGCGATGCCCTTCGAGTTTTTCCTGCGTGACGCTGTGCAGCGTATAAGACCACCAACCGATGTCCTCGGGCCCCTCGACGCCATTCTCGATTCCGCCGTCACGGTACCATGCAACATGCACAATCCACACAGACGCGAAGTCGAAGCCGACAATCACGTCAGTCCCGTCCTTTGGCGCCGTTTCAATTGGTTGCCATTCACCCATCGGCGGTTCTCGACGATAGCCGCTGTACAGGTTTCGAACCTGTGGGCACCCTAGCGTCCGTTTTGCAACGGATGGAGGATGCGTGGCCTTGTGCCGGCTCAGATCTCCGCCCACCCCTGATTGGCCGCTTCAGGTAAAACAGCGACATAACCTAGCTGCGGCCGTCCTGGGTGGCACCCCGGCTACGGCGGTTCGCCCTTACGGGTTTCTCGCGTCCGCCAACGGAGTCGGTGTCGGTTCTACCGCCCGCCGACAGGCCGCGCCATCGCCGCTTTGCGGCAGTAGCGCGATTGTCTCGGTAAGCTCTGAATTCAGCGCGGCCATCGACAACCCGAAAGTCCAGGCTATGCACGAGGCCGCAATCACAGCAGGCCATTTTATAGCCACGCCGGATGGGACGCAGCCACTCTCCAGATTTGGTGCGCTCGTACCTCATCGTTGATCGGCCGATTTCACCGATTTACACGCGACGGCACTGCATCCATAAATCAGGGGCTCTCCGCAAACCGGGCACAGCGGCAGAGGACTGGTTGCTGTCTCCACGCGCTTGACCGCCCGTATACCGGCCGGTTCGGACCATGGCCGTTTTAGAACGTAGTCCATGACCTTCTGATCCTCCGGGCTCCAATCTCTCTCACTTTTAAGACGACGTTTCAGACGGTCGAACCAATCTTTTACGTTCTGTTCGGTCATGACTGATTCGCTCTTGAGTTATTCGATGCTCTGGATGACGTGTACCTGCGGACCGTATGCCTTCGTGCTGGCGTGCGTGGAAGAAATGTGCGAATGGCCCGCTCCAACGGCCATCGCCTTGGCCGCCAGAGCTGCCGCATGGGCGGCGATCTCACGAGGGAAGATGAAATGTACTGGGCCCGGGAAACACAGCTCCACGGTCTCGCCCTTGTCCACCATCCACATGTTGGGCACCTCATGCCCATCAATGACGATCTTCGCGCCATAGAGTTCGGGGCCTTTCATGGCCTCGATAGCATCGGGCTTCGTCGGTAAGCGCGTAACGTTGTTCATTCATGCACCTCAGTCGAAAATCACCCTTCGGATAGTTGGGGCGATGCTCAAATGTCGTCCAGCGGGTCGATCTTGCGGATTCGTTCAGAGACCTCTTTGGCTCGCTTACGAATCCGCTCATCGAAGCATTGAACCGATTGTGGGTCACTCTCCCATTCCGCGATCACGAGACGGAGAATATGCAGCGCTTCGCGACGAAGTCGCCAGACTTCTTCCATTTCGCGCTGCGCCTTGGGCGTCAATTCAGGTCTCATAGGCCATCGCCTTGGTTGTTAGCGTTTTTTTACGTAGCGGTATGCCACAACGCGCTCAAGCCCCAGAAACTCCAGAATCTTGCCCTGCGGTTCCCGTACGCCCTTGAGCGTACTGTTCAGGAATGGGACCGATATCCCGATCTGCTTCGCGAACTGTCTTTGACTGATAGCCGCCGCTGGTGTGTCCTTCATACGATCCCAGAGCATTTTGCGGACTTGATCCGAGGTGTAGCTTTTCATGCCCACATTGTACACCGACTAGGTTTACAGTCAAGCCTTATCGGATTGACCCGCTTCCTGTGGTGGAGGACCTCTGTCCTCGTGGGTCACGGTGATCTTGGTTTTTGAGTAGAGCCAGAAGCAGACTTCCCGCTCGCCGTCGCTGACGCTGAACCAAAAATGCCCGTCGTCCATGCGCTCGATATGGAAGTTGACGCCCCTGCCGACTACCTCGTCCAGTCCGTAGTCTGGCGGCCACTTCTCAAGGCCAGTGATGCGCTCAATCGCCATTGCCACCGTTCACGGTTACCGAGCGACGCTTCCTGCCAGTGAATTTCCTGCGGGCTGTCACCTGACCGGCTGGAATGATCGGCGTGTTAAGGGCTTCCTCTTCGGTCCAGCCTGCCTTGACGCGGTTGCGGATGACCTGACACATCCGGCAGCTTCGCCGCCCCTCATGGAACGCGAGATTGTCGCCGCTCAGGGGATGGCCGTATCTGAGGCAATGAGTTCGCTTCTGCGCGACATGCCGTCCCTTAGCGATCATGTCTCGCTGGTTGGCTTTGTGGTCACCGATCCAGAGATGCGCTGGATTGACGCAGGAGGGCGTATCGCAGTGGTGGCACGCGTACATTCCCTTGGGGATCGGGCCCACGGTGAGCTCGTACATGAACCGATGGACCATCTTCCGCACACCTCGAAATGCCGCCTCGCCGTATCCAAGTCCGTTCTTGCTGCCCTGCCATATCCAGCAGCCACGCTCGTTGGCGGGCGCGCGAGCCTTGATGCGCTCTATCCATTCGGCATTCGACACTGGGGGCCATCTCACGACTTATCCTCCGATAGAACAGGTAATGCGCTGGACGAAGTTGTTGATATCTCCGCACTCAGCACTTCGACTTCTCCGCCAAATCCGACATGCTCGAATCCTTCAATAACTAGCCTCTTTATTCGGTGCGTCGCCTCTATTAAATCCTTGGCTCGGACGGTGGACGTCCCTTCTCGCGGCTTGCTATTAGGATTGAACCGCCAGCGACATCGGTAGACTTTCTCATCCATTGTCCGCTGCTCCGTTGAAATCGGGGTGTTGCGTGGTCATATGCCGCTGCAGATCCATGAATGTCCGGTTGCAGCAAGGGCAGACTCCGTTCTTGACACGGTTCACTATGCGCGTCTTTGCGCCCTTGACGGCCCTAAGCTGGCGCTGCGTTCTCTCGCGAGCAGCACGCTCGTTGGCAGCGTTCTTCTGAAACCACTCCTTATCCTGGTTGGCGCACTCAAGTTGCTTG
>Ga0070741_10003685_pt1 | contig 37253 bp, 33 predicted proteins | sample Coa_R1_4_FD_66440 | JGI IMG/M metagenome (GOLD analysis project Ga0070741, IMG submission 66440) | Surface soil microbial communities from Centralia Pennsylvania, which are recovering from an underground coalmine fire - Coalmine... | ecosystem: Environmental > Terrestrial > Soil > Unclassified ... | reverse complement strand
GCCGTGCGGACGGGCCGCGCGCCGTCGCGAGTCGTTCTCGTCCCGTCCGGCCAGGAGCTACCGTTCCAACAGGAGGGGGCGTACTGCCACATCACCGTTCCCTCGGTCGTCACCAGCCAGTTGGTCGCATTGGAAGGCGTCTGATGAGGTGTATTCCCCCTCTCCCTTGCAGGGAGAGGGGACGGGGGTTAGGTCACTTCGCCACCACGATGTCCTGCGGGGCGGAGACCGCGACCCGCTCCGGCTCGTAGTAGGGGTAGGCTTTGCTCAGCGGCGTGCGCGCCTTGATCGGGAACTTGGCCCGAATCTGGTAGGTCAGCGTCACCGTCTGGCCGGGATCGAGTTTTTCCAGGTAGATGATGACCTGCCGCGCCGCCAGCGTATATTTGCTGATGGTCTTGGCCTGCACTGCCGCGTCGAGCTTGTCCGGCACGACCGTAAAGCCCGGCGGCACGCCCACGTCAATCAGCGGCATCTCGGCGATGCGGTCGGTGTTGTTGTGTATCTTGACCGTCACGGTCGCCGTGTCGTCCTGGGCCAGCGTCGTCTTGTCGTAGGCCACGCTGAGCGCGAGCGGCTCGAAGCCCGGCAGCGGCGGCTCGACCAGCTTCCAGGGGATGTAGTAGCGCCCGACGATCTGGTAGAGCAGCGAGCCGTCGCCGTCGTACTGCAGCGTGATGGCGTTGTTGCCGGGACGGACATGCTCTGCCAGATTGACCTGCCGCATCACGTCGCTGTCTTCCGGCGTGATGGCGAAGGTCGCCGCCTTCTGGCCGTTGGCGAGAATCGTCACCGTGCCTTTACCGCCGCCCACCGCGTTCCGGCTGGCGAACAGCAGCGACTTCATGGCCCAGACCGTTCCCTGCGTGGACTGCCAGGTTCCGAAGCTGTCCTTGCTCTGCACCAGGTAGGTCAGGACTTTGTTGACGAACCCGGCGTTGCGGCCCCACTTCACCAGCCCGTAGGCGGCTAACCCTGTTGTCTCCAGGTCGGCCCCTTCCCGAGTCGCGCCGGTGAAGGTCTTCGTGTCCGCTTCCCACCAGGCCGTCTTGTCCGTCGTCTTCGCCAACGCAATCAGGTCATTCGCCACCTGCGCCGTCGTGTCGCTGTCCCGCTCCACCTTCGTCAGCAGGTTCAGGATCACGGCCAGCGTATACGGGTCTTTGGCCTCGCCGCGATGCGCCTTCACGTAGTCCACGCCCTTCGCGACCTCCGGCCCCTGATAGCCGCTCTCCGCCAGCGCCCAGGCGATGTAGGCCGTGCTGCGGAGCGCGCCCGTCTGCCGGTTGATGATGCCCTCCGCGATGCCCTGGTTCGTCTCCTCCCAGGTCCCGTCCGGCTTCTGCTTACTCGCAAGCCACTGCTGCGTGCGCGCGATCAGCGCCGGGTCAACTTCATGCACCTTCGCCATGTCGCTGAACTCCAGCAGGCCGTAGGCGGTGAGTATCTGATGGGCCGGTTCGTCGCCGAACCAGGAGAAGCCGCCGCTCTTGGTCTCGAAGGTAACGAGGCGCTGATAGCCGACGTTGATATAGCCCTCTGCCTTCATCTGAAGTTCGGGATTGATGCGCTTATTCTGCTTCAGGTAGTCCAGCACGAGGATGTTCGGGTACGTGGTCGAACTGGTCTGCTCGAAGCAGCCGTTGGGCATCCGCAGAATGCCGTCCAGCCCCTCGACCACCTGGCTGAACGTTCCCGGATAGAGCTTGACCCAGATGGTGTTGGCTCCCGCGATGGCTTTGTCGGGAATGGCGATGGTCTTCTCCGCCTTGCCTTCCAGCCGGTCGTTGATGGTCGGGCGGAACTCTTTGCCGTCCGGCAGCACGTCTATGGAGCGGCGGATGGCGTCGGAGAGTTTCGAGCCTTTCGCCGTCACCAGGAGCGGGAACCGCCCGATAGACTTGACGACGATGGGGTAGTAGACCACTTTGACCTGCCCTTTGTCCATCTGCACGGTCTTTTTGGCCGGGCCGTCCAGCGTGAACCAGGGTTCCTCTTTCAAGGTCAGCGTGACCTCCTGCGATTCGGGCAGATAGTTGTAGACGGCGACGGGAATCTCGACGCGGTCGTTCTGCGTCAGCGATACCGGCAGGTCTATGTCCACAAAGAAGTCCTGGAAGACGCGCACCGGGGCGGTCGCGCTGCCAAGCTGCCCGCGCACGCTGTTCGCCATCAGGCTCAGCCGCCAGGTGGTGATGGAGTCGGCCATCGGGAGGCGCAGTTCGGCCTGCCCCTTCTCGTTGGTGATGAGGCTGGGGTTCCAGTACATCGTTTCGGGGAAGTATTCCCGCACGCGCGGCGCATCTCCGCCGCCGCCCGCGTCTTTCTTATCCCGCGCTTCGCCGCGCAGAACCGCCGCCTTGTCCATTGCGAGCGCCATCGGCGCTGCTGCCGGAACGCCCTGGAATGCGCCGTTGGCCTCGCGCTCCGCGAGAGCGTCCACCGCTCCGAACTGCCTCATGCGCGCTCCCAGCAGCACATCGCCCTCGGCAAAGCCGCCTCCTCCGAAGCCGCCCCCCATGCCGCCGGCAATAATGCCGCCGAGCCGCCTCCCGCCGTAGATGGAGACCTCGCGAATGTCGTCGAGAGTGTCCCACTTGCCGTCCGGCCCGGCGCTGCTCAGCGTGAAGTAGCCGTCGTAGTTGTTCCTGCCGTAGAGGTTGGTCTTGTAGTAGTGGCCCCAGCGATCCAGCAGATCGGCCTGCCTCAGATAGCCCTTATCCACCAACAGGGTCAGCGACTCGTCCGCCGTCAGCGAGGCGTTCGTGTCCTTGCGGTACTGCTGCAGCGCATTCAGAATCTTCTGGTGCGCCTTCATCATCTCCTCGGCGACCTGCACCGCCATCTTCTGCCAGCGCATCTGATAGGTGTTGACGCGGAAATCGAAGTCGCTCTGCGCCGGAACCGCCGCAAAGAGCATCGTGGCGGCGCGCTGCCGCTCCGCATCGCGGATGAGGACGGGGCCGCCCGGTTCGGCGATCAGGCCGGTCGGTTTGAGACCGTGTATCTCGTACTTCGGCTCCATCAGTTCCTTTTCGAGCGTGAAGTAGATCTTCTCCAGTCCCGGCTGCAACTCGGAGAGCGCGAAGACGCTCTCGTCCACCATCGCCAGACCGAGCGCCGCCGACACCGGGCGCTTCTGCGCATCCGTCACGGCGAACTTCAGCAGGGCGTCCTCGCCGGGCCGGTACTGGCCCTTGTCCGCCGCCACGTTGATGGTCAGATCGTCCGCCGGGGAGACGACGATCACGCGCGTATCGCGGATGATCTCCTCGTTCGGCAGGATTTTGTAGGCGTGCAGTTCCAGCGTGCCGACCATATCGTGCGTCATCGGCACGGCGATTTTGACCGGCTCGCCCTTCATCGGCTGCGCGCGGGTGAGGACGGTCTGCTTGTTGCGGAGGATGTCGAGATAGACCGTGCCGCCCTTCGTGGAGGAGAGAACGGTCAGGTTTAGAGTCTGCCCGACCTTCGCCAGAGTCCTGTCGGAGCGGAGGATGACGCCCTCCTGCTGCGGCGCGGCCTGGAGTTCCTGCCGCGCGGTCGCCGTGCGCCCGTTCGCATCGGTCGCTTTGACCGTGACGGTGGCAGGCTTGCCTTTCTGCGGCGTGAACTGGTAGGTCGCGATGCCCAGGTCATCGGTCGTCAGCGCCGTCTCTTTCGGCAGGGCGTTCTGCGCGAAGTCCACCGAGGCCGTCAGTTTCGCGTTCTTCAGGGGCGTGCCGTCCGGCGTCGCGGCGGCGATGAAGAGGCGGTTGGGAACGTCCGGCACGAGGGCGCGGCTCTCCGGCACGAGAACCAGCAGGATCGGCTCCTTGACCACCGGAACGGAAGTGTGGACTTCCTGCTTGTGGTCGGCGGTGTCCTTGAGCGTCCCCGCGAACTCGACGACGGCCTTTCCCTGCTCGAACGGCTGCCCGACGAACGACTTCGGCAGCGTGTAGTCGAACTTGTATTTGCCTTCGGCGTCCGTCTTGCCTTTCAGTTCGGCCAGCTTCGTCACGCCAATATCTATTGTGTTGACGACGACCGTGATCTCGCCGTCCGCCACCGGTTTGCCGAAGAAGTAGTTGGCCTGCACGGTTCCCTTGACGGTCTCACCGGGCAGATAGTAGGGCTTCTCGGTTGTCAGCCCGACTTTGAATTTGGGCAGGACATATCGTTCTACGCGCACCTTCTTTTCGGTCTGGCCCTCCGGCAGCACGGCGCGCAGGGTGTAGGTTCCCATGTTGACCTCATCGGCCAGCACGAAGTCGGCGGAGGCGATGCCGAAGCGGGAGAGTTTGTCGCGTTTCTTGAAGACTTTATTGCCGCGCGCGTCCTCGATCTCGAAGGTGATGGGCCGGTCGGCCAGCGTGGCGCGGGTCGCCATGTCGAGGGCCAGGGCGCGCAGGTGCATGGTCTGGGCGGGCTGATAGAGCGGCTTATCGGCGGTGAGGAGGACCTGCACCGACTCCTGCACCTGAATCGGCTGGACGATCTCGTCCTTGCCGAGCGGGGAGTCTACCCGCGCGGTCAGTTGGTAGGGGCCGGGTTCGACGGCGGGGAGAGTGAACTGCGCATCGAGCGCGCCGCCCGCGCCGGTCTTGCCGGAGAAGAGTTTGTGGGTCTCCCCGGCGGGCTTGCCGTTCTCCAGCTTCGCCAGCGTCAGGGTGACGTTCGCGCGGACGGGGCTGCCGGTCTGATGGTTGGAGACGATCAGGCGCAGGGCGGCAGGGCCGCCGCGCAGCCAGCGGTTCTGGCCGAGGACGCGGGTTTCGAGGGGGGATAGTTCCATCGTTTTGCTCCCTTCTTGCGCGTCCTTACGAAGCGCGGGCCGATCCGGTTTCGCCGGGAGGGGCCGGGCCTGGACGTAGGGCGCGAGGGAACTGCAGCACAGCGCGATGCTGAGCAGAATCAGGAGCGGTCTGCGTATCATCATGGCCTCCTTCAGTCAGGTGACGCAAACGATCTGTCCGCGGAAAGTCGTAGATTAGACGGGATGGGTGCAGAATACGTTACGAGCGGGCCGGGCATTGAAATACCCGGCCCTCGTTTCTGCCATAATAGTACCGTAAAGGGATACCACCGCGCCGCGCCGAATAGTCAAGGCGAGAGTCGCTGTATTCCAGAAAGCACAACAGCCATGCGGTTCGTGGTCATAACCGGGTTGTCGGGCGCGGGCAAGACGCTGGCGCTGAACAGTTTCGAGGATGCCGGGTACTACGCGGTAGACAACCTGCCGCCGCGCCTGCTGCCCGGCCTGGTCCACTTCTGCCGGACAGAGGGCCGGGAGAAGGGCGCGGTCGTTATGGATACGCGCTCCGGCCCCGCGTTCGCCGAACTGCCCGCCGTGCTGCAAGAGATGGAGAAGGCGGGCCTGACCGCCGAAATCCTCTTCGTGGATGCCAGCGAGGAGGCGCTGGTACAGCGTTACAAGGAGACACGCCGCCCGCACCCGCTGCTGACCGCGCCGACCGACGCGCTGGCCGAGGGCGGCATCCTGGAAGCGATCCAGGCGGAGCGCAATCTGCTCCACACTGTCCGCGCCCTCGCCGACCGCATTCTGGACACCTCCGCGCTCACCGGCGCGCAACTGCGCGAGGCCATCCATGCCGCTTATGCCGAGGAGTCGCGCCCCGGCCTGCTCGTCACCATCACCTCATTCGGATTCAAATACGGCCTGCCGATAGACGCCGACCTGGTGTTCGATGTTCGCTTCCTGGCAAACCCGCACTATGTCGCGGGCCTCAAGACGCTGGACGGGCGCGATCCGCGCGTCGCCCGCTATGTCCAGCAAGACCCGCTGACGGCTCCCTTCGTCGAGAAGATGCAGAGCCTTGTGGACTTTACGCTGCCCCAGTACCAGCGCGAGGGCAAAGCGTATCTGAATATCGCCATCGGCTGCACCGGCGGCAAGCACCGTTCGGTTGTGCTGGCCGAGGCGCTGGCGGAGCCGCTGCGCCAGGCCGGGTATCGCCTGGTCGTGCGCCACCGCGATGTGAACCGTGACCGCGTGACGCCCTCCGTGCAGGAGACCTCCCATGAGTAGGCTGCGCACCTCGCTGAAGTGGCTCTATCCCGGAATGCGCGTCAAACGCTGGATCGCGCTGGCCTTCCTGGGGCTGCTGGTCTTCCTGGTCGGAGTCGGCGTCATCATCCAGGCGCACTCGCCGGACAGCCCGACGCTGGCCGTGCGGATCGCCGACTGGGTCATTCGCCAGACGCGCGCGGAGATACGGCCCCCGACGCTCGGCGTGATCCTGACTGTCGTGGGGACGCTGCTCTGCCTGATGGGGCTGGGCAAGCTGATCGCCTCGCTGACCAGCGTTCTCGACCCGGAGATGGCTCCCGGAGGGCTGGTGGACGTGGTCTATCAGAAGCGCAAACTCTCGCAGGGGCGGCGCATCGTAGTCATCGGAGGCGGAACGGGCCTCTCCACGATGCTGCGCGGCCTCAAACGCTATACCAGCAACATCACGGCCATCGTCACAGTGGCCGACGATGGCGGCTCCTCCGGCAAGATCATGAAGCAGCTCAACATCCTGCCGCCCGGCGACATCCGTAACTGCCTGGTCGCGCTGGCCGACGCCGAGCCGCAGATGATGGAACTGTTTCAGTTCCGCTTTCGCAACAGCCTGCCCGCTCCGCAAAACGAGGTCACGCTGCCCGCGCCGGTAGCGCAGCGCGCGGCGGAATCGGCCGGCGCGAACGCGGTTGCGGCTCCGGCGAGTGGGACGAGCGGCGGGAACAACTACGGCGAGGGACTGCGCGACCATGCGTTCGGCAACCTGCTGATCGCGGCCATGTGCGCCATCAATGGCGGCGACTTCGAGCGGGCGGTTCAGGAGACGAGCCGTGTTCTGAACATTCGCGGGCGCGTGCTGCCCTCTACCGTCGCCCATGTGCGGCTGCGCGGCGAGATGGAGGACGGCTCCATCCTGGAAGGCGAGACGACCATCGCCCATTCTCCCCTCAAGATCAAGCGTATCTCGCTCGTGCCGGGCGACGCCTGCCCCGCCGAAGATGTATTAGAGGCCATCGCCCGCGCCGACGTGATCGTGCTGGGGCCGGGCAGCGTCTTCACCAGCATCATTCCCAACGTGCTGGTGCGCGGCATTCCAGAGGCCATCCGCCGCTCGAAAGCAAAAAAGGTCTATGTCTGTAACGTCATGACGCAGCCCGGCGAGACAGACGGTTTCTCGGCTTTCGACCATATCCAGGCCATCGAGCGGCACGCGCAGATGCGCCTTTTCGACTACGCCCTGGTCAACACGGGGCGACCGAGCCAGGAACTTCTCGAAAAATACCGCAAGACCGGCTCCGTTCTCGTGGAGCCGGACATTGACCGCATCAAGCGGGCGGGGTATCGCGCTCTCACCGGCAACTTCATCAGCCAGACCGACGTGGTGCGGCACGACGCGGGCCTGCTCGCCGAAGCCATCATGAAGCTGCTGGATTGAGAGAACCGGGTATTTCAATGCCCGGCTTTCCATGTCTCCAGAATCTGCCCGGGTTTATAATCCTTCCACAGAATAGCGGCGGGCGGTACGCCGCCTAATGCAGCCTCCGGGATGGCCCCGATGATCTCGCTTTCCCGCACGGACACGCCACGCCGGGCCGCTTCTGCCTGTACGAAGGCGAAGACGGCGGGAAGCGGGGACTGCTCCGGGCGGGTCAGGTTCATGGAGACCTGCGCGCAGTTCCGGGAGGCGAGGAAAAGTCCGAGCGCGCGTACCCCGGCGAGTTCCGGCAGTGTGTCACGTTCCTGGCGGATGCGGCGGGCGATAGCGCGGGCGATCTGCACGTCGGGCGTATCGAGATTGACGTTATAGGCCACGAGCGGGCCGCGCGCCCCAACGAGGACGATCCCGGCGGTAGGGTGCGCCTCCGCCGGGCCGAGGTCGGGCGCTTTCGCGCCGATCAGGGGCAGATGGGCAAAGGCTTCCAGACCGCCGCGCCGCACGTCCGGCAGAGCGGCAGGGCGTCCGGGAACCGCCGCCCATTCGTAGAAGTAGACCGGCAGCGCCAGTTCCGAGGCCAGATCGGAACCGAGGGCGTGCGCCAGTGCGATGGCCTGCTCCCGCGTGGCGTTCCAGAGCGGAATGACCGGCAGCACGTCTATCGCGCCCGTGCGAGGATGCACGCCCGTATGGATGCGCATATCTATCCGGGCGACGGCGACGCGGGCGGCGGCGAGCGCGGCGGCGCGGATCGCTTCCGCCGGGCCGAGGAAGGTCATCACGCAGCGATTGTGGTCGGCATCGGCGGAATGGTCAATCAGGCGCGCGCCTGGCGTGGCCGCGATGGCGTCGGCTATGGCCTGGACGACTTCCGGGCGGCGGCCTTCGCTGAAGTTCGGCACGCACTGAAAGATCGGTTCCATAAGCCCTCACCCCCGGCCCCTCTCCCACGCTGCGGGAGAGGGGAGAGTCTGGTTGTTGGCTTTTTCTGTCCCTTTTGCAACTCCGGTGCGCGTTGGAAGGAAGGGACAAGCCAGCGCCCTGGTCACCCCTCTCCCGCAGCGTGGGAGAGGGGCCGGGGGTGAGGGCTTATGCAGGAACCAACGGCTTCTCCGGTGAATGGTTGGCGCGGATTGGAACGACCTGCTGATTAAAGGATACCCCTGGATGAGCGACGCGCCCACCCCTTATAGAAAACTTGCAACGGTTCCCGATGTGGCGGCTTTCCGCGCCTATCTGAAGACGCTCGGCGTCGCACTGCCCTGTGACGATACGCTGCTGACGGCAGAAAGCTCCCCGCTGGCTCAACCGCTCGCCGTCGAGAAATTCCTGCTCGGTAACCGCTTCGCCATTCATCCGATGGAAGGCTGGGACGGCAATCCCGACGGCACGCCCTCCGACCACACGCGCCGCCGCTGGCAGCGATTCGGGGAGAGCGGCGCAAAGCTGATCTGGGGTGGAGAGGCGGTTGCGGTGCGCCCGGACGGACGCGCCAATCCGAACCAGTTGATGATCCGCCCGGACACAAAGGCGGGATTGGCGGAACTGCGTGAAATCCTGATAGCGGCGCACCGGGAGGCGATGGGCGACACGAACGGCCTGGTCATCGGGCTGCAACTGACCCACTCCGGGCGCTACTGCCGCCCGAATAAGAAGGACACGCCGGAGCCGCTGATCGCCTTTCATCATCCGATCCTCGACCGCCGCCTGAACCTGCCGCCCGACTTCCCGCTTCTCAGCGATGGCGACCTGCGCGCCCTGATCGCCGACTACGGACGCGCCGCGCGCCTGGCCCACGATGTCGGCTACGATTTCGTGGACATCAAGCACTGTCACGGCTATCTGGGCCATGAACTGCTCGGCGCGCACACGCGCCCCGGCGACTACGGCGGCTCCTTTGAGAATCGCACCCGCTTCCTGCGCGAGATCGTGCAGACTGTCCGCACGGAAGCGCCGGGCCTGGCGATCGGGGTGCGCCTCTCCGCCTTCGACCTGATTCCCTTCCGGCCCGACCCGGCCCGCTCGACGCCCGACAAGCCCGGCCCCGGTATTCCCGAAGCGCACGCCGACTGCCTGCCCTATCGCTACGGCTTCGGCGTCAACGAGAACGACCCGACGAAGCACGATCTGACCGAGACGTTCCGGTTCTTCGATCTGCTTCAGGAACTCGGCATTACGCTGGTCAACGTCACGGCGGGCAGTCCCTACTACAACCCGCACATTCAGCGCCCGGCGCTCTATCCGCCTTCCGATGGATACCAGCCGCCGGAAGACCCGCTCGTGGGCGTGGAACGGCAGATGGCGGTCTGCCGGGAACTGGCAAGGCGCTACCCGGACATGGCCCTGGTCGGCACGGCCTACACCTACCTGCAGGAGTTCCTGCCCCACGTGGCGCAGGCGGCGGTGCGGGAGGGCTGGGCGGATATTATCGGACTGGGCCGCATGGTGCTGGCCTATCCCGAACTGCCCCGCGATCTGCTGGCAAAAGGCGCGCTGCAAAAGAAACGCCTCTGCCGCACCTTCAGCGACTGCACGACCGGCCCGCGCAACGGCATGGTCTCCGGCTGCTATCCCCTCGATCCCTACTATAAGCAGAGTCCCGAACACGCCCGCCTGCTGGCGATCAAGCGCGCAGCGCGGGTCAAGGAGTAGATCGGACCTCCTGTCCTCCGACAGGGTCAGGTCTGTAGCGAATCGGCGCGGCGCACGGCCTGGATAAAGGCGCGCAGCTTCGCATGATCCTTGCGGCCCGGCTCCGCCTCGACGCCGCTGGAGACGTCCACCGCATAAGGTCGCACGGCAGCGACGGCGTCGGCCACGTTCTCCGGCGTCAGGCCGCCCGCGAGAATGAGCGGCAGCGCGAATCGCGCTTTCGCCTCGCGCGCGATCTCCCAGTTGAAGGTCTCGCCGGAACCGCCGAGTTTGTCTTTATGGTAGGTGTCGAGGAGCAGCGCCGAGAGTTGCCGTCCGCCGTTTCTGATGGTCGCCGCGATCTCGTCCAGGCTGCTTGCGTCCTGAATGCGGAACGCCTGAAGGAGATGCTTGTCGAGGCAGCCGCTCGTGTTCCCATCGGGCGAATAGAACTGAACGGCCTCAAAGCCGTCTGCCATAGCGCCGGTGATCTGGCTCGGTTCCAGGCAAACAGCCACTCTGGAGACGAATGGCGGCACGCTCTCCAGGATATGGCGGAGATTGGGGCTGTCGCCGACAAAGCGCGGCGACTCCGGCACAAAGATGAAGCCGAGCGCGTCCGCGCCATAGTCTATCGCCGCGCGGGCATCTTCTAAATTCGTAATACCGCAGATTTTGATACGGGTGTTTTGTTGAGACATAGTGGCTGTTTCTATAAGCGTGCTTCCTATCAGACGAAGCGAAATAGCTCGTGGTTTGTCGGGCAAATTACGAAGCGTCGGCAGGAAGCCACTGAAGCCGCGCGATGCGAATCCCGTTTAGCTCCGGGTTGAGCGCGGCAAGATAGTCCTGCCCTGCGTGCGAGACGATCTCCGGTGCGGCGATGGGAAGCGACGTGATCCAGTACGCGGCATCTTCGTCCCGCCCGAAATAGAGAGGATCGGTGGAACGATACACGTGCGTGAGGTTGTCCCGCCCGTAACGCTCTGTGCGGAAGAGGTAGAAAAACCCTTCGCGCGCCACGACGTGCGGACACTCGGCAGAGAACGGGCCATCGCCCGCCTTGCCCCCGGAGTTGACGATATGGGCCTCTCCCCAATGGCGCAGATCGGTGGAGGTGCGCGCGAAAACCGCGCCGCGCCGGTTGGGATAGGCCGTGTAGTAACAGTGCCAGAGGTCTCCCACGCGCAGCGCCATCGGGTCGCGGGTGTTCGCATCCTGGCCTTCGCCGAACAGTCCCGTCTTGCCGTTGGCATCGCAGACGCGGGTGAACTGCTTGCCGTCCCGGCTGGTCGCCTGGCAGATGTGTTCCCAATCGCCGTAGAACAGGAAGTAAGTCTCCCCGTCCTTGAACACATAAGGGGCCTGGAGTCCGCCGGGCGTCTCTCCGCACTGCGGGTCGGCGCGCAGGGCGATACCCTGTGGCGTCCAGTTCGGAGCGAGCAGGTCGGCTCCTTCCCAGCGATAGAGGAGGCGCGTCTTGCCGGTCTCCTTCGTCTTGCGGATGCACGACCAGAGCTGCCAGGTAGTATCGGCGGCCTGCCAGACGGCGAAATCTACCGGCTCCTGCGCATCCCCCGTGAGGTCGCCGAGGTCTGGCTGTCCGGCGATCTGCCACCATTCTCCCGCGATCTGCGGCACAAGCGGGCGCGCTGCCACTGTTCCCTCCTTGACGGAACCATGTTGCCGGGACCGTTCTACCCATAGGCGACCATCACCTTTGTCTGTCCCTCTTCCTCAGCCTTCTCTGGCCCAATCAGAAGGGTGACATCACGGCCAAACTGGTTCAGGTAACGTACCAGACGATCATAGGTATACCCGCTGACCTTCCCATTCATAATGGCGCTGACCTTTGCCTGGTCAATACCCAGTACGTGGGCCGCTTGTTGTTGGGTGAGGCGGCGTTCCCGAATGATGTCGCGGATCATAGCCGCCATCTGGGCTTTCGCGAGTTCTATTTCCGCATTAGGCAGACCGAGATCGGCGAAAACGTTGCCACTGCTTCGGACGAATTCTTCATTGTTGCTCATGCTGCTTTCTCTCTTTGACTAGCTCTTCTTGTGCCTTGCGCGTTGCCGCATCTGCTTGCTTGGCGGCGGCATAGCGTCTATGCACGGTATCAATGATGTGCTTGGGTGTCTTTTTGCCCTCATTCGCCTTCTTCATGTAGACATGAAGCACGTAGATCGCCGTTTCCAGTTTTGCAGCAAACACACAGCGATAGGTATCGCCATCGAATCTCTCAACCAACTTCAAAATATCATTGCCCTGTGATCCCTCGAATGGAGAGGCATTCTCAGGCATCGCGCCTGTTTGGATCAGATAGAGTTCATGCCCGAACTCGCGACGTACTGCTTCGGGCAGTTCCATGAGCCTCTTTTTTGCATCAGGATGCCATTCCAGGAGTTTGATGGGTCGCCTCATGCACAGATTATGCCTTAAAAGGCATAATCTGTCAAGGGAAACCTTATGCACAGGGAATCCTCCTCACTTCCGATATTAAAAAAGAAATGATCCCGCAGTCAGGACTTCTCTTGACACGGTACCTAACTGTCGGTATGATGAACAGAGGAAGGATGCTGATGGCGCATCTGGTGTCGAGAGGTTGCGGGGCGCTGCGGCAGGATGTATCAAGACAGAAGAGGAGTAGAAACGGAAGGGCGCTTTGAGGTAGAGTAAGAGGCGAAAGGGCAAGGTACATGGTGCGTCACAGCCGGGGATTTACGCTGATCGAACTGCTTGTCGTCATCGCGATAGTGGCGATTCTCGCTGCGATCCTGTTTCCCGTGTTCAGCCGCGCCCGCGAGAAAGCGCGACAGACCGCCTGCCTGTCCAACCTGCAGCAGATCGGCGCGGCCTTCGTCCTCTATGTGCAGGACTATGACGAGCGCCTGCCCGACCGCCGCGATCTCAAATGGGCGCTTCCGGGCGGCTTTCGGCCCTGGACAAGCTGGCCTCCCTCCGATCCGCGCGCGGGCTGGGCCGTTCCGACGCTCGATCCCTATATTCGCAACACCGCCGTCTGGGCTTGTCCCAGCGTCGCAGGATCGGCGCTCGGCGCTGCCATTCAGGTAGCGCAGCCCATCTCCCCGGCCCCGGATGCGCCGGTCACGCGCTACTGGCTGTGGCGTTTCGACCGCCCGGACGACCCGATCCCGCTCGATAACCTGTGGGGTAAGACCGAACTTCAGGCCGTGAGCGATCTGCAAGCCGCAAAGAACCCGCAGGCCGGCTACCCGGAGAGTCCGTCCGATGTCGAACTGGCCGTTGACCCCTATTTCCCGCGCACCATCAAAACAGTGTCGGCGAGCTTGAAGGGAAGATCCGTGCATTTTGGCGGGCGCAACCGGCTCTTCCTGGATAGGCACGTCAGGTACCTGCGCGACATCCGCACCGAGTAGACCCGCAAGAGGGAAGGAAATTGAGCCAGCCGCCGACCCCGGATACCGCCGTCTCCGTACAGCAGGCGCTCGTGACGATGGCCGACAAGATCGCCACAGAGGAGGCAAGGATCACGCCGCTCCGCGCTGTGTTGGACGGAGTAGATGCCGCCTTCGACCGCTGGGAAGACGCCGTCCCGCCCCGCCGCGCCCACGCAGGACGCCGGAAAGAGAGGAGAATCGCCATGAGAATCGCCTCCCTGGGCAGCGCGCTGGCGCTCGGGTTCGGCCTGCTGCTGCCCCCCGACCGACCGCGCCGCCTGCCAGCCTGCTGCCGGAACCGGTCTGACTGACGGACTACGCCGCCGCGCAGCAGATTGCCCGGCAGACCGGCAAGCCGCTCTTCGTTGTCTTTCGCTGCGAGCGTTGAGTGGACTGCAAGGGATTGGACGCGCAGGTTGTGCGTCCCGACGATAGGGAGTTGACGCGGCTGCTTCAGGAGTTCGTGCCGGTGCGGCTCACCAGTTTCAAGGGCGTGGACATGAACCGATTCCGCTTCGCGCAACTGCGCGCGGAGGGCAAGTTTACCAAAGAGAGGCTGTTTCAGTACCCGCTGCCGGAGAACATCGGCCTCACGCTCGATGTGGATGCGAACAATGTCGTCAAGGCGGCGCTGCCGCATTCGCCCGCGCAGTGAGCCTGAGTGCAGCCGGGAGATGTGCTGCTGCGGGCGAATGAGACACCGGTCTATACGTCCGCCGATCTGAAGTTCGCCTTGAATACCGTGCCGGATGCGGGCAAAGTCACGCTGCTGCTGCAGCGCAAAGGTCGCACGCTGCCGGCCAGGACGCTCTCCCTGCCGCGCGGCTGGCGCCGAACCGACATCAGTTGGCGGCCCTCTCAGGAGGTCGCTCCGCCCATGATCGGTATCTGGATGCAGCCTCTCGCCGAGGAGCAGAAGCGGCAGCAGAACCTTCCGCCGGAGCGCATGGCCCTGCGCATTACCTTCGCGTTTCCGGGCGAGGCGTGGGCGAAGACGCGGGGCGAGCTAAAGATGGACGATGTGATCGTCGGCATCAACGGGCAGGCGTTCCCATCCATGACGACACGCCAGTTCCATAGCTATTTCCGGCTGCATTTCGAGGTCGGAGACACGGTCACGCTGAATGTGCGGCGGAACGGGCAGGCCCTGAATATCGCCGTTCCCTGCCTGGATGTTCCGTCAGAGTGAGCCGCCCTCTGCGCGGCCTTAAAAGGCCGGTCTGAAGTTGCCAAGCCTGCCTGCGCAGGCTGTCCCGAACCGTTTCGGAATCAGACAGCCCTTGCAGTAGGGGCGTAACAGGGTTACGCCCTCAACCATCGCTGCGCCCTGGGACAGGGAGGGGCCGATTCAGACCGGTATCTCAAACCCATAGGAGTAAGGAGTAGAGGAGGATGTCAGTCATACCTGTCTATATCAGTCGAAAACCCTGGAGCAGCACGCGGCCACGAACGCTGGTCGTGGCCTGCTCCGATGGACGCCTTCAGGAGAGCATGGACGACTTTCTGGAACAACACATGGGCGTTCTGGCCTACGACCGCCTGTACGCCCCCGGCGGCCCCGGCGCATTGGCGGCCTGCGGCTTCGAGCTGCTGCGCGCCGACCAGTTCCGGCGCGAGTTCGCCTTCCTGATGCGGGCGCACGGCACGGAGGAGGTCATCCTGCTCTTTCATGGAGCCGGAGAGGACGGCCCGGAAAACGCGGTCTGCGCGCACTATAGACGCCTGCTGCCGCAAGGTTCGCGCCAGGAGATCGCGCAGCAGCAGGAGCGCGATGCGGAGGAGGTGCTGCGGCAGGGATTCCTCGGCTTGCCGCAGGTGCGCGTCCATGTCTATCGGGCGGAGGTGCAGCCGGACAGTACGGTGCGCTTCGTGGACCTGCTGCGGCCCGGAGTGGATAAAGAGGCGGAGTGAGCGACCGGCGGGGGCGGCCCGATCACGGCGCGGCCGGCACGGAAGACGCCCCCCGCAGTTCCCGCAGCTTCGCGCCGATGTCGGGAACGCTCATCAGGGCTTCGCCGATCAGCACGGCGTCCACGCCTGCCTCGGCCAACTGCGTGATGTCGGCGCGGGTGAAGATACCGCTCTCGCTGACGATCAGGCGGTTCGGAGCGTGGGGCAGGGTTTGCAGCAGGTCTAAGGTAGTGGTAAGCGTCGTGCGGAACGTATGCAGGTCGCGGTTGTTGATGCCGATGAGGTCGGCTCCCGCGTCCAGCGCCTCTTCCAACTCCTCCCGGTCATGCACCTCCACGAGAGCGGCCAGACTGTACTGCTGCGCGACCTGGAGGAAGTAGCGCAGGTCTTTGGGCGCAAGCGCGGCTACGATAAGCAGGATAGCATCGGCTCCGGCGGCGCGGCTTTCGAGGATCTGCCAGGGGTCTATAATGAAGTCCTTGCGCAGCAGCGGCAGGGAGACGATGTCGCGAATCTCGCGCAGGTATTGCAGCTTGCCCTGAAAGTATTTCTCGTCGGTGAGGACGGAGAGGCAGGCCGCGCCGTTGGCGGCGTAGATGCGGGCGATCTCCAGCGGATCGAAGTCGGCGCGGATAATGCCTTTCGAGGGCGATGCCTTCTTGACCTCGGCGATGATCGCGGTGCCGGAGGCGCTGGCGAGCGCGGCGCGGAAGTCGCGGGTCGGCGGGGCGTCTATCAATCGCTCCTGCAAGAGGGGCAGCGAGACCTTCGCGCGCAGATATTCGACCTCCGTGCGCTTGGTCGCCAGTATTTCCGAGAGCATACTCATCGCAACGTTCTCCTGATCACTCCAGCGCGCTCGTGAACGCGACCAGCCGTTCCAGCGTCATCAGCGCCTTGCCGGAAGCGAGGAGGCTCTGCGCCAGACGCACGGCCTCCGGCCACGATTCGGCCCGGCCCGCCACCCGCAGCGACGCGGCGGCGTTGACCGCTACCAGATTGCGGCGCGCGACGGTCGGGGCGTCGTCGGCTGCGCCGCCCAGAACCTCCCGGAGAATCTGCGCGTTTTCCTCCGGGGTCGGCGCGGCGGCCAGGTCTTCCGGGTGTGGCTCCGGGCCGTCGAGTCCCAGGTCGCGCGGAGTAAGGGTATAGTTCGTCACCGCGCCGTCGCGCAGTTCGCTCACCTGCGTTGTGCCGATAGTGGAAATCTCGCAGATGCCGATGTCGCCATGCAGGACGATGGCGCGCTGGCTGCCCAGGTCGCGGAGCGCGCCCGCCGCCAGAGGACAGAGCGCGGCGTCATAGACGCCCATCGCCTGAAGCGTCGCGCCGGCAGGATTGCTGAGCGGCCCCAGCAGGTTGAAGATCGTCCGCACGCCGATCTCGCGGCGCGGCCCGCCAACCTGCTTCATCGCGGGATGGTGGTTCGGCGCGAACAGAAAGCCGATGCCGACCTCATCAATACAGGCGGCGCACTGCTCCGGGGTCAGGTGGACGCGCACGCCGAGGGCTTCCAGCACGTCCGCGCTGCCGCAGACGCCGCTCATGGCGCGGTTGCCGTGCTTGGCGACGGGAATGCCTGCGGCAGCCGCGACGAACGCCGCCGCCGTCGAGACATTGAAGACTCGGAACGTGTTGCCGCCCGTGCCGCAGGTGTCCAGCAGGGGCGCGCGCTTAGGACGCACCGGCACGACGCGGGCGCGCATTCCCTCCGCGAAACCGGCGACCTCGTCTACCGTCTCGCCTCTCATGCGCAGGGCGATAAGCAGCGCCCCGATCTGCGCGGGCGTCGCCAACCCATCCATCACGGCGGAGACGGCGGCGGCGGCCTCCTCGCGTGTCAGATGGTAGCCGTCAACGAGTTTGCGAATGGCGTCCTGGGGCATTAAGGTAATCCATTGTGCCGGGTACTGAAAGTACCCGTCTGGGGGGCGGCTGCGCCGCCAAGCGTCCTCACGGACGCGAACTGCTTTGTCCGTCCGAAGGACGATTGGCCGTCAGGCCCTCCAGCCGGGTACGTTCTGTACCCGGCAATCTAAAGCGTTCGTCCGATGGCCGCCGCAATGGGCTTGAGTTCGGCGACAAGCTGGGCGAAGTTCTCGCAGGTGAGCGACTGCGCGCCGTCTTTGAGGGCTTTGTCCGGCTGCGGGTGGACTTCGATGAGCAGGCCGTCCGCGCCGACCGCGACCGCCGCCTTCGTCATCGCCATGACCAGGCTGCGCTTGCCGGTTCCCTGGCTGGGGTCAATGACGATGGGCAGATGGGAGAGTTCCTTGATGGCGGGAACGGCGGAGAGATCGAGCGTATTGCGGGTGTAGGTCTCGAAGGTGCGGATGCCGCGCTCGCAGAGCATCACGTTCACATTGCCGCCGAGCAGCACATACTCCGCCGCCTGAAGCCACTCCTCGATCTTGGCCCACATGCCGCGCTTGATCATCACCGGCGTCTGCACCTTGCCGACTTCGCGCAGCAGATCGTAGTTCTGCATGTTGCGCGTGCCGATCTGAAGGATGTCCGCATACTCGCAGACCAGTTCGACGTTGCGCGGGTCCATGACCTCGGTGATGACGCGCATCTCCAGCTTGTCGGCGATGTCGCGCAGGATCTTGAGCGCCTCGACGCCGTGTCCCTGGAACGAGTAGGGCGAGGTGCTGGGTTTGTACGCGCCGCCGCGCAGGATGGTCGCGCCCGCCGCCTTGCACGCCTGCGCCGATTGCCAGGTCTGGTCGTAGGTCTCGACGGTACATGGCCCGGCCATCAGCGCGATCTGGTTGCCGCCGACCGGCACGCCCTTCACGTCAATGACCGTCCCCTCCGGGTGAAACTCGCGGCTGGCGAACTTATAGGGGCGGAGAATGGCGATGACCTGCTCGACATAGGGCAGCGACTCCAGCGACTCCATGTAGCGGGCTTTGTCGGCTTCCGGCACGCCCACCGCGCCGATGACCGTGCGCTCCGCGCCATAGATCGGATGCACGCCGTAACCCCAGTCGGCAATACGCCGCTCGACATCTTTGATCTGCTCTTCGGTCGCGTGCGCGGCCATAACCACAATCATTGCGGACGTTCCTTCCTGACCGGTGACGAACTGCTCGTCTATTCGTAAGTAGTAATAGGTGATTCAGTGTACCCCAAATCGGCGGCACGGCGTATGGAGGAGCCAGGAGTGCGGGAAACGCAGGGGAACGAACAGACAGCGGCGCAGGGAGAGGAGTGCTTCGAGCGGGAACGCCCGCCGGAGCGCGCCGTGCTGATCGTCAATCGAAAGGCGCGGCGCGGGCGCGAGGCGCTGCCGCAGGCGCAGGACGGCCTGCGCGCCAACGGTGTGGCCCTGGAGGCGACGCACGTCCTCAAGAGTCCGAAGCATCTGCCGGACGTACTGCGAGAATCCGTCGCGCAGGGCGCGAAGCTGATCGTCGTAGGGGGCGGAGACGGCAGCCTGCGCACGGCTGCCGAAGTCCTCGCTTATCAGGACGTGACGCTGGGCGTGCTGCCGCTCGGCACGGTCAACGACTTCGCGCGCAACCTGGGCATCACGCCGACAGTCGAGGCGGCCTGTAAGGTGATCGCGGAGGGCCATGTCGCCCGCATTGATCTCGGCCAGGCCAACGACCGCTATTTTGTCATCACCGCCAGCCTCGGATTCTCCGCGATGACGCAGCATGTCCTCACGCCCCGGCAGAAGAAGCTGTTGGGGCCGCTCGGCTATGTGGCGGCCAGCGCGCTGGCCCTGCGCCGTCTGCGCGATCTGCGTATCACGGTGCGGAGCGAGCAGGGCGACGAGCGCCTGACGGTGATGCAGGCGGGCGTCATCAATGGGCATTCGTGGATGGGTGGCGCGTTCGAGATACCGGGCGTTGACCTGGCGAGCGGGCGGTTGGCCTTTTACGCGGTTCCGCCGCAAAGCAAGCTGGCGCTGCTGCGCATAGTGTATAATCTACGCAGTGGCCGCTTCTTTGATACGCCGGGCCTGCGCGCCTTTACGACGCGCGATGTGAGCGTGGAGACAGAGAAGCCGCAGCCGCTCGTGCTGGACGGCGACCTCTTCGGGAAGACCCCCGTGCGCTTTCGCGTGGCTTCGGATGCGCTGAAGGTCTGTGTGCCTGCTGCTGCGGTAGGCTGAACCCTCCCGCTAGGGAGCCTCCGGCTGTCTGCCTGCATAGGCAGGCAGAACGGCTTTTTGCCCACGCAGGTGGGCGACGGGCGCGTAGCGCCCCCTCGCGGGAGGGTTCAGCCTACCGCATCGTGGAGGAGACATGCGCAAATGGCCTCTGCTCGCGGCTGCGTTCGCGGTCGCGCTGATCGCTTCCGGGCTGGGCCTGTGGGCGAAGCAGTCGCGACTGCCGCAGCCTCCGGCCCGCAAGCCCCTTCCTCAAACCGTTCCCTCCCATACGTCCGAAACGCCGCGCCCCGTGCGCCTGGTCGCCGTTGGCGATATTATGATGGCCGGGCCGATGGGCAAGGTAATGGAGAAGCGAGGACGCGGCTATCCCTTCGCCGCGCTGAAATCCACCTTGCGCCGCGCCGACCTGACGTTCGGCAATCTGGAGTGCTGCATCGCGACCTGCGGCAAGCCCATCCCCAAGAAGTTCAACTTTCAGGCGCATCCGCGCGCGGCCCTGGCGCTGCACGACGCCGGTTTCGACATCGTCTCCCTGGCGAACAACCACGCCTGGGATTACGGGCGGGAGGCGCTGGCGGAGACGGTGCAGCGCGTGCGGCAGGCGAAGGTGCTGACGGTTGGGGCGGGAGAGAACCGGGCCGCGGCGCACGCGCTGACGGTGGTGCGCCGGAACGGGATGCGGATCGGGTTTCTGGCCTATCTGGGCCTGGTTCCCCCGCTGATTCCCGAATCGGAGACGGAGCCAAGTCTGTCTATGGGCAGCGTCGAGAGCATCCGGGAAGATGTCGCGACGGCCCGTGACAAGGCCGACGTGCTGATCGTGTCGCTGCACTGCGGCGAGGAGAACCACACTTCGCCGACACCGCGCCAGAGACTCCTTGCCCGCGCCGCCATAGATGCCGGGGCCGACCTGGTCATCGGGCATCATCCGCACGTGACGCAGCCGATGGAGATCTATCAGGGCAAGCCCATCTGCTACAGCCTGGGCAACTTCGTCTTCTCGACGACGGGCCGGGGAACCGGAGCCATGCTCGACGCCACGCTCTCCCCGGACGGCAGCGTGGAGGCCCGCCTGCGGCCCCTGCTGCTGGCGGGCGCGCAGCCCCATTTCCCCAAACCGATGGCTTTGGCGCGCAGGCGTGTCCGCTCTGTGTCCTCACGGGCGGCGCGCAGCGCCACGCGCTCTCCGAAAGCCTCAAAGGTCTTGTCCGCAAACCGGCAAAAATAGTCCCATCGGCGTAAAAAATCGAAGGACAGAGCGGACGATGTGCGCGGGGCGCAGGGTCGCATCTGGGCGGAAAGTGTTCCTGCGGCGGGCGATGCCGCAGGGAGAGGGCAAAATTCGGGATCGCTCCCGTTTTACGGGGAACGGGCAGGATTCGCCGCGTCGCGAGAGGAACGTAGGCTCGAAGATCACCATTCCAAGGGGCGAACCTCGTGACCACACACATCTCTCAACAAAAAGTCAAAGTAGGCATAGTCGGGTGCGGCAATATCAGCGGCATCTATTTCAAAGCGGGGAAGACGTTCAAGATACTCGACATCGTGGCGTGCGCTGATCTGGACATGGCGCGGGCGAAGGCGAAGGCGGAGGAACACGGCGTTCCGAAAGCCTGCACCGTCGCGGAACTGCTGGCCGACCCGGAGATTCAGATCGTCGTCAACCTGACCATTCCGAACGCGCACTACGAGGTCTGCCTGGCCGCAGTCCAGGCGGGCAAGCACACGCACGTCGAAAAGCCGCTCTGCATCACCCGCGAGCAGGGCCGGCATCTCCTGGAGACGGCCCGCGCCAAAAATCTGCGCGTGGGCGCGGCCCCGGACACCTTCATGGGCGCAGGCATCCAGACCTGCCGCAAGCTGATTGACGACGGCTGGATCGGCGAGCCGGTCGGCGCGGCGGCCTTCATGCTCGGTCACGGACATGAGGGCTGGCATCCCGACCCGGAGTTCTACTACAAAGTCGGCGGCGGGCCGATGTTCGACATGGGGCCGTACTATCTGACCGCCCTGATCACGCTGCTCGGCCCGATCCAGCGCGTCACCGGCGCGACCCGCATCACCTTCCCGGAACGCACCATCACCAGCGCGCCCAAGTACGGCACGAAGATCACGGTGGACACGCCGACGCACATCGCCGGCATTATGGACTTCGCCAACGGCGCCATCGGCACCATCACCACCAGCTTCGATGTCTGGTCGCATACGCTGCCGAATATCGAGATCTACGGAACGGAAGGCTCGATGCTTGTTCCCGACCCGAACGGTTTCGGCGGGCCGGTGCGCGTGCGGCGGAGGAACAGTTCGGAGTGGCATGAGGTGCCGCATACGCACGGCTTTGCGGATAACAGCCGGGGAATCGGCGTGGCGGATATGGCCTACGCGATTCAATCGGGCCGCCCCCACCGCGCGAACGGCCAGATGGCCTATCATGTGCTGGAGGCGATGCACGGCTTCCATGATGCCGCCCGCGAGGGCAAGCACTACGCCATGCAGAGCGTCTGCGAACGGCCCGCGCCCCTGCCGATGGACCTGCCCGGCGATTCGCTGGATGCGTGACACGCTCCTGCCCCTGTAGGCATATCGGCCCATGCGTGCTGTCCCTCCTTCCCGGAACCGCTCACGAAGCTCAGCGGGAAGGAGGACAGGGGACAGGCAGAAAGGTTTCCCCGATGAGTTTGAAACAGACCTTGCGCAAAGCGGCGGAACTGCTGGTCGAACTGCCGCCGGAAGAGGCCCCGGAGAGCGAAGCGCCGTCCACAGCGAGCCTGGCGGGAACCGGCGACTCGGCGACCGACAGGATGTGGGAGGAACTGGAACAGAAGGCGAAAAAGTCGTCGGCTATCCCGGTCGCCCCGCCGACGAAGACGGTGGAGCAGATCGTGCGCGAGGTGCAAGGCCCAAACCTGGATCAGATCAAAGTGCCGCCGGAGGCGCTGCCGCAGGCCGCGAACCCCGATGGCACGGTCAATTTCCAGGCCATCTATCAGGCCGCGAACCTGCCGACCGTTCCCTTCACCGCCGAGCAAGTCCTGGAGATGATTCACGCCCTGCCCGCCGACCTGCCCCTCGATACCAAGCGGCAGATGATCCGGGTCTCCATCAATGCGATGGGCAAAGCCATCGGGGCCACGCCGGAGAACATCGTCGCCGATGCCTCGCGCAAACTCGCTGCGCTCGCCGCCTATAACGAGCATCTCTCGGCGCTTGCTATCGAGTATACGACAACGGCGGAACGGAAGATCGCGGAACTGCAAGCGCAGATCGAGGAGACGCGCAAGGCCATTGCCGAGGCGAAGGCGAAACAGACGCTGGAGACGCAGGCGTGCGCCACCGAATCCGACCGGCTGGACGATGTGCTGGAGTTCTTCAGCCTGGATGTCCCGCCCTCCAAATACGCGCCGCCTCCCGCCGATCCGAACGCAAAGACCCCGTAGGGGCGCTGCTTGCAGCGCCCGCCGGGCCGTCTACGGAACTGGATCATGACACGGCTCGGACTGGCCCGGCGCGTCGGAAGTCAGGACGCGGCCCTGCGGCGCATGTTCCGGCGGTTCCGTGACCGCGCGGCCATCGTCCAGGCGCAGCCAGGTCGTGAACGCCCGCTCTCCCTCTCGGAGCTGGATGACCCGCGCGCCGCGCGGGAAGCCGTCGCGCCCGTAGGTGTTGTAGCCGGTGGCGCGTCCGTAGCAGAGCCGGAGGCCGTACAGCGTTCCCTCGAAGTCGTTCACGTGGTCATGCCCCACGAACGTCCCCATCACATCGCCCACCGAATAGAACGCGGAGAACAGCCCCGTATTGAGGCGCGGGCAGCAGACATTCTCGTACTTCACGCCCCGGCAGGCATGGAAGTCCCAGACTTCGTCGTACTCCGGCAGGGGAATGTGGAAGAAGGCCAGCGCGGGCAGCGGCGTTCCGTCCTTCGCGGCGGCGAACTCCTTCGAGAGGGCGCGGGCGGCAGCGAGATACCAGCCGATCTGATCGTATTCTACCCAGCCGTATCCGCCGAGGCCAGGCGGCGCATAGCTCTGCGAATCGAGGCAGTAGAGCGCGGCGGCTAACGAGCCGGTGCGCGCGGAGAGAATGGGAAGAACGTAGTTGCCGACGCCGGCAATCTCCTTCGGCCCCGGCTCGGAGAGACAAAGCTGCGACTCCTGCTGCACGGCCATCAGTTCGGCGCGGCTCAGGCGGCCCTCGTCGTCGTGGTTGCCGAAGACCGCCGCCCAGAGCAGGCCGCGCGCCTCCATCGGCGCGACCGACTGCCGCCAGGACTCCGCCGGATCGCGGCACGGCTCGCCTGCGATCACGTCTCCCGTCAGCAGAACCAGATCGGGCCGTTCCGCGTCCAGCACGCGCTCCATCAAGGCCCGCGTTTGCAGGTCGTCCGGGTCGCCGTTGTGCCAGTGCATGTCCGTAAACTGCACGATTTTGAACGTGCCATCTTCTCGGAACCACAGTGTCGGCGGCATAGATAAATCCCCTGTGTTTTCAATTTTATGGATACCGGACGAAAGCGAAAATAGGCAGCGCACCAGTCCGAGAAGATCAATCCAGAGAAATAAGCTTGCCGTTATCGGAAATCAACATAGTCGTTCCCTGTCGCAGCTTCTGTGCCTGTGCGTCAATCTTGAGCCAATGCTTGATGAGCCATTCGGCCTGCGGCCATTTGGTACGCTTGAGAAATGCCCGTTGTAGAAAGAGAGCGGTCACATTGTTTTGCCTTAAGGCTGCCCGTTCTGCTGTGTTCCGGCGGATCTCTCTGTCTGCCGTGATGACGATCCGCCCCTCCTGACCGGCGCGTGGTATCCAATCCACGTCATCGGTGTTTTCGGGGAACACCTGTTTGAGGTGGAGGGCGTCCACGTCCAGTTCCCGCAAGATGTTGACAAGGCGGGGGGAGATGTTGTTGTCGAAGAAGTAGGTCACGCAGCTTTGAGCGTCACTTCATACGCGACCGCCTCTTCGACGGCCTCCACGTCCATGTCATACCATCTGGCGATGTTCTCCACTGGCTCACCGCCCCGCGCCATTTCATAGAGGACAGCAGTGGGAACTCCTGACCGGGCATCTATGGGTTTTCCGAAAGCACGCTGCGGGTCGAGAACGATATGTCCGTCCTTGCCGTTCGGCCAATAGCGGAGCGGCTCAAATTCCCGATATTCGATCCTGCGGAAGAAGGGACGGGCGATGCTGTCCATCACCATCTGGCTCAAATTCAGGTCTTGCAGGAGGGTCGGTTTGGCGACACCCTCGACGCCCTGCTCCTGCAAAGTAGCGAAGATACGTTTGCCGTCTGTCTCGAACCGCTTGATAGCGAACGGGTGATTGGTACGATACATTCTCGCAGCCTGTTCTGCCGCCGCGCGGATGGTTTGCAAGGACACACCCGCGTCGCGGAACAGCTTGATCATGTAGAGTTCCAGCAGATCGTTGAAGGTCAAGACTGGTTCGCCATCAAGAGCTTGTAAGTCGCGTCGGATAATCGGTTCTGCTGTCCTTCGCTGTCCACTTGACACAAAGGGATAGCCTTCCGCCCACCGGCGCAATTTCGTTGGACTGATTTGGAGCAGTCGGGCGGCTTCAGGCAGTGTATAGAGACCGACACCGAGCAGGGGGTGCGTCATGCGCCATACCTCCTCTTGATAACAGTAGGCAAAGGTCTACCTGGGCGAATCTGACTTTAGTATACCGTGTTTAGGTGCGAATGTCTACAACTATCACCGACTGCAGGAACCGGTCAAAAGCCCTGCTTTTCCAGCCACTGCACGATGGTGCCGCGTGAGCGATCCGGGGCTTCCAGGTGCGAGCTATCCACAACGGCGACGGAGGCGGGCTGCTCGGCGAGTTCGGCCAGTTCCTCCACATGCGCCAGAGAGATCAGGGCATCCTGCCGGGCGGCGATGAAAAGCGCGGGAAGACTACCGATCTCCTCGGCGGCCAGCGCCATCGTATCCACCTCCTGCAGCAGTTGCCGGGCGGGCGCGCCGACCACGTAATCGCTGCGCTGGGCCAGCATCGTCTTGCCGATGGCCGTCTCAAATCCGCGCGACGGCTCCGTGCCGAGACATATGCAGACGACGCCCGCCACCCTCTGCGCTTCCGCATGGGCCGGACGTTCTCGCTCCCACGCCGCTACCTGCAAGGCCGCCGCCGCGCCCATCGAATGCCCGATGAGAACGATCTTTTCCGCGTCGGAATGATGGCGCAGCCAGGTCAGCGCATCCCGCAGATTCACCGCGACATCCTGCGCGCGCCGCATCTCTCCGCCCGAACCGCCCAGCTTATGCCCCACAAAATCGAAGGTCAGCCCCGCGTAGCCGCGCCCGGCCAGATAGCCCGCCAGGCTGTCCAGGCTGTACTTGCCCGCCGTGAAGCCGTGCGCGTAGAGCAGCGCGGTCGGGCGCAGCCTCTCCTCCGGCAGATAGCGCAGCCCCGCCAGTTCCACCGACCCGCTCGGTATCGTCACCATCTCAAGCCGCACCTGTCTCCTCCTGCTTTTCTCCGTGACTCCTCCGTGTCTCCGTGCCTCGGTGGTTCCTGGCCTTCCTCGGCCAGAGCGCCGCCGCGACCAGCAGCCCGCACAGCCCTACGAACCAGTCGCCCAGGCGCGTGTAGAGCGTCTGACCGCGCAGCAGGCGCGCCGGACGGATCAGAAACGTCGGCGTGTCGAGCGGCGCGCGGGCCAGCACACGTCCCTTCGCGTCCAGGAAACAGGTGATGCCGGTCATCGTGGAGCGCACGACCTCGCGGCGATTCTCGATGGCGCGCAGGACGACACCGGCAAGATGCTGCTCCATCGCGGCCTTGCTGCGAAACCAGCCGTCGTTGCTCTGCGTGACCAGCAGGTTCGCGCCCGCGCGCGTCATCGCGCGCGGATAGGCGGGGTACATCGCCTCGTAACAGATGAACGGGCCGAGCGCGACCGTTCCAGCGCGCCGGTCGGTGAAGCGCAGCACGGTCGGGCCAGCGCCGGGCGTGACATCATACGTGAAGAAGTGGAACGTGTCGTCGAGGAAGGCGGGCAGCGACTGCCGGAACGGGATATACTCCCCGAACGGCACAAGCTGCTGCTTGTTGTAGCGCGTCGGCGTCTCGCCTTCTGACGGGAAAAGCACCGAAGCCGAGGACTCCATCCGGCTCTGCGGATCGAACACGCGCGAGCCGACCAGCGCCGGAGCCTGGTAGGTGTGCGCCAGCGTCAGGAGCGCCTCCCGCACCTCCGGGTCGTTCACGGCATCGCCGGGAGAAGCGGTCTCCGACCAGACATAGAGCGCGGGCGGCTCCGGCGCGGCGGCATACGCCTGCCGGGTCAGATCGGCAAAGGTCCTCAGGCCGCGCGTGAGGCTGTCGGCCTGGCTGCGCATCGGGAAATTCGCCTGCATCGCGGCGACCGTCACCGTGGGGCCTTCTTCCGGCTCGTGCAGCCGCGCGACGCCGTAGAAACAGCAGAAGATCGTCAGCGTCAGCGAGGCCCAGACCCAGCGTGTGCGGTTCGGGTGCTTCCGATTCAGCCACCAGAGCGCAAAGGCTCCGTTGACCAGCATCATCAGGAAGCTGACGCCATACGCCCCCGTGATGTCGGCGATCTGGAGGATGGGCAGAAAATGGGACTGCGTATAGCTCAACTGCGCCCAGGGCATCGAGAGCGCGCCGAGCGTCCGCGCCCACTCCATCACAACCCACGCCGCTGCCAGCCCGACAATCAGCCCGCCGCCCTGCGCCCGCCGCGCCAGCCACCAGGCTATTCCCGCCCACGCCGCATAGAACCCGGCCAGGATCAGCGTCAGGCCGAACCAGGCGACCCAGCCGATGGCGGAGCCGGTCCAGCCTACGATGGTGAGGCCCACCCAGTACCAGACCGGGCCGAGAAAGGCCCAACCGAACAGGTAGCCGCGCCAGAGCGCCTGCCGGAGATGCCGCGCCGTCGTCACGCTCACGATGAGCGGCGCGACCGCGACCCAGGCCAGCGGCCAGGCCGTCACCGGCGGGCAGGCCAGCCAGAGCAGCACGCCCGCCAGCAGCGCCAGCCGCAGCCCCGGCAGACGCCGCTTCTGTGCCGCCGTCTCCCCGCCGACCGGTTCGGCGGGCGCTTCGGTTGTCGTTCTTGCTTCCGTCTGCGTCACAATCGTTGTTGGAAATCTATACGTCGTGCGGATTCACCGCCGCAATGCCGGGATAACACGCGAAATCGTCTGCATTGAAGGTGAGGATATGGGAAACGCCATGCACCGTCATCGCCGCGACGAGCCGGGCATCATGCACCTGTACGCCCTGCACGGCGTGCGCGACAACGATCCGCCGCCATTCAGAATAGATCGTCGGCAGATCGGACAGGAGGGTGAAAATACGCTCTAAAGGCTGCACCTTTCTATCGGCCAGCGTGGTATCCAATCCCAGACCTCCGCGCGCCGTCGTCGGGCGTGTCGCGACATTCCAGAACTCGATAACGTTTTGTGGGGTAATGCAGAGCGTATGGCCCTGAGCGCGCAATATACGCAAAGCCCTCCGCGCGATGGGACGCTGCGGCGAGTTTAGGTCTATGCGACGCAGCAGCACGTTTGTATCAATGAGATAGTCCGCCATCAGTCGTGATCTCGATAGATACCGGCACGTGAGATAGCTTCATCCGATAGTGGCGGTAGATTCGGGTCTATCCCTTCCGAAAGCGCGTCCAGCATCGCATCGAACTCTTCATTGGAAATCTCAGTAGCTCCCTCAGACACTACCGGCATCGGGAACAGGGATTCGATCATCATTCCCAGATACTTCTCAACCGGAATCCCCCTGATCTTCGCCTGTGCCTGCAAGCGTACTTCCAACTCCGGCGAGACTTCTATCATCAGCGTACTCATAAGCGGTTCCTCCTCGGCAGGGAAACAGCCGACTTCCCTATATTCTACCATCAACCAAAACACACCTTCCGTGAACTTTTCTGACCGAGGCGCGTCAAACCGGATATATTTAAGGTATATTAACCTTACACTCCTAAATCATTTCGAGGCCACCTTATGAAGCGGTTCCTCTATGTACTCGTTCCCATCCTGGCGCTCGGGCTGATGATCGCCTGGCGGCTGAACGTCAAGAAAACGGAAGCCGCCCAGCAGACCAAACAGCGCGAAGCCCGCATGAAAGCCCCGCCGATGGTCTCCGTCGCGCCCGCGCAGACGCGCGACATCGTGCAGACCTTCGAGGCGGTCGGCAGCGTCGAAGCGCCGTTCAACGTCAAGATCGCTCCGCGCCTGACCGGACAGATAGACTTTCTTCAAGTACGGGAAGGCGATCACGTGAAGAAGGGCCAGGTGCTGGTACGTATAGACCCGTCTGACCTGAATTCACAGGTGCGCCAGCAGCAGGCCGCGCTTGCCGAAGCGCAGTACCGTCTCGCGCAGGCCCAGATCAACCAGAACCCCACCAACGTCTCCGTCTCCACGCAGATCCAGCAGCAGGCCGCGACCCTCGCCAGCGCGCAGGCCGACTACGACCAGGTGAAGGAGAACTATTCCGCGCAGCAGGCCGCTGCCGCCGCCGCCGTCACCGACGCGCAGGGCCGCGTGGACAATGCGAACGCCGCGATAGGCAACGCGGAGGCCGCCATTCGCAGCGCCCAGGCCAATCTGGACAATGCCCAGGCCCGCTACAACCGCATCCTCGATCTCTACAAGCAGGGCTTCATCGCGGCGCAGGACGTGGACGACGCCCGCACCGCCGTCAGCGTGCAGCAGAGCGCGCTCGATGCCGCGCGCGGCCAGCTCAACGCGGCGAAAGCGGCCCGCGACTCCGCCGCCGCGCAGAAAAAGTCGGCGCAGGAGCAGGCCAATATCGTCACGACCAAAGGCAAGGCCGACATCGCGGCAGCCCGCGCCAAAGTCGCGCAGGCCGAAGCCGCCTTGCGCTACGCCCGCGCCAATACCGCCCAGAGACCGGCCTATCAGCAGAACCTTGCCGCCTTGCGCGCCTCCGTCGCGGCGGCGCAGGCCGCTCTGCACAGCGCGGAGTCGCGGCGTGCGGACACCATCCTGACGGCCCCGATGGACGGCTATATCACCGGGCGCATGATGGACCCCGGCTCCCTCGCCACGCCCGGCCAGCCGATTCTCGCGATTCAGGCCATCCGGGAGGTCTGGGTGACGATCCCCGTGCCGGAAGAGATCAGCCGGAAGATATTCCTCGGCCAGACCGCGCGCGCGACCTTCGACGCCCTTCCCGACCGTACTTTTACCGGCAAGATCACCCAGATCAATCCGTCCGCCGATCCGCTCAGCCGCCAGTTCGCCGTGCGCGTCAGCCTGGATAATCGGCAGAACCTCATCAAGCCCGGCATGTTCGCCCGTGTCACGCTGGAGACCGAGCGCATCCGCTCCGCCGTCGTGGTTCCGCGCGAGGCCGTCCAGCAGAGTCCGCAGGGCGCGGTCGTCACGGTCGTGGACAGCGCCAACACGGCGCACCGCCGCCCGGTCACCACCGGAGCCAGCGACTCCGACGGCATCGCTATCACGCAGGGCGTCCAGCCCGGAGAACAGGTCGTCATCCTGAGCGGTATGCCTCTCAAGGACGGCCAGGCCGTCCGCATCGAAAAGCCAAGATGAATCCACAGATTACACAGATTTGCACAGATTAAAAATAAAAGCATAGGTATTAAAAAAGAAATAAATTCAGTGAATACGAGGATTTACTGCTTCCTTCATGGATTCCAGTGGTTTTAATCTGTGCAAATCTGTGTAATCTGTGGATTCTTCCCTGAGGTGCAGCTATGAATTTTGCGCGCTTTTCCGTCACCCGCCCCGTCGCCGTCACGATGCGCATCGCCGCGCTTGTGCTGCTCGGCGCGATCTGCCTGACCAAGCTGCCGATTGATCTGCTGCCTGCCGTCTCGCTGCCGACGGTCGCCATCAATACGCAGTGGCCCAACGTCGCGCCGGAAGAGATCGAGGCGCAGGTGACGCGGCCTATCGAGCAGGGCGTCTCCGCCGCGCCAGGGGTGTATCAGGTCACGTCCAGCACGGTGGAAGGCTCCTCGACCGTGCGCGTGCAGTTCCGCTGGGGCGTGGACATCGGGCAGGCGGCGATAGACGTGCTGCAACTGGTGGAGCGCGCCCGCCAGCGTTTCCCGACCGACCCGACGCTGCAAACCCCTGTCGTCTTCAAGTACGATCCCTCGCAGTTGCCCATTCTCATCTTCGGCGTCTCCGGCGAACCCGATCCCGTCAGGCTGCGCACGCTGCTCGATAACCAGGTGTCGCCCATCATCGAGTCGGCGGACGGCGTCGCCTCGGCAGTCGTCACGGGCGGGCAGCAGCGCGCCATCGTCGTGGACGTGGACCCCGACCGCCTGCGCGCCTACCATCTCGCCCTCTCGGACGTGTCGAAGCGTATCGCCGAGGAGAACCTCAACCTGCCCGCCGGGATCGCCCGGCAGAGCAATACGGAGTATACCATTCGCAGCCTGGGATGGTTCACCAGCCCGAAACAGATCGCGCAGATTCCGGTCGGCTCCTATAACGGGCAGCTTATCGCGCTCGGCGATGTGGCGAACGTGCGAGACGACCATGCGGAGACGCGCCTCTACACCCGCCTGAACAACGAGCCTGCCGTCGGCCTCATCATCAGCAAGCAGAGCGGCGTCAATACGGTGGCGACCGCGAAGGCCGTCTTCGAGAAGATCAAGCAGGCGCAGAAGATCTATCCGCAGCTCAAATTCAGCCTGGCCTACGATCAGTCGCAGTTCATCGCCGACTCCATTCAGAATGTGGAGGAGAGCGCCATCATCGGCGGCATTCTCGCCATCCTGATCCTGCTCTTCTTCCTGCGCAATTTCCGCAGCACGCTCGTCGTCGCGCTCTCCATCCCCATCTCCATCGTTTCGACCTTCGCGCTGCTCTACGTCTGCGGCTTCACGCTGAACACGATGTCGCTCGGCGGGCTGGCGCTGGCGACCGGCCTGATCGTGGATGATGCCGTCGTCGTGCTGGAAAACATCTTCCGGCATATCGAGCGGGACAAAAAGCGGTCGGCGGAGGCGGCGGTGACCGGCACGGCGGAGATCGCCTCGGCGGTCGTCGCCTCGACGCTGACCATCATCGTCGTCTTCCTGCCTCTGCTGCTCATCAAGGGGCAGTCCGGGCAGATGTTCACGCAGTTCGCGCTCGTGGTCATCTTCTCCATCGCCGTCTCGCTGCTGGACGCCACAACGGTCGTGCCGATGCTGGCCTCCCGCCTGATTCAGGGCGAGGCGCACCATGAGAATAGGGAGGACGGCCATCGGCGCAACCTGATCGAGCGCCTCTTCTACCGCTTCGGCAAATGGCTCGACGCGCTGGACGCCGCCTATCGCAACGGGCTGCGCTGGGCCATCCATCACCGCGTCTGGGTCCTCGGCGGCGCGGTCGCCGTCTCCGCCGCCAGCTTCCTGCTCGTGCCGCAGATCGGAACGGAGATGATGCCGCAGACCGACAGCGGCGACTTTACCGTGATGATCAAGCTGCCGCCCGGAACCGCGCTGGAGAAGACGAACCAGGTGATGCAGCAGGTCGAGCATATCCTGACCAGCAATCCGAACGTGGCGACCGCCTTCGCCGCCGCCGGAACGACCCTGAGCCTGCGCGGTTCGACGACGGCTCTGACGCCCCATCAGGGTTCCGTCACGGTCAAGCTCAAGGAGAATCGGAAGAACACGACGCTGGAGGTGATGAACGACCTGCGCAGGCAGTTCAGCCGACTGCCCGGCGCGCGCGCCCTCGTCAACCAGTTCGATATTGTCTCTATGATCATGACGGGCGGCAACCAGAATGTCGAGATAGACATCTTCGGCGACGATCTGACCACGCTCTCCAACCTGGCAAAAGAGGTCATGGGGCGCGTGCGCGGCATTCCCGGCTTCGAGAACGTGGATGTGAACTGGCAGGACGCCATGCCGGAACTTCAGTGGACGGTAGACCGGCAGAAGGCGCGGCAGATGGGCCTCTCCTTCTCGGATGTCGCCACCACCATCAATACGGCGACGAACGGGAACATCGCCAGTTACTACCAGGAGAAGGGTTTCCAGTATCCGATCATCGTGCAGTTGCCGGAGAGCAAGCGCAAGACCGTCTCGGAACTGCTGAATCTGCCGCTCAGTCCCGGCGGCTCCGACGCAGCTCCGGCGCGCGAGATCCGGTTGCAGCAGGTGACAGGCCCGCCGAAGCAGGATACCGGGCCGAGCGAGATCACGCGGTCGGATCGCCAGCGGTATATCGCCATCACCGGGCAGCCGCAGGGCCGCTCCGCCGGTGAGATCCAGGCCGACATCGCGAAGGTCATGTCCGGCGTGCAGCTTCCCACCGGCTACTACTGGGACTGGGGAACGAACCAGAAGCGCCGCGCGGAGGAGTTCGCGGGCATGGGGCTGGCGGTCGTGCTGGCAATCGGCCTGATCTATATGCTGCTGGCCTCGCAGTTCGAGTCGTTCGTCCACCCGCTGACTGTCCTGCTCTCGGTGCCGCTCTCGGCCATCGGCGTCATCCTGGCCCTGTTCCTGACCGGACGCGCGTTCGGCCTGACCGCGTTCATCGGCCTGCTGATGCTCGTCGGGATCGTCGTCAAGAACGGCATCCTGCTGGTGGACTATACGAATGTGCTGCGCGGGCGCGGCGTTCCCAGAGAGGAGGCGGTGCTGACCGCCGGGCCGACTCGTCTGCGCCCGATCCTGATGACGGCCAGCGCCGCCGTCCTGGGGATGCTGCCGCTCGCCATCGGCCTCGGCAAAGGCTCGGAGACGCAGGCTCCGATGGCAACGGCGGTCATCGGCGGCCTGATCACCTCCACGCTGCTGACGCTGTTCATCGTCCCGACGGTCTACACGCTCTTCGACGATCTGGCCCGGTTCTTCCGCAAGGATCAACTCGACCTGGCCGCGCCGGAACTCCTGGAGCCGAGCGTGGAAGCTATCGAGCAGGTTCCGGGCATCGTAGAGCCGACGCCCGCTCCGCGCGCGATGGAGAGGGTAGACTGATGGCCCCGAAGAATCTTGTGGAACAGGCGGCACAACTGGAATGCCTGCTCCCGAAGCTGATGCGGCGGCTCTTCACGCTGGAACCCGGTCATCCGGTGGCGGAACTGCCTCTGGCGCAGTTGCGCGTCTGCACGCTGCTGCAGGCCGGGCCGCGCACACTGTCGGCCATCAGCGAGGAGGCGGGCGTCTCCGTCAGCGCCGCCACGCAGATCGCCGACCGCCTGGAGCGCGCCGGGCTGGTGGAGCGGGTCGCCGAGCCGGAAGACCGGCGTATGAAGAACCTCCAGCTGACGGCGCACGGCGCGGAACTGATGCGCTCCCGCCGGGAGACGCGCGTGCGTCGCGTGGCCTGCGCGCTGGAACGGATGACGCCGGAGCAGCGGCAGGGCGTGCTGTCCAGCCTGCACGCCCTGCTGGAAGCCGCGACTGCCACCGCGCCGAAACTTCCACGGGAAGACCCGGTTGGCGCGCGTCTGGAACAGTAGGCTCCCTACCCTGGCCCTCCTTCTGTTCTGGTTTATGGTAAAAAGAGGCGAAGGGTTTTAACCCGTCGAAACCGATGTTGTCTGTTCATGAAAGAGAGTTAGGGAGGAGGGCTATGACAAATAGATGAGGAGAGGATACCTTATGCCCCGCCCCTGGCTGATCGCGCTGCTGGCGGCGCTCTGCTGGAACACGATACGACCCGTTTGCGCGCAGGAGACCACCCCCCCGATTGCCCCCAAAACTCAGGAGACGCCGCTTCCGCCCCCCGTCACGCTGCCGCCGCCGCCCTCCCCCACGCCGGAGGTTCCGAACCGCCCGCTCACGGCGGACGAGGCGGCGCGCATCGCCCTGCGCCTGCAGCCTAACATCACGGTGGCGCGCGCCGGCGTGCAGGCCGCGCAGGGCCGGACGCAACAGGCGCGCTCCGGCGAACTGCCGACGGTGGGCCTGGGAGCCGGATATACGCATCAGGATACGCTGGCGACGGAGGGAGGCGGCAGCACGGGGAACAACACCGGCGGGACAGGAACCGGAGGCGCGACCGGCACGACGTTCAGCTTCCCCGGCTATCAGGCGTCGCTGACCGTGCGCCAGCTTCTTTTCGACTTCAACCACACGCGCGACCTCGTGCGGCAGTCTGCGGCCCTGGAGCGCGCCGCGAATGCAAACCTGACGGGAGTGCAGCAGGCCGTCGTCCTGCAGGTCAAGCAGGCATTCTATACCTACGCGCAGAACGTGCGGCTGGTCGCCGTGAACGAGGCCAACGTGCGCAACACGCAGGCGCAACTCGATCTGGCGCAGGCGCGGCTCAAAAGCGGCCTCGGCCTGCCTTCGGATGTCGTGCGCGCGCAGACCGCCGTCGCCGACGCCGTCTTCCAACTGAATCAGGCGCAGAACAGCGCGTCCGTCGCCCGCGTCAATCTGGCGCTGCTGATGGGCATTGATCCGCGCACTCCCATCGAGGCCGCCGATACGAGCGAGCCTGCCGTCACCGCCAACGATGTCAATGCGCTGGTCAACCGGGCGCTGGCGCAGCGCCCCGAAATCCTGGCAGCGCAGGCGACGCTTCAGGCCGCGCAGCACGGCGTCAATGCGGCCAAGACGACCAATGCGCCGAGCGTCGCCGCCAATCTGGGCCTGAGTTCGCGCGGCTCCGATTTCCCGCCCGGCAACGACTTCTTCACCGTCGGCGTCTCCGTGCAGTGGAACCTGTTCGACTCCGGGCTGACGGCGGGGCGGGTGAAAGAGGCCCGCGCCAACGTGGAAGCAGCGCAGGCTCAACTGACTAATGCGCGTCTGGTCGTCGTCTCGGATGTGTCGCAGGCATACCTGAACCTGCGCACGGCGGAACAGCGCGTCACGACGGCGGATGCGGAGGTCGCCAACGCCGAAGAGAGCGTGCGGCTGGCGGAGGGGCGCTATCGCTCCGGCCTCGGCACGTTCCTGGATCTCATCACGGCGCAGACCGCGCTCGTGACGGCCCGCACGAACCGCGTCAACGCGCAGTCCGCCGTAGACCAGGCCCGCGCCGCCCTGTCCCGCGCCATCGGCGCGCCGCTCCCGCCGACCCGCTGACCGGGTACAGGACCGTCTTCAAGGAGGAAATTCCTATGCGTACTCGCCGAGAACCCGGACGTGTCGCCCTATGCAGCGCGCTGCTGGCCCTGACGCTGGCGGGCGGATGCGCGCGTCTGCCGCCCAGCCAGAACGTTCTCTCCGGCAGGCGGCTCATCGTGACGATGCGCTTCAATGCGCCAGTGGACCCGTTCCTGCACTACTTTTTTCTCATCAACAATGCGGGCGACCAGAACGCGCCCGGCCCGGTTCCCGTGCTGACGAACCCTTATGGCAACGGCTTTGCGGCCAGTTCCAACAGCGGCGCGAACGGCTTTACCGACTTCATCCAGTTCGACAACTTACAGCCGCAGGGCTACGGCCTCTACCACGTCATCGGCGACCCGAACCAGTCCAACTTCCGCTACGAGGGCCGCCCCATCAACTCCGTCCTGCCCGATCCCAACGACCCGCGCACGGCCAACCAGTTGCAGTTCGAGATAGACCTGTCACAGCTTATTACGGACGCGAACGGGATTCCTCTCTCCGATCCGACCCAGGCCGCGAACCTCGCCCGCCAGATTCGCTACCTTCAGGTCAATATCGTCGCCACGAATATCATCCCGCGCGACGTGACGACACCGGTAGAGAAGCTGGTAGACTCCCTCGGCGACACGCGCACGCAGCTTGGAGCCAGCAGCTTCCTCATCCTCGATGTCTCGCAGAACCGGGTCATTTCCAACAACGACACGACCATCGTCGGCTCTCTTGTCCATGAGCCGAGCGACCCGGATGTGTTCGGCGGCAACGACCCCCGCCTCGACCTCGTGGACTGGAGTATCGAAGTCCGCCAGCAATAAAAAACGTCTGAACTGTGATTTATGGGATTAGAGGATGGACTAGGATTGGGCTTGGCTTAATCCTAGTCCATCCGTTAATCCGACTAATCACAGTTCAGACAGTCATCTGCGTTTATCTGCGTTCATCTGCGGTTTCATGTCAATCTCGTACCAGAGGGTTTTATAGGTGGGGCCGATGGCGAAGGTGAGGGTTCCGCCGGAGAGTTTCGAGTCTACCGGGCCGAGGCGCTGGCCCGCGCCGTCCAGCGCGTAGACGGTTGCGGAGAGGGCGGAGGTCTGGAGGGTGATGCTGGCGGGGACGCCCTCGGCGCGGGTCGGGCCGGTTCCCCATTTGTCGCCGACAGAGGTGCGGTCGGCGTTCCACTGCATTCCCGTATTCTCCACGCTGCCGACGGCGGTGAGCAGGAGAGAGCGCGACTGGTCGGTGGGTTTGCCATCGCGGGCCGTCAGCATCAGGGCGGCGAAGTTGCGCGGCGTCTCCGCCATCTGCACCAGCCAGCCCGGCATCTGCACGCTCTGCCCGCCCAGGAAGCCGACCATCACCTTCGAGGAGGGCGAATCGGCGGTGAAGACCGGCTTGTCCGTGCCGTCGGTCTGCCAGTCTATCGGGCCGGTCGCTTTGGGCTTGTTGAGGAACTCGTCGTCGTTGCGCGGGGTAGGGGATGACGGCTGTTTCTGGCGCTGCCCCGGCACAAAGGAGAGCGAGAGGCGTTTGGTCAGCGCATCCCGTGCCGTGATGCCCGCCGCCTCCCAGAGCGCCGCGATCTCCTGCCCGTTCTTCGCCAGCAGTTCGACGACGTTCCCCTCCGGCACGCGCAGGCGCAGTTCGCTGTTCGCCAG
>Ga0070741_10003684_pt1 | contig 37259 bp, 35 predicted proteins | sample Coa_R1_4_FD_66440 | JGI IMG/M metagenome (GOLD analysis project Ga0070741, IMG submission 66440) | Surface soil microbial communities from Centralia Pennsylvania, which are recovering from an underground coalmine fire - Coalmine... | ecosystem: Environmental > Terrestrial > Soil > Unclassified ... | reverse complement strand
TCCGGCACGTCACGCATGACCCGGCGGCCCTGGCGACACCTGCCATCCAGCGCGAGATCGAAGCGGCCGCGAGCACTCTCGGTTTGCGCACGCTGCACCTGCCGAGCGGGGCTGGCCACGACGCGCAGGTGCTCGCGAAGGTGGGTCCCATGGGGATGATCTTCGTGCCCAGCGTGGCCGGGATCAGCCATTCGCCGCACGAGCTGTCCAGGTGGGCCGATTGTGCCAACGGTGCCAATGTGCTGCTGCAGACCGTCATGCGAATGGACCGGAGTTGAGCCGGTCGCTGTGAGGGGCATGAACCTTGCTCCGATCCACGCGTGACGGATTCCCCTTCCGCTGATCTGGCCAGGCTCGCAGAGTTGATCCGCGAGATCGGCATCGCGCTCCTCACTACCGTCGATGAGCAGGGCCTGCTGAGTACCCGCCCCGTGCAGACCATGGAGTATGAGTCCGAGGGCGTGCTCTGGTTCTTCACCGACTGGCACAGCCCGAAAGCGAACGAGCTCAGGCAGGACCGGCGCGTAAGTCTCGGTTACGCGAATCCGGCCCGGCACACCTATGTTGCGGTGAGCGGTTTGGCGAGCGTGGTCCGCGATCCCGCTCGCGCTCGACGGCTGTGGTCGCCCGAGCAGCGCGCGTTCTACCCGGAGGGTCCGGAAGATGCACGCCTCGCACTCCTCAAGGTTAAAATCGAACAGGCCGAATACTGGATCGCACCGGGCCCCTCCGCGTATCTGTTTGCCGCGGCGAAGGCTGCCGTCACCGGAACGCCCGCCGGAACACTTGGAGAGAACCGCAAGCTCTGAATCAGACAGCCCACCCGATGCGGTGGGCACTTGCGGACCCGGGGCTCAGAAGCGGCTCGGGACGGCGCGTCGCGTGCTCGCGCGGAAGGAGAGCAAACTTGAAGGTCGCTCTGGTAACCGGGGCCGCGCAAGGTCTGGGTCTCGCCACCGCGAGCCTTCTCGCCCGGCTCGGCTTTCACCTCGTTCTCGCCGATATTCAGGCTCTCGACGCGGCCCTTGCGCGCGTACGCGAGCACGATCGAGCCGCCGAAGGCGCCCAGGGCGACATCTCCTCAGAGGCCTTCGTGCGCGAGCTGAGCGCGCGCATCGCTCGTGACCACCGCGCCGCCGAAGTGCTGGTCAACAATGCCGGAATCAGCCTGATCGCTCCAGCCGAGGAGACGACGGCCGAGCAGTGGCAGCGCGTGATGGCAGTCAACCTGTTCGCGCCCTTTCTGCTTTGCAAGTATCTCGGCACGCAGATGCTCGGCCGCGGAAGCGGCAGCATCGTGAATGTCGCCTCGGTCGCCGGGCTGGCCGGCATCAGTCACCGAAGCGCTTACAACACTTCCAAACACGGCCTCATCGGCCTGACGCGCACCCTGGCAGCCGAATGGGGCGGGCGCGGAGTGCGGGTCAACGCGGTCTGTCCAGCGTGGATCAAGACTGAAATGGATGTCGCGGATCAGGGCGCCGGCGCCTACTCCGATCAGGACATCATCGATCGGGTGCCCCTGGCACGGTTCGCAAAGCCCGAGGACGTCGCGCAGGCGATCGCATTTCTGGCCGACGGGGAGAAGAGCGGCTTCGTGAATGGAACCTGCCTGACGGTCGATGGCGGCTGGACGGCTGACGGCAGCTGGGAAAGCCTGCGCACTCGGACTCGCACGGGCCCTCGCCGCAGCTAACTCCTCAGCCGCAGCCCCTGCGGATCGTAGAGCGGCTGCAGCCGCACGATCGCGGTGCGCATCTCGCCAAGGATGTCTATTTCGAGCCGCATTCCGTCTGCCGCGAGCGCGGAGGGCACGTATCCGGCGGCCAGACTCCTGTCGATGCAGTGGCCATAGGCACCGGAGGTGACATAGCCGACGGGTTTGCCGTCCTTCATGATCGACTCGTAGCCGATGACCTCGGTCTCGGTTTGCGGAACCTCCATGACCACGAAGCGCCGCTTGGGGCCGCTCGCACGCTCCGCCACGGCGGCTGCCCGGCCGGTGAATTCGCCTTTCTCGAGATCGATGAATCGGTCGAGCCCGCTCTCGCCGGCGGTGTAGTCGGGCCGAAAGTCCTTGTTGAACGAGCCGTAGCCTTTCTCCAGGCGCAAAGAGGACAATGCCCGACCGCCGAAATGCGCCAGCCCCAGGTCCGCGCCCGCCTCCAGCAGATCCTCATACAGCGTGGCCTGATAGTCGGGTGTCGTCCAGATCTCGTAGCCGAGCTCCCCGGTGAAGCCGGCCCGCATGAGGATCGAGGGTGCAAAGCCGACCGCCGTCTCCCTGACCTGAAATAACCTGAACTGCGCGGCGGACAGATCCGCGCGCACGAGCCGCTGGAGCAGCTCGCGGGAGCGCGGGCCCGCGATCGAGAAGCCGGTCAGCGTGGAGGCCGCCGACCGCACGAATACATCTGCAGCGGGCTCGGTATCCTCGAACCAGCGCAGGTGGAATTCCTCTGCGAAGCCCGATCCCATGATCAGATAGCGATCCTCTCGCAGGCACGCGATCGACAGATCCCCCACGATCCGTCCCGCCGGATTCAACATCGGCCCGAGCCCGATGCGGCCCGGGCGAGGGATGCGCGAGGCGAAGACTCGATCCAGCCAGCCGCGAGCGCCCCGGCCGGTGACTTCGTACTTCCCGTAGTTGCTGGTCTCGTAGATCCCGACCGCATTGCGCACGTTGTGACATTCACGCCGCACGATGGGGAAGGCTTCCGAGCGCCTGTAGGTAGGGGTCTCGCTGGCTGGCACTCCCGGCGGAGCGAACCATAGCGCGTGCTCCAGCCCGAAGTTCGCGCCCATCACGGCACCGGCCGCCTTGAGCCGGTCGTACACGGGCGAGCGCCTGACGGGTCGGGCCGCCGGCAGCTCCTCATTCGGATAGGCAAGCCGGAACCGGCGCGAGTAGTTCTCGGGTACCTTGATCGAGGTATATTTCGGCGTGGCGAAAGCCCCGAAGCGTGTCACATCCATCGACAGAATGTCCTGGCCTGGATCGTTCTCGGCCATCCAGCGCGAAAGCACGAGTCCGATCCCGCCTCCTTGGCTGAACCCCGCCATCACCGCGCAGGCTACCCAGTAGTTGCGAATGCCACGCACGGGTCCCACCAGCGGATTGCCATCGGGAGCGAACGTGAAGGGACCATTGACGGCTTTGCGGATGCCGACGCGCCCGAGGGCGGGGAAATGGCGGAAACCAACCTCGAAGTAGGGCGCGAGCCTCTCGAAGTCCTCGGGCAGGAGCTGCATGGAGAAATCGTCCGGGGTTCTGAGCGGAGACCAGACGATGCCCTGCGGCTCATAAGTGCCGATGAGAGCGCCGCCGCGCTCCTGGCGCATGTAGATCTCGCCCGAATAATCGGTCGTGTTGACGATCTCCCGCTCCCGGCCGCGCAGCTCGGGCAGGTCTTCCGTGAGCAGATAGTGGTGCTCCATCGCCAGGACCGGCAGCTCGATGCCCACCATTTGGCCGACTTCACGAGCCCAGAGCCCGGCGCAGTTCACGACATGCTCGGCGCGCACCGTGCCTTTGTCGGTGACGACGTTCCACGAGCCATCGCGACGCTGCTCGAGAGACAACACGCGGGTGAAGCGCTCGACAGCGGCTCCCAGGCTGCGGGCTGCCTTTGCATACGCCTGGGTCGTGCCCGAGGGGTCGCAATGGCCGCCATCCGCACGCCACAAAGCACCGATGAAATGCGACGGATCGACCAGGGGATTGAGCTGCAGTGCCTCCTCCAGGCTGATCATCTCGGTCTCCATGCCAAGATAGCGGGCGCGGGAGCAGATGAGCTTCAGACTGTCGAGCTCACCCTGCGTCGCTGCCAGCATCAGGCCGCCGTTCGGATGCAGGCTGCAAGACTGACCCGAGATCGCCTCGATCTCGCGGTACAGATCGATGGTGTACTTCTGCAGGCGCGAGATGTTGGCTTCGCCGTTGAACGTGTGCATGCCACCGGCCGCATGCCAGGTCGATCCCGCCGTCAGCTCGCTCTTCTCCAGCAGCAGGCTATCCGTCCAGCCGATCTTCGCGAGGTGGTAGAGCACGCTGGCCCCGACGACGCCGCCCCCGATGATCACGGCCCGCGCGCTATCCTTCATGTCAGGTTTTCTCCGGCTGGGTTCGATTGGCGTGGCCCGCATCCTCCGCTGCCATCATAATGCGTGGCGCCGGAAGGCAACGAGCGGCATGATGGCGCTTTCTGCCTGCCCTCGGCGCTGACGAGGAAGTGGACACTGAGGCGGTTACTGGCGCGGATCTTCGGAGCCCTTTGCGCAACTGCAGTTCTGGCGGCAGGGGCAGCCTCGCCATCGCCCGCGCCCGTCATCGTCTCCTCGAAGCTCTCGAGCGAGTCGGCCATGCTGGGACATATGATCCGGCTGCTGCTGGATGCTCATGGCATCCGGACGGTCGACCGCATGACGCTCGGGGCGACGCCCGTGGTGCGCAAGGCGCTGCTTTCGGGCGAAGTCGATCTGTACGTCGAGTACACGGGCAACGCCGGGTTCTTCTTCAATATACCCTCGAATCCAGCATGGAAGGACCTGTGGCGGGGCTATGAGCTGGGCTCGCGACTGGATCTTGCCACGAATCATATCGTGTGGCTGACGCCCGCCCATGCCAGCAACGCCTGGGCGCTCGCGGTGCGCAGCGATGTGGCGCTTGCGAACAAACTGCAGAACATGAGCGACTTTGCGCGCTGGGTCTCCTCGGGTGGGAAAGTCGTGCTGGCCTGCTCGGCAGAATTTGCGAACGCCGGGGCGCTGCGCTCGCTGGAGAAGACCTATGGATTCACGCTCAAGTCCGATCAGCTCATCGTGCTCGCCGGAGGGGAAACTTCAGCCACGATCCGGGCGGCAGCCGCGCACACCAATGGCACCAACACAGCGATGGTGTACGGGACCGATGGCGGCATCTCGGCGGCGAATCTGAAGCTGCTGGTCGATGACCGGCACGATCAGCCGATCTATGCGCCGGTACCCATGATTCGCGAGGCAAGCCTCAGGGCCCACCCGCAGATCGCCGAGATCGTGAAGCCGCTGATGGAGACTTTCGACACCCAGACCCTGCAGCGCTTGAACGAACGGGTGCAGATCGATGGGGAGTCCGCGCAGGCGGTGGCGGCTGACTATCTGAAGCGCCGGGGCTTCATCCGGTGAGCGTTCGGGCCTACCGGATCGATCGGCTCGGCACGCTGCTCAGCGTGCTCGTCGCCGTGGCACTCATCCTGTTGCCCTTTGTCGTCTTCAAGTCCAACCGCATCGTGCCGGGTGAGCCGAAAGCGCTCGCGGCTGTCCTGCCGACGTGGGCCACCATCGGCTTTTATGCCTGTGTGTTGGGGGTCGCGGCAGTGGCGATCGGCCTCTCGAGTGCGCGCATCCGCTTTGTGGCGTCCCTGGCCGGCATCGTGGCCTCCGCGGCAGCTCTCGCGGCTGCCGCCGACCGCCTCACACCACTTGGCAACAAAGTCGTGCGCGTCGCTCCGGGAGCGGGCTTCTGGGTTCTGCTGCTCGGGCTCGGTCTGCTGACCACCGATGCTGTCGCCCGGATGCGGCTGGCCCCAGCAGCCCGCGTTCTGCTGCTCGTGTTGGTCCTTTTCGTCGCCTACACGACCCTGGCGGACGGCATCTTCGACAATCTTTCCATAATGCGCGAGTACGCCGTGAACGCCGATCGTTTCGCGGTCGAGGCAAGGCGTCATGTAGGGCTCGTGGCAGGATCGCTCGGTCTGGCCGTTATCGTGGCGCTGCCGCTCGGCATCCTCTGCCACCGCGTGCCTCGTCTACGACCGGGTGTTCTGGGGACACTCAACCTCATCCAGACGATCCCGTCCATCGCACTCTTCGGCATCCTCATGGTGCCCCTGGGAGAGCTGGCCACCTCGGTACCGTTGGCCGCCCGGCTCGGGATCTCGGGCATCGGCGCGGCACCGGCTGCAACCGCCTTGTTCCTTTATTCTCTGCTGCCTATCGTGGCCAACACGGTAGCCGGGCTGCGGCGCGTCTCCCCGGCAACTGTCGAGGCGGCCCGAGGGATGGGGATGACCCCTCTGCAGGTGCTCTCGGCCATCGAGATCGTGCTGGCTTTGCCGGTTATCCTGACAGGCATCCGCATCGTGCTGGTGCAGAACATCGGCCTCACCACCATTGCCGCCCTGATCGGGGGAGGCGGATTCGGGACGTTCGTCTTCCAGGGAATCGGCCAGACCGCGACTGACCTGGTGCTGCTGGGAGCAATTCCGACCGTGGCGCTCGCCTTCTGTGCTGCGGTGCTGCTCGATGCCCTGATAGAAGTGCTGGATCGGGGTAAACGATGATCACGCTGGAAAACCTGACCAAGCGCTATGGAGAGGCCACGGTCGTTGACGATGTCACGCTCACCATCGAGCGTAATTCGATCACGGTCATCGTCGGCACGTCCGGGTCCGGGAAGTCGACCCTGCTGCGCATGATCAATCGGCTGGTCGAGCCGACTTGCGGCCGAGTCCTGATCGGAGGGACCGACACCACCGGCGAGCCGGCGCACCTGCTGCGGCGGCGAATCGGTTATGCGATCCAGAGTCACGGACTGTTTCCCCATCGCACGGTGGCCGAGAACATCGCGGTCGTGCCGCGGCTGCTGGGATGGGAGCCCGCGCGCACGCAGGGGCGTGTCAAGGAACTCCTGGAGATCTTCCAGCTCGATCCCGCCACATTTGCCGATAAATTCCCGCACCAGCTCTCGGGAGGTCAGCAGCAGCGAGTGGGGGTGGCGCGGGCGCTGGCGGCCGAGCCGGAGGTGCTGCTGATGGATGAGCCTTTCGGAGCGCTCGATCCGATCATCCGCACGAAGGCGCAGGAGGATCTGCTCAACATTCAGAAGCGCTTCAATACCACGATCGTGCTGGTCACTCATGACATTGACGAGGCTTTCCGCCTCGGTAATCGCGTGGCCGTCATGAGCGCAGGACGTGTGTTGCAATATGGGCGCCCGGCGGAGCTCCTCACCCAGCCAGCCGATCCACTGGTCGCGCGCATGACCGGAGTCGCCGACCGGGCGATGAAACTGCTCTCACTGACGACGGCGGCAGAAGCTGCCAGACCCGGCAGCTCGGACGGCCCTGCGGTTGCCGCTTCGGCGTCATTGCGGGAGGTGCTCTCGGAGTTGCTCTGGCAAGGCGCGGCATCGGCCTCGGTCATCGAGGCCGATGGCAGCTGCAAGGGATACCTCACTGTGGAGGCCATTCTCTCTCACGGACATCCGAGCTGATGGGCAGCTTCGGCTGGATCGTGCGGATTGCCGCCTTTGCGCTCCTCGTCAGCTTTCTGATCACGCCGCAAAGCTTCGCGCCGCTGTTCGTGCCTCTGACGCAGTTCGGCGCCCCGCCGATCTATGACCAGGGGAATCTGCTGGACCTGGCGCTGGCCCACCTCGCGACCGTTTGCTGCGCTGCAGCAGCAAGCGCGGCGGTCGCCGTCGGGCTGGGCATTCTCGTGACCCGGCCGGGGGGCCGGGAGTTTTTGCCGTTTTCCCGTACACTCGTGAACATCGGCCAGACCTTTCCCCCGGTGGCGGTGCTCGCCCTGGCCGTGCCGCTGGTGGGTTTTGGTGAAAAACCCACCCTGATCGCGCTTTTTGCCTACGGCCTGCTGCCGATTTTCGAGAACACGGTCGTCGGTCTGCAGACCTGCCCGCCGGCGGTGCTCGAGGCGGCTAGCGGCATGGGCATGAGTGCGCGTCAGCGGCTTCGATCGGTGGAGCTGCCGCTGGCGATGCCCCTGATTCTGGAGGGGATTCGCCTCTCGCTGGTGATCAACGTCGGTACCGCCACCATCGGCTCGACGGTGGCTGCCAAGGGGCTGGGTGAGGTGATCATCGCCGGTCTTCTGTCAAACAATACCGCCTTCATCCTGCAGGGCGGCTTGCTGACGGGCCTGATGGCGATACTTCTGTATGACGCGCTGGCCGTCCTGGAGCGTCGGATCTGCGCAAATGTCCGCATCGAATGAGAACTAGACCCCATGGAGTTTGATTGAACTTAGGTTAGAATCATTGCAACATGTTTGTGGGGGTCGCTCAGCACTAGAATGTCCATTACGACAGCCGACCGCACTGCCCGCACTGCCCGTACTGCGCAGCGCCCCGCCATTGAGATGCCGACGCTGCTGCTTCTCGCTTTCGTCTACGCCGGCTGGCTTACGACCACCTTCCATTATTCCCGACTGTCGCTCGCGATCTCGATCCCGCTCACTGCGCTGCTGATCACCCTGCACAGCTCCCTGCAGCATGAGATGACTCACGGTCATCCCACACGCTGGCGCAGCTTGAATCGTTTGCTGGCGATGGTGCCGCTGTCACTGTGGATGCCGTACGACCGCTACCTGCAGACACACCACGCGCATCACATCGACGCACGCCTGACCGACCCCGTTGACGACCCCGAGTCCTACTACTGGGCGCCGGATCACTGGGCCAGGCTGAGTCCCATCACCCGCGCGATCTTCCGGATCGAGCAGACCCTGGCCGGACGTATCATCGTGGGCGCGTTCTGGCGGATCTGGCTGTTCTGGTGCGGCGAGCTCAAAGCACTGGTGCACGGCGTGCCTTCGGTACGCCGCATGTGGCTCGAGCACCTGATCTGGCTGGTGCCCGTGGTGCTGTGGCTGAAAGTCGTCTGCGGCATCCCGCTGTGGCTCTACTTTGTCTGCATGGCGGTCCCGGCGAACGGCATCCAGCTCATCCGCTCGTTCGCCGAGCATCGGGCCCATCCGCAGGTGCCGGCGCGGATTGCGATCGTGGAGGACTCCTGGATCCTGGGTCCGCTGTTCCTATTCAACAATCTGCATTCGCTCCACCATGAGTCGCCCGGCATTCCGTGGTATCAGTGCCCGGCGCGCTATCGGGCCGCCCGGGAGCGGCTGATCGCCCGTAACGGCGGGCTGGTGTACTCGACTTACTTCGAGGTCGCGCGCCGCTTTCTTTTCCGCGCACACGATGTGCTGCCCCATCCCATGGGCGGCATCCCGCGTCGCGCCGGCTGATCCTGAACCTGTTGGGGTAATCCCCGGCGCGGCGTCCCCTCAGGCGGGCAGCTCGAAGCCTGCCGTTCTGGCCTCTCGATCCCACTCCAGCAACGGTGCATAGCTCGCCGTCTCGACGGCCGCGAAACCTTCCAGCAGGAGAAGGTCCGCGTAGCGCTCGAACCAGTCCTCCGAGGCAGCGTTGAGGAATGCCGTTCGCAGCCGCGCGACGCACTCTACTGGCAGGCGCCTCGCGGCCACGAAGGCAGGCATGGGGGTCAGGGGTGTACTGGCAAGTACTCTTACGCCCGCAGTCAGATGCGGCGCATGGCGGGCAATCAGCATGTGCCAGTAGGCGTCCATCGGCCCGATGTCGATCCGATTTTCTCGAACGCTGTCGAGTACGTTGCGTGCTGTCACCAGCTTGCCGAGCATCTGTCGATAGAGCGCTGGACGCCCGGCCGTGCGGTGCTTCAGCAGCTCGTGGCGGAAGGCGTTGAATCCGGACTGCGAGTGCGTCACCGTCCAGCCGGCGCGCGAGCCGAAGCTGTCCTCGAGATTCCGCCAGGGCGAGTCGTCGCGAACGATGAGATCGGTGCGGTATACCGCCCGACCGGCGGCCCATGCTGCCCGCGGAATGGGTGCCGCGATCGGCGTGACGGGCGCGATCCCCAGCGCGATCGGGTAGCCGCACATGAGCACGGAACCGAGATCTGCGCGAGACCACAACTCCTCGAGTGGTGCAGGTGCCGGATAGCGCACGTATCGCTGTTCGACGGCCGCTTTGCGAGTGATGCGCTCGAGCAGCTCCTGCCAGGCAGTCTCGACGTCCGGTGTGACGGCGTACATGCGGGCGTTCATGATCCATCCGGCCGCGCCCGGATCCACCTTCAAGTTCCGCCTCCAAGCTCGCGTTGCCGCCGCCCGACGTAGTCTGCGATCGCCTCCCTGATGGCCGGATCCAGCGGCGGGGGCACGTAGTCGGCGAGCAGCTTTTTCCAGATGACCGTCGCGCGCTCGGTGGCATTGTGGCTGCCGGCATCGGTCCAGTTCTCGAAGTTGGACCAGTCCGAGAGCAGCGGTCGGTAGAAGGCGGACTCGTAGCGCGCCAGCGTATGCGGCTCGCCAAAGAAATGGCCGCCGGCGGCGACGGCCTTGATCGCCTCCACGGCAAGATCGTCGTCGCTGAAGTGGACTGGCTTGAGCATCTCTGCCCAGTTGCGCAGCATTTCCGCATCCACCACGATCTTCTCCAGCGAAGCCGACAGTCCGCCTTCGAGCCAGCCCGTGGCGTGGTTGATCAGATGGCTGTGGCTGAGGATCGCCGCCTGCAGCGAGAATCCCGTCTCGTACGTGGACTGCGCATCCACGACGGGCGAGGCGTTCACCGCGCTCGAGCGCACCGGCAGTCGAAGCCTGCGGCCGATCTGAGCGCTGGCCAGCACTGCATTCACGTATTCGGGGGTGCCAAAGGCCGGCGAGCCTGTGCGCATGTCAACGTTCGAGGTGAATCCGCCCATCACACAGGGCGCCCCGGCGCGAAGCATCTGGCACAAGGCCACCACGCCCAACGCCTCCGCAGTCTGCTGCACCAGCGCGCCAGCCAGCGTGACCGGTGCCATGGCTCCCATGAGCGTGAACGGGGTGATGACCACACATTGGCCGTGACGGGCCATGAGCATGATGTTGTCGAGGATCTCCTCGTCCACCCGCCGCGGTGAGTTCACGTTCGTGACGGTCATCAGTGTGGGACGAGCGGCGAGGTCCTCGATCGAGCAGCCATGCTCGATCGCCGAGAGGGCGATGGCGTCCTGCGCCTGTACTCCGCCGATGCCCCGCGCAGCCCAGACGATGTCAGAGCACTCGATGTGCGCCTGGTATACCGCGAGGTGGCGGGTGGCGACCGGCACGTCCACCGGTTCGACGACAATGCCGCCTTGCCAATGGAGCACCCCCAGCGCATGAGTGATCTGCAGAATCCGCCGGAACGATTCGAGATCGCCATAGCGGCGTCCCCCTTCGCGATCGCTGATATGGGGCGCGCCATTCACCGGGCCGAAATTGACGATGTTGCCGCCCACCTGCAGGTGGCGGGCGGGATTGCGCGCATGGAGCACGAAGCGCTCGGGAGCTGTCGCGAGACAGGCACTCACCACTTCGCGTCCGAGGCGAACGACCTGCGTGGCCTCATCCACGAGAGCTCCGCCGTGGCGATACGCCTCACGCGCTGCGGCGCTGCGGATCTCGAGCCCGGATTCTTCGAGGACACGATAGGCGGCTTCGATGATGCGCTCGACCTGCTCGGCGGTGAGGATCTCGAGCGGCGCCCAGCGATTTGCGAGCGGCGGTAACGGGGCGAGAGTGGGGCCGGAGGAGCGGCCAGCGCGCCCGCGCTCGCGTCGGCGGGAGGGCGCTGGGCGCGAAGTTTCGCTCATCAGGGGTTCTCCAGTGCGCAGGGGCATCGGGGCGCTCAAGCCTGAATTGTATTGCTTTCACGCCCTGGTTCAGGCGATCTTTGTGCACCGGCCTCCCGAGAGCGGAAATTCGATAGATCCAGTGGAACCCGTGCACGCTCCGCAGCGACTGCCCGTGCGCCAGGTCCTCGCGGTGGCGGTTGGCAATGGCCTGCAGTTCTATGATTTCGTGACCTACGCGTTCTTCGCCTCGCAGATCGGTCGCACGTTCTTTCCCTCGAATACACCCGGCACGAGCCTGCTGGCCTCACTGGCGACCTTCGGCGTTGGGTTCCTGACCCGGCCTCTCGGTGCGCTCCTCATCGGGCGCTACGCCGACCGCGCGGGCCGCAAGCCAGCCATGATGCTTTCGTTCATGTTGATCGGCGCGGGGGTGATCGGGTTGCCGCTGATTCCTTCGTATGCCTCCATCGGGATGCTCGCGCCGGTGCTTGCGATCGGATTCCGATTGTTGCAGGGGTTTGCGCTCGGGGGAGAAGTGGGTCCGAGCACGGCTTTCCTGATGGAAGCTGCGCCGCCTTTGCGACGGGGTCTTTATGTATCGCTGCAGGCCACCAGCGCGGATGCCGCTGTGTGCATTGCCGGGCTCGTCGGGGTGGCACTGGCAAGCTGGCTGGATACTGCGGCGCTCGATGCCTGGGGTTGGCGAGTGGCGCTGCTGCTCGGAGCCGTGATCATCCCGGCTGGCTTGCTCTTGAGGCGGACGCTCACGGAAACACTTGGCGGCCCCTCGGACCCGCTCGAAGCGCCGGAGTCCGGCGCCTATGCACGGGTGGTCGTGCTGGGTCTGGTTCTGCTGAGTACCGCGACCACGACCAACTACCTGCTGCAGTACATGACCACTTACGCGAGCGTTACGCTGGGCATGCCTGCGCGGGTCGCCTTTGGCGCCACAGCCGTGATCGGCTTCGCCGGGCTCATCTGTGACTCGCTGGGAGGCTGGCTATCGGATCACTTCGGCCGCAAGCCGATCCTGATCGTGCCCTGGCTCTTCCTGGCCGTGGCCGTCTTCCCCTCCTTCTGGCTCCTGGATCATGAGCGGACGGGTGCGATGCTTTACACCACGTCCGCGCTCCTGGCAGGGATCTCGACGTTGTCCTCTGCGACAATCATCGTCGCGGTCACAGAATCTCTGCCCAGACGGGTGCGCTCGACCGGTATCGCAGTGATCTACGCGCTCGCCATCTCCGTGTTCGGCGGCTCGACGCAATTCGCGGTGGCGTGGCTGATCCGTGCGACCGGCAACCCGCTCGCTCCAGCGTGGTACATGTTCTGCGGCGTCATCATCGGCATCGTCGCGTTGCTCGCCTTGCCGGAAACCGCGCCGATCAAGATGCGAAGCCATTCGGGGCTGAGCCACGCGCCGAGCGCAACCTGAGGCCGCCCGGAGATCTACGGAGGAAAGGTGAATAGCAAGAGCAAGGTCACTGTGGCGTTCCTGTTCGCCTTTCTCGTTTTGCCGTTGTGGAACGGGTTTGCAGCTGCGAAGGGTTCGCAGCACCCCAGGGATCGCGACATCCCGGATCCGGATACGCGTGCGTGGTGGCATACCACCGAGGATCTGTCCGGCGACAGCATGCAGGGACGTGATACGGGCTCGAAGGCGTATCAGCGTGCTGCTGACTATGTCGCAGCCCGATTCAAGTCGGCGCGATTGCATCCGGCGGGGGACGACGGAAGTTATTTTCAGACTGTCGACATGCATGAGGTTTCGGTTCTGCCGCAGGGGACGACGTTCACGTTAGTGCGCCCCGGTGGCAGCGAGACCGCGCTCAGATTTCTGCAACAGATCACTATCTCGCCCGCGGAGGGCCTGCCGCGCCAGCTCGAGAGCCCGCTCACCTTTCGCGGCTATTGCGGAGAGGAGGCAATGCGGGACATCGCCGGCAAGATCGTGGTGTGTTTCGGCAGCCAGCGAGCCGGGCTGCCGAACAACGCAACCCGGGTTGCCAACGCGCGGGCCGGCCATGCTGCCGGCCTGATCAACGTCGACGACCCATACTTCGATATCGAGCCTCCGCGCTGGCCAGCCGCCTACGCGCGCTCGGTCACTCTGCGTGGCAGCGCCGAGCCGGAGCCAACGCATACTTTGGCCCTGCCACTCATGCGACTGAGTGCCGAAGCATTTGCCTCACTTCTTGCCGGGAGCGGGCATGACCCCGCGACCGTACTGAAGGCTGGCGGGGCGAAGCAGCCCCTGGCGGATTTCGAGATCCCAGCGCGGCTGAGACTGCGGCTGCAGGTGTCCGCCGCCGACATTCATTCACCCAATGTGCTGGCGATTCTCCCGGGTAACGATCCGGCCATGCGGGATCAATACGTCGTCGTCAGCGCCCATCTGGATGGATATGGGTTTGGCACCGCCGTCCGGGGTGATGACCTCTATAACGGTACGCTCGATGATGCCGCCTACGTCGCCCTGCTGATTCAGCTCGCCGATGACATCAAGGCGGGTAAGTTGCCGCCTCCCGGACGCGGAATCCTCTTCGCCGCTTTCACCGGGGAGGAGAAGGGGCTGCTGGGCTCGCATGCGTTCGTGGCACACCCCACGGTTCCGCTGTCCCAGCTCGCCGCCGATGTGAACCTCGATCAGCTGCGTCCTCTGTTTCCCTTGAAAATCCTCACCGCCGAGGCACTCGCGGACACGACGCTGGGCGAGACGGCGCGGCGCGTGGCAGGCGAGCTGCAGATCCAGCTCCGGCCCGACTCAGAGCCCGAGCGGCACCTGCTGTACCGGGCCGACCAATATCCCTTCCTGGTCGAGCACGTGCCGGCGATCAGCTTCGTCTTCGGATACGATCCCGGCACCGAGTCCGAGCAGCGCTACCGCGAATGGTACCGGGTCCGTTATCACCGCCCCCAGGACGATCTGACTCAGCCGGTCGATTTCGAGGCCGCCCGCAAGTTCAACGAGTTCTTCTACCGGCTCGTGCACGCCATCGCGGTCGCGCCGGCCAGGCCGGAGATCTTGCCCACGAGTCAGTTTGCGAGAGCTCACTGAGCACACCCGCGTGGGCAAGGGATTTTCGCCTGCCTACCGTCGAAAAACGGCAGCCCGTCCTCGGCGTGAGTCGAAGGAACTCCCTCGGGGGGGCCCAGACGCTTAGACTCCGGCGATGAATTCCAGAGTACCGGCGCGGCGCAACGCCGCCATTCCCTTCATCTTCGTCACCGTGCTCATCGATATGCTGGCTTTCAGCATCATCATCCCGGTATTGCCGGTGTTGGTGCAGGACTTTGTCGGCGGCAGCGCCGCGCGGGCCGCTGAGGTGTACGGCCTGTTCGGCACGGCCTGGGCGCTGATGCAGTTCGTGTTCGCTCCGGTTCAGGGGTCGCTCTCGGACCGATTCGGCCGCCGCGCCGTGATCCTCATCTCCTGCGCCGGCCTCGGCCTCGATTTCATTCTGATGGCACTCGCCCCGAATCTGTGGTGGCTGCTGCTCGGGCGAGTCATATCCGGTATCACGGCAGCCAGCTTCAGTACTGCGTCCGCGTATATCGCGGACATCACGCCGCCGGAGCAGCGGGCCGCCCGATTCGGCCTCATGGGCGCCGCCTTCGGCATCGGCTTCGTCGTAGGGCCGGCCCTCGGAGGGTTGCTGGGCTCCATCTCACCGCGGCTGCCATTCTGGGCGTCCGCCGTCATGGCCCTGGCGAATGTCACCTGGGGGCTATTCGTGCTGCCCGAATCGTTGCCCGCAGACCGGCGCGCGCCCTTCTCCTGGAAGAGCGCGCATCCGCTTGGGGCGTTGCGGCTGCTTCGCTCACATCCGGTGTTGGCGGGGCTTGCCTCGGCATACTTTCTGATGAACCTGGCGCACGTCGTGCTGCCGAGTACCACGGTCCTGTACATGCGTTATCGCTACGGCTGGGATACGCGGGCCGTGGGCATTCTGCTGGCGGGCGTCGGTTTTTCGGCACTCATCGTCCAGGGAGCCCTCGTGAAACCTCTGGTCGGCTGGCTCAAGGAGCGGCGTGCATTGGCCGTTGGCCTGGCTTTCGGAGCCGCCGGCTTTGCGATCTACGGGCTCGCTCCCACCGGTGCGCTGTTCTGGCTCGGCGTGCCGGTGATGGCGCTGTGGGGCATCGCCACGCCCTCCCTGCAGACGATCATGACACGGCTGGTCAGTCCCACCGAGCAGGGCCGCCTGCAGGGCGCGCTCTCCAGTCTCGTGAGCCTGGCGAGTCTCGTCGGCCCGACCATGTTTACTCAGACGTTTGCGGTAGCCATCGGCGGACGCTACGCCGAAAGCGCCGCAGGCGCGCCCTTCCTGCTGTCCTCGGCGCTGATTCTTGCCGCGATCGTCCTGGCTCGGCGCGCGACGCGGCCTCTGGAGGAAGTCACCGCGCCCGAGCGGGCGGTCTGACCAGGCAGCCCGCGCGATCGATCCGCCTCGGTCGGCGCAGTACCACAGGCCGCTGGGCGGACCGCCATGCTCCGGTTTCAGCCGGCTCCTCGAGCCCCACGCCCACCGCCCCCACTAGAACCGGATCTGCAGAAAGCCGACCTGACATGCCGGAATGATTGTTGCGTCTGGCTGGCTGTCTGATTTCGCTTCGAGGAGTTCGATCATGTCGGCGCCGAAACGCGAGGAGGACTTCTCCACGCTCTCCCCCAGGTCCGATCTCGACGGTGCGAGCACGCTTAGCCTACTGAGGCGACTGATGGATGAGCTCACGCGGCTCTTCCGGCAGGAGCTCGCGCTGGCAACCGCCGAGGTGAAAGACATCCTCGGGAGGCTCGCAACCGGACTGGCCGCCCTCGCGGCCGGCTCAGCCGTACTCTATGCAGGGTTTCTCGTCCTGCTTGCATCGGCCGTACTCGGCCTTTCCATCGTGGTGGCGCCATGGCTGGCGGCACTCATCGTGGGCGCGGCAGTCACCCTCATCGGTCTGTTGCTGCTCTTGGCGGCGCGCAAGGCGGCGGACCCCTCGGTGCTGAAACCCCGGCGCAGCGCTGAGTCATTACAGCGGGACAAGCAAGTACTATCCAGGAGTGCCCCATGAGCACGCTCGAAAGCAATTCCTCCGACGCTTCCCAGGCGGGGGAGCCCTATTCCAGCCCTGATACCGACGAGTCCTATTCCGGACGCAGCCCGGAAGAGATCGAGAGCGCCATCGATCACACGCGCGAGGAGCTGAGCCGCACGCTCGATGCACTCGAATCCAGGTTGTCGTTTCGCGAACGCTTGCACTCTGCAACCGGTTCCGCGCGAGAGCTAGGGCTGCGCGTTGCGCGTGCGGGGGCACGTTACGCGAGTCCAAACATTACAACAGTGATCCGCCTGGACCATGCTCACGCCCTGGCCCTGTTCCGGCGGCTCAAGCCCTGGACCTCCACGACCCGCAAGCAGGCGATTACTTCGAGCCTGTGTCTGGCGCTCGAGGTACACGCGCAGCTGGAGGAGGAGATCTTCTACCCCGCGCTCCGGGCGACGGCCGGCGGCAGCGAGGTACTGGACCGAAGCGTGCCCGAACACGACGAGATGAAGAGCCTCATCGGCAAGCTTCGCACCCTCGAGATCGATGACCCGGCATTCGACGACACATTCTCTTTGCTGATGCGGACGGTGCTTCATCACGTGGCGGATGAGGAAAGCGTCCTGCTCCCCCAAGCCGAAAGTCTCATGCGGGATCGTCTGGGTGAGCTGGGTATTGAAATGACGAGGCGGCGGCTCGAGCTGCTTCGCCCCCACTGGTCCGAAGTGGCCAGCACGACGGCGCGGTCTTTCCCTGTGGCTACGGCGTTGGGAGCGGCTGCGATACTGGGAATGGTTTGGATGTTGCTACGGCCACGAAGTGATCCGCGTACGCTTTGATGCGCGCTTTTACACGCGCTGCGGATCGGTTCGAGTCTTGATGCGGGTGTGTGCGCAGAGGCGGGCGTTCATCCAGGTTTGAACCGACTTCAGGATCGGCTCAGGTTGATCCCGATGAGGCGCATGTCCGCAATCGGGCAGCAGCAGCAAATCGACCTCGCGCGTCCGCTGTTGAATACGGTCGAGCTGCTCCCTCGTTCCGTATTCGTCGCGTTGTCCCTGGATAGCCAGCACCGGGCAGTGGATATCCGGCAGCAATGATTCGATGTTCCATTCGCGAAAATCCGGGCTGAGCCACGCATCGTGCCAGCCCCGGAAGGCGCCATCCACGTCAGCATGATGGCGCCCCAGCCGTTTCCGCAGGTCGCCCGCCTCATAGGCTGCCCCTGCGGCAGCAACGCCGCTCAGCGAGAGGTCCTCGACGAATACGTGTGGGGCGAGGGCGATGACCCCCAGCACTGAATGCCGGCTCGCGTGGATGAGTGCTATGGAGGCCCCATCACTGTGACCGAACAGAATCGGGGACTCGACCTGGAGGTTTGCGAGCAGCTCGGGCAGCACGATCAGAGCTTCATCGTGCATGTACGATATGGGCCTCGGTGCTGAGAGCGGCGTGGAATTCCCATACCCGTACCGTGAATAGGCAACTACACGACAGCCGGTGCGATCCGCCAGACGCTGCGGAAAATCGCGCCACATCGAAAGCGAGCCCAGGCCTTCGTGCAGCATCACGATGGTCGGGCCTCCCGGCGGTGCATCTCCCGTCCAGGCGTATTCGTTTCGCCGGATGCGGTCGTAAGCAATGGCACGGATGGGCGGCTCGCTGCGGCTGTCGGGCGGAAGACAAATTGCCAGTGTGTGCGGTGGGCGGACTTTAGCAGGGCCGAGCGAGCGTGGGTGGGCTTGGGGCCGAATGTCGCTCAGCGGGTCAGCAGCTCGCCGTAGGAGGCTTTCTGAGGCTGACATCTTCGGCGGCCGGCGGCCAAGAACCGGTGATTACCGGTTTCGGGTAGCATTGGGAATCTCAGAAGGACGCCTTGATGCCCATCATCGGTATCGACCACGTACAGCTTGCGATGCCAGCGGGCCAGGAGGATCGGGCGCGAGAATTCTATGGTGATCTGCTGGGGCTGCCAGAGATACCCAAGCCACCCGATCTTGCCGGGCGAGGCGGTTGTTGGTTTGAAAGCTCCCAGGTCAAGATTCATCTCGGGGTCGAGAGGGATTTCCATCCCGCGACCAAAGCCCACCCCGGACTTCTGGTCAGCGACCTGCCAGCGATCATTCAACGCTGCCAGGAAAAGGGCATCGAGATCGTCCATGACGCGGTTCTCGATGGCTGCCAACGAGCATTCGTCAGGGATCCTTTCGGAAATCGTCTCGAGTTTCTGCAGAAAACGTAGACGAGGTGGCATTCAATAATAACGCCGCCGCACTGATCACGAGTGACATGGGGGTGAACGATGTTGAGCTATGCCCGCGGCCCAACGCGACCACTCATGGAAGAGACGGTCTACACGGCCTTCGCAAACACCGCAGCCCGGTATCCGGATGCCGACGCCCTGATCGTACCGTTTCAAAGCGTGCGTCTGAGCTTTCGCGCACTGGCCGCTGAGATCGAGCGTGTCGGTGGTGCTCTTCTGGGACTTGGGCTCGAGCTCGGAGATCGATTTGGTGTGTGGGCCACCTGCGCAATGCGACGGCTCTTGCCCCTCGCTGCCGGGTGTCCACATTGATTGGGGAGTTGTGGCATCGTTACCTCGTCACTCAGCCTGGCCAAGCTCACCCCGCCAAAGCTGTATCGGGTTCTCGATCGCGAGCGGCTGTTCCAGCAGTTGGATCGCGCGCGCGAGCGTCCGGCGATCTGGATCGCTGGCCCACCGGGCGCAGGCAAGACATCACTTGCCGCGAGTTATCTCAAGTCCCGGCACCTTGCGGTCGTCTGGTACGACGTAGACGCGGGTGACGCCGATCCGGGTTCGTTTTTCCACTATCTCTCCGAGGCCGCACCCAAAGCACGCGGTGCGCGTGCCGCGCCACTCCTCAGATTGACGCCGGGATATCTTCTCGATCTGTCAAATTTCACCCGCCGCTTCTTTCGCGCTTTTTTCTCGCGTCTGCCCCCCATTGCCCTGGTGGTGTTCGATAACTGCCATGAAGTCGCCGCGGAGGGCCCGTTCCACTCGATACTTCGTGATGCCTTGTCCGAAACGCGCGAGGGCATCTCGCTTCTCATGCTCAGTCGCGGCGATCCTCCCGCGACCTTGGCCCGTGCCGAAGCAAATCGGCTGCTGGGCCGGGTCCGGGGTGACGATCTGCAGCTGACACCCGATGAGGTGCGGCAGATCGTGTTGTCGGAGCTTTCCGTCGATGAGCCCACCTTGAAAGTCCTGCAGGAACGCGCAGGCGGCTGGGCCGCGGGCCTCATTCTGATACTGGAGCACTTCAAGACCACCGGAGTGGCTCTGGCAGCGCAGCCCGGGGAGACGTTCCAGGGCGCGTTTGACTATTTCGCCGGACAGGTCTTCGATCAGGTTGATGCCCCAACCCGCAGGCTCCTGCTGCGAACCGCATTTCTGCCGCGAGTGACTATCTCGGCGGCGAAGCTACTGACCGGCGATCTCAACGCACACGTACTGCTCGAATCACTATTCCGGCAACGGCTGTTCACGGACAAAGACGTGGGCGAGGCGCCCAGCTATCAGTTTCATGCGCTGTTTGCCGAGTTCCTGCGAAGTCGCGCCACGGTGATGTTGGCCCCGGATGAGCTGCAGGCTCTGCGATCGGAGTCGGCGCGGTTACTGGAAAAGGCCAATGATCCGGCAGCGGCACTCAAGCTGTGGATCGAGAACGAAGATTGGCCTGCCGCGACCGCTCTGATCCTGAGTCAGGCTCGCGGGCTCGTCGGAGATGGCCGCTGGCTCACACTCAAGGCATGGATCGCACTGTTGCCCAAAACGCAGGTCGCGAGCACGCCCTGGCTTGGCGCCTGGTTGGGCAGCGCGCTCATTCTGGTCGATCCACTCAAAGCCCGAGCGCTCCTCAAGCGGTCGTTTGACTCGTTGGATGTCGCAGGCGACGAGCGAGGCCGGCTCTTCTGTGCGACCGGGATCATCGAGACCCACAACATCGATCAATCCGGTTTCGAAGAGCTGGATCGCTGGATCGAGGTACTCGAGCCGGCGCTCGAGACGGACTCCGGGTTTCGCTCGGACGTTGAGCGGCTACGGGCACACACCGCCTTCCTGATCGCCGCGATGCTTCGTCAACCGGGGCACCCGCAGCTCGCGCCTTCATTGACGGCTGTGCGAGCTGCGATGGGGCGCGAGATGGCCATTACGGCCAAAGCCGATACCGCCACACAGCTGCTCGAGTATTTCTGTTTCACGGGGGATCTCGCCGGCGCCAGGACACTCGTCAGGGAGGTGGCCCCGCTTTTTGCCCGCAGCGAGCTACCGCCGTTTCGCCATGCCGGCTGGCTCGTGTTTCTCAGTTACTACGCAGCGCTCGTCGGCGAGCACGACGAAGGCTTCGAGGCCCTCGATCGGCTGCGCGCGATCGTCCAGGACTTCGGCATGACCTGGTTTCACTTCTTTGACCTCTTCTTCCGCGCACTGTTGCAGCTCCTCGGTCCGGCTCCCCTCGATGCAGGCGGGCTGGTGCAGCAGCTCGGAGGCAGAGTGGACTCGACTCGTGTCGTGGAAGCCGCCCAGTACCAGCTCGCCCGGGTGCTTTTCTATCAGGCCCTCGGCGAGCCGTCCCTTGCCATCTACCACGGTGAGCTGTGCTTGGATGCTGCCCGCAAGACCGCTTCGCCGTTCTTCAACATCCTGTTTCCAACCGTCATCGCTAGCGCGTTCGTCGAAGCTGGCCGGCACGAGCGGGCATTGGAGCTCGTGTCCGAGGCGCGCTCGTTGGCCGCTGGCAGCGTGCATGCGCATCACGAGCCTCTGATGCTGATGGTAGAGGCCTACGCCCGGTTGGCCGCAAACGAAAAGGACCGCGGGCGGATACTTCTGGCACAGGCCCTCACGCGCGGCAGAGCAGAGCAGTCGGCTGCCTCCTTTCGCTGGCTCGTGGTCGGATTTCGGCGGCTGCTGAGCGTGGCGCTCGTCGATGAGATCGAGACCGGCCACGCGCGCGCACTCATCGCCGAATTCGCGATCACTGCGGAGTCGCAGGACATCGATCAGTGGCCGTGGCCCGTGAGGATTCGGACCCTCGGGGGCTTCGAGCTCGCAGTCGCTGGCGCACTGCAGCGTTCCTCTCGAAAGGCGCAGAAGAAACCGCTCGAACTGCTGAAGGCCGTCATCGCGCAAGGCGGTGCGGGCAGTGCAGCGCACCTCACGGAGTTACTCTGGCCGGATGCCGAAGGGGATTCGGCAGCGGATGCGTTCGAGGTCACTCTACGGCGGTTGCGCAGGCTGCTCGGCTGCGACGACGCGATTGTGTTGGCGGACGGGCGTCTCTGCCTGAACGCTGGCCGATGCTGGCTCGACATCTGGGCCTTCGAGCGTGTGCAGAGCCGAACGGACGCCATCGGTACCGGCGGCCACGAGGTGACCAACGCCGAGCTCGAAGCGATCGGTGAACGGCTCATGATTCTCTACCGCGGGGAATTTCTGACCGGGGACGATCAATCCTGGGTGCTCGCCCGAAGGGAACGCCTTGCAAGTCAGATGTTCCGCGGGGTTACCTCGATCGGTGAACTGTGGGAGGCCAGGGGCATGCTGGCGAGCGCCGAGCTGACCTACCGGCGAGGCACGGAGCTCGAGCCGGCATCCGAGTCGCTCTATCGCCGCTTGATTGCGTTGCAATTCCGGCGGGGTCACGAGGCCGAGGCGCTCGAGACCTACGAGAGATGTCGGAAGATGCTCAGGGCCACACTCGGGGTTGCCCCATCCGAGGAGACCCAGGCTCTGTACCGCAGAATCCTCCAAAAGTCCTGAGCCGCTGCCAATCTGTCGCTCATCCGTCGGGTCGCTGGGCAGAAGCTCTGCGCCTGAAGTGTCATAGACCGAGGCTTACTCATTCAATCTACTCAAGGGGATCGCTGTGAGCATCGATCAGGCAAAGCTCGACGCATTCATGGGAAAGTTCGTTGGGGATCTGGGTGCGGTCATGCACGCAGCCACCGTCGTCGTCGGCGATGAGCTGGGCCTCTACAAGGCTCTTGCTGAGAGTCCCGCCACGACCGAACAGCTGGCGAAGCGCACGGGAACCGATGCCCGCTATCTCAAGGAGTGGCTGTCTGCCCAGGCGGCGAGCGGCTACATCGAATACGACGCGGGGACGGGTGTATTCAGCCTTACAGAGGAGCAGAATTTCGCACTCGCGGTCGAAGGCAGCCCCGCCTTTATCCCGGGAGCCTTTCAGATTGCGGTCGCGCAGTTCAAGGCGGTCCCCAAGATAAAGCAGGCGCTGCGCACCGGAGCCGGCCTGGGGTGGCACGAGCACGACGCCGCGCTGTTTCACGGCACCGAGCGCTTCTTCCGGCCGGGCTACGCGGCGTATCTGGTGAAGGAGTGGCTGCCTGCTCTCGAGGGTGTGGAAGCAAAGCTCAGATCGGGGGCTCGCGTTGCAGATGTTGGCTGTGGGCACGGGGCGTCCACGATCATCATGGCCGAAGCGTATCCCCAATCGCAATTCATTGGCTTCGATTATCACGAGCCCTCCATCGCGCACGCGCGCGAGGCCGCCAGAAAGGCCGGACTCGGTGACCGGATCGCCTTCGAGGTCGCGAGCGCCAAGTCATACCCAGGCTCGGATTATGATCTCGTCACAGTTTTTGACTGCCTGCACGACATGGGCGATCCGGTCGGCGCCTCGGCGCATGTTCGAGAATCGCTGAAGAAAGACGGCACATGGATGATCGTCGAGCCTTTCGCAAATGATCAGCTCGAGAACAATCTGAATCCCGTGGGCCGGATCTTCTACTCCGCCTCAACGTTCATTTGCACGCCAGCCTCGCGTTCGCAGGAAGTCGGCTTATGTCTCGGCGCCCAGGCGGGTGAAGCGCAGCTGCGCTCGGTGGTCCATGATGGAGGCTTCTCCAGGTTTCGTCGCGCTGCACAGACGCCATTCAATCTGATCTTCGAAGCCCGTGCCTGAGAGTGCCGCTACAGGTATCCGGAGGTCCCATGCCAATCGAATCCCAACCCCGCACCACGCGTCAGTCGATCGACTGCAGGCTGCATCCGAGTGAAAAAGGCTGCACTCTCAAAATCTCGGGCACCGAGGAAGAAGTTCTCGACGCTGCCGCGGCTCACGCCGTAGCAGCGCATGGTCATCCCAACACGCCCGAATTGAGGAGCCAGCTGAGAGCACTGCTCAGGCCCGAGCCCCAGTAGGGGCAAGGCGCGGCATCAATCCTCGAGTGCGGACTGCTCTTTCAGCGCGATCATCGTAGCCTGCATGACCGCGATGGCAGACCATGTGCCGTCCTGATTTGCCTCGGCCGTTCCAGTGCAAACGCTGAGCGTCTTGCCGGACCTGAGCACTTTGCCGGTCGCTCGAAAGATCGAGCCGGCGGCGGGCTTCATCAGGTTGATCTTGTACTCGACCGAGAGCACCGCCGAGCCCTCGGACATCAAGCTGAGTGCCGCATATCCGCAGGCGCTGTCCAGGATCGAGGCAATGGCGCCCGCGTGCAGGAAGCCGTGCTGCTGAGCGAGGTGGCTGCTGAAGGGAAGCTCAATGATGACCTCGCCCGGGTGCACGGAGACGAGCCGCGCGCCCAGCGTGGCCATGAACTGCTGCAGTCCAAAGCTCCTGCGGCAACGCTCTTCAAAGTCTGCGGTCGGCATGACGAGCTCTACGCGTTATCGCCCCACGAGGTGAGCGTGTGGTGTGCCGGTGTGCCGCTCACAGCGAGCAGTGTGACGCACTCAGGCGCTAGGTGGAGCGCCACCCTCGGCGCGGCGCTTTTCCGCGAACGCCCCAATGGCCTCCAGCACGCCAGGATCGCGCACCGGCGGTGTGAACTCGTGCAGCATTCGCTGCCAGGCGCCTGTGGCGCGCTGGGAGGCGGTGCGCCCGCCACTCTCCATCCATTGGCCGAAGTTGCTCCAGTCGGAGATGAGGGGAGCATAGAAGGCATCCCGATAACGCTCCAGCGTGTGCGCGGTCGAGAAGAAGTGTCCGCCGGGGGCGACCTCGGCGATTGCCTCGAGGCCGATGTCGGCTGCGGTCGCCGGGACGGGCTGCAGGACCTCCGCCATGATCTGCAGCATCTCGATGTCGAGAATGAACTTCTCGAATGAGGCGACCAGACCACCCTCGAGCCAGCCGGCCCCATGCAGCAGCACGTTGACCCCGCCCATGAACGTCCCCCACAGGCTCATTGCCGATTCGTACGTAGCCTGCTCGTCGGCCACCGCGGATCCCGTGGCATTCGATCCTCGCCAGGGAAGGCCGAGGAACCGGGCAAGCTGACCTGTGCCGAACGAAGCCTTGACGAACTCGGGCGTGCCGAAGGCAGGTGAGCCGGATTTCATGTCCACATTGGAGGTAAAGCCACCATAGACCAGAGGAGCGCCCGGGCGCACGAGCTGCGCGAGCACGATGCCCAACAGCGCTTCCGCGTGCGCGAGAGTGAGGGCGCCGGCCAAGGTGATCGGCGCCATCGCCCCAGCAAGGGTAAACGGCGTGATGATCGTGAGTTGTCCGGCGGCGGCGAAGTCGATGATGCCCTGAGCCATCACCGCATCGAGCTGCCGCGGAGAGTTGGTGTTGATGTTCGTCCAGCAACGGGGCTGCGCACGGAAGTCCGCCTCATCGAGCCCGTGGGCGATGCGGATCATGGCAAAGCAGTCGCGCACCTGCGCCGAGCCCCGAGCCCAAACAAAGGGGACCTTGTCGCTCAAGGTAAGCTGTGCCAGCGTGAGATCGAGGTGCCGCAATTCGACCGGCACGTCCTGGGCCTCGACCGAGGGCCCCAGCAGGTGGACCACGTCGCACATCTGCGAGAGGCGAACGAAGTCGCAAAAGTCCTGCAACGTCCCGGGACGTCGGCCGCGGAGCTGATCGTTCACGTTCGGCGGGCCTGCAACCGGCACGATCGCCACGTGGGAGCCGCCGACCCGAACGTTGCGCTCCGGCGCGAGCGCGATCAGCTCGGTGGATGCGTGCAGTTGAGCCAGCCCTTGGGCAACGATCTCCGGTCCAATCCGAACGTGTTCCTGGCTCTCGTCCACGATCGCACCAGCGTTGGCCAATATACGGCGCGCTTCCGGCAGGAGCACGCGCATGCCCTGCTCGGACAGAATCCGTAAGGCGCTGTGATGGATCGCCTCGATCGCATCGTCGGAGAAGACTCGATGGGGTGGAAAGGGATTCGAGAGCTGACGGTAACGCTGGGCGCGGGGTGCTGGCGCCTGAGCGCTCCTGTCGCGGCTACGCCGCGGACGATGTGTGGGTCGAGCTTGTTCGGGCATGGCTACCTCGGCCCAATCAGCGGCACTGGTCTTGCCTTACGGCCGTCGGCAAGCGTCCAAGTACCCGGCGAAAGGTCCGATACATATGACTCTGGTCGCAGAAGCCTGCCTCAACCGCGACGCACGCAAAGGATTCATCCGTCTCACGCAACAGCCGCGACGCACTTTCAACGCGAAAGCGGGCTGCGGCTTCCGCCAGCCCCTCTCCCGTGGCTTGTCGATAAGCCGACCCCAGCCATGAAGGATGTCGGTCCACCCTTCTTGCGAGCTCATGCACTTTTAGAGAGGTGTCTTCCCGAAGGCGGCGAGAGACGACATCAATCCAGGGGGCTTGCGCCGGTTGGTGAAGACCACGCGACATTCCCATGAATTGGCGTACCGCAGATCGAATGTCAGCAGGGCTAATGGGGCCCACGCAATGTTGGGCCAGGGATCGCGCCAGAGCGCCCGCCTGGCCGCCGACCCAGTGAGAGACGGGCGCGTCCGGAATTGGAGTGCGGCCGAGCCAGTCCGGATCGAATTCGATCTCGATCTGTTCGAAGCCGACGGACAGGGCCGTGTTGCGGTGGCCGCAGCCGGCGCGGTAAAGAACGGCAGAAGGACCATCGATGACCCGCTGTCCGACATCCGTCTGGTTCAGGTAGCTCCCGAGGACGAAAATCGACAGCACCGGCCAATCATGCGCGTGTTCCGGTACCCGAGCGCCACTGAGATCCACCACTCGGCGGACGATCACGCCGCTGGAATCATGCAGGATGTTCACCCGTGACGACGGCGCTCAAGAGCGCCGCCTCGACCGCGAGGGTACGGACCTGATGTGGCGCTCGAGTCAGCGGCGCCTTTGTGCCGGTCCGATAACCCACCTTGGAACCGTCCAATACAAGCCTGGCGGGCGGCCCTATAAAAAGGCTCAGGCAACCGCGAGTTCAGATGGCTTTGAATCTTTGCGCTATACATCTCGATCCGAGCCGGTCGTCGAGGCAAGGCTCGAGCCCGTTATCGCCTATCGTAAAAGGTTTCGCAACCAGGTGCGACCAGAGGCGCCGCCCGCCACAACTCCCAATGCAATGAGGTCAACACGAGCATGAAAGCGGCCCATCCAGCAGGATCCGCAAAGGGCGGATCGATTTGCAGCGCGCTTCTGGCTGTCGCGCTGGGTCTGCTGCAGGCTCCCTGTTCCTCAGCAGCCCCCGCTCAACCAGATGTACTGAACCCCAATGCCCCGATGGTGCGCTCTCGCCCGGAGTGCCAGATCGGATCCTATCGACTATCCAACGGCGCGATCGTGGACATTGCGCCGTCAGATGACGACACGTTGCGCTGGCGCAGCTTCGACGGATCTACCGGTCGCCTGCGCAAATCGGCCAACGGTTCATGGACCAGTAGTGCTGGCTGGACCGATCGCGAGGACGGCAAGTCGGTGTCTTTCGGGGACTGCCACAAGGGGTCGATCGAGTTTGCTGGTGTACGCGGCGAGCGCATCAACTTCGATGTACACGAAACAACGTTCCACAACCAGGGCACTGCGTTAGCCGGTCGCCTCGTAATGCCTGCCGGAGGCGGCAAGGTTGCCGTCGTGGTGCTGGTGCACGGTTCAGAGGGGGACTCGGCCATTCAAACATTCTATCTGCAACGCCTCTTACCCGCATATGGTGTGGGAGCGTTCGTCTATGACAAGCGAGGTACGGGACACTCGGAAGGAAGCTACACTCAGGACTTCAACGTGCTGGCGGATGACGCCGTTGCCGCAATGCGTGAGGCGCGGCGCCTCGCCGGCTCGCGGCTGACCCGTATTGGCTATCATGGTGGCAGTGAAGGCGGCTGGGTGGCTCCCATGGCAGCGAACCGGGCGCCCGTCGACTTCGTCATCGTCTGCTTTGGGCTGGCCGTTTCGGTCATCGATGAAGATCAACAGGAAGTCGAGATCGAGATGCGTGAAAAGGGGCATTCTCAGGCCGAGATTACCCAGGCACTCGAGGTCGCGCGTGCTGCCGAGACCGTGATTGCCAGCCATTTCACCAAGGGATTCGCAGAGCTGGATGCCTTGCGCGCAAAATATCGCAGTGCCCCGTGGTACAAGGATCTACACGGTAACTACACCTATCTGCTGCTGCCGTACTCCGAGGCACAACTTCGCGAGCTTGGTCGCACCGAGCTCAGCTGGACCCAGAGCACGCCATTCTCCTACGACCCGATGCCAACGCTGCGCGCTGCAACGGTGCCCCAGCTGTGGGTACTGGGCGGAGAAGACTATGAATCACCAAGCGCAGTGACGAGGCGGCGGATCGAAGGGCTCATCGCGGCCGATCACCCCTTCACCGTGGCCTTTTACCCAAAGGCGGAGCACGGCATGACGTTGTTTGACGTGAATGCTGACGGTAATCGAATTTCTACACGATATGCTCCTGGATATTTTCAGCTCATCCGGGACTTTGCTCGCGACGGTCAGCTCACGGGCCCCTACGGTGATGCGCAGCTGGAGAAGCCTCGCGCTCGCAGCAAGAGCAACTGACCAGGGCAGCCGGCGATTCCCAGTCGCATCCCCTGGGTGGGTTTCGGTCGGGGGTGATTGGCTTATTTCTCAAGCGAGGTATCCCCTATAACTGATTGATTATGAAGTAGATCAATTCCCTCGAAATTGTGGTTCGAGAATCCTCGATGTCTCCGCCCGTGACGGAGGTAGCCGCGGCCATACATCCGTCAAGGGATCACCCGCGATCAATCGAGAGGGTGACCCGTTGACGGGTTCTCGGGGATTTTGCGGTTACTTAAGAACGACGACGGCGCGGCTTGGACGAATCACGTTCTAAGTCAGAGTCCGGTTACGACCATCGTTTCTTGAGGAGTCGAAAATGTCCAAGAACCATCGCAGTTTCTATATCTCCGCGGTAGTAATCGGCGCGCTGCTGCCGCTCACTCCCGCCTTGGCGGCTGACTTTCCCATCGGTAGCTACGCAGCCGGTCCACACGTCTCGATCGTCTTTGCGAGCGACGGGCACTTCCATGTGATCCAGGATAAGGCCATGCAGGTTTCCGGGACTTACACGGTGAAAGGCGAAAAGGTTGAGTTGACGGACGAGAAGGGCCCCTGGGCGTGTAACAAGGAAGGCTTGCAGACCGGCACCTATACCTGGAAGTACGACAACTCGGTACTGTCGTTCAGCAAAGTCGACGATTCATGTGAAGACCGGGTTGGAAGCCTCACCCGAAGTGTCTGGAAGCAAGCCGGTAAGGGAAAGGCCGGATAACGGTTCGAGGTTGAGCGCGTGACTGCGGACCCGGGGCGCCGATTGCATCGTGCAAGAGCTGCACATGTGGGGCGCCCCGCTTGCATCGATTGACCGCGCCCACGTTGCAGCTGCGGCCTGTCTCGTCTGCCTATTGATCACCATGGAGGTCGCGATACAGCCAGGCTTTGGCCTTCAGCCAGTCGCGTTGCACGGTGCGCAGGGAAAGGTTCAGCACGCGAGCGGTATCTTCTTCGCCGTAACCCCCGAAGAATCGACACTCGACCACATCAGCAAGACGAGGGGCCTCGATCGCCAATCGTTCCAGTGCGGCATGTAAGGCGAGCATGCCCTCATCGGTGTCCACCGAGAGGTCCGCGGCATGCGAAAGCGTCAAATGGAGACTGCCGCCGCCGCGCTTTGCCGCGAACCGCGCCTCAGCGTGGTTGATCAGGGCGTGTCGCATCGCAAGGGCGGAAGCGCGCAGAAAATGCGTCTCGTCAGAAAATCGGCGCGCCTCACCGAGCCGCAGATAAGCCTCATGCACCAATGCGGTCGTCTGCATGGTCACACCGGCCCCGACGCGCCCGCGAGCTCGTCTCGCGATGTGTTTGAGTTGGTCGTAGAAAGCCGGCAGCAGCTCAGCTGCGATTCGATTCACTTCCGGGGGCACGCGTCCGCCGCCGAGGGCCTCGTCTTGACCTGTCGCCGCGGGTGGTGGATCAGTGTCAGGCACCGTTGGCATCTCCCGGTTACGAGCGACCGCGTTGGCTTCTAGTCTAGCCAATCGCCTGCGTCAACGCCCGCTTTGCGCGGACGCTCTCCGGGTGACTCGCACCGAGCTGCTCTTCCAGGTTGTGGGCCGCGACACGCAGAAGGCTCGCCGCCGAGTTACGGTGCAATTGTTGCAGGGACTCGCCCAGTCGCTCGCGAGTCAGATCAGTCTCCCAACTTCGATCATGTGTGCGTTCCCGTAGGTCGAGCGCTTCTTGGAATGCCGCTGTAGCCAGGTCAGGCTTTGCCTGAGAAAGCTCGACTTCTCCAAGCGCCAATAGAGCCTGCGCCAGCACGGTGATGGCCGGAGGACCCAGTGAGCGCAGGGAAATGATGGTATCGGAGAGCTCCGCCCGCGCCTCGCGAGGATGACCCTTGACCACAGCAAGCTGTGCAAGGGCCAGCCGACTGCGCTGCGTCAGGCCGTGCTTCGGCCCGTACTGTCGCAGCGCGGTTTCGTGAGCTACCGTGAGCGTAGTTTGCGCCCCTGTGACGTCACCGCTCGCCAACTGGGCCGCGCCGAGAAACAGCTCGTTTTGCACGGTGACCGGACTTGTGGCTCCGGCGTAGTGCGTACCGAGTTCCACCGATTCGCGAAGGACAGGAATAGCCGCGTCATTGCGGTCCGTCACCGACAGCACGCGTCCGTAATAGCCCATCGCCGCCGACACCGCGGCCGAGTTTCCCGCGAGTGCGCGTTCGTGCTCGACTGCTGCCCTCAGCAGCTCCTCTGCTTCACGCAGGTTGCCGGTGCGAAGCTCCAGGGTGCCGGTATTCCCGAGGATAATTTGGGCATCCAGCCCGTCCCCGAGCCCGATGGCGCGGTAGATGCGCGTGGTCTCACGATAGGCATCGAGAGCGTCCTCGAGGCGATTAGCGGCTGTGAGGGTGATTGCCTGCGAGTTAAAAAGGACCGCGGTTTCGCGATGGTCGTGACCGGAAAGCGCGATGCGCGCCGCGATGGCTGCGCGACCGGTCGCAATCGCGCCATCAAGGTCTCCGCTCGCGCGCTGCAAACGCGCGCGTATACCGAGACCCTCGAGGCGCTCCTCGGCATACTGCTGCGGTGCTTTGTCCCAATATGCCTGGGCTTGATCGAGCAGGATGGTGGCGTGTTCGGCATGCCCGCGCATGAGTTCGATATTGGCCAGCTTTTGCCGGGCATCCGCTAACGCGGCTGGATCAGAATCGGGTCCAGCTTGTGAAACGAAACCTTCGAGCAGCGTGCCCGCACCTGATATGTCCTCCAGGGCCCCGTAGAGATCGGCGAGCGTCAGTACCAACTGACCCGCCAACTGAGGCTTGTCGTGGTACTCGCGAAGCACACGCTGCGCGCTGCTATCGATCATGTCCTTGGCGGTGGGCTGTGTACCTTGGTTCTGCATAGCGGCACGAAACAGGCGAGTCAGGTGGTACCGTACGGCCTCCTCGCGCGCGGCATCGTGCTGGGCAATATCACGTTCGATCCCGGCGCGGCGGGCCTGCCATGCCGCAATCCCCAACCCGACAGCCAGCGATAGAAATACCGCGAGCAGCGCCGCCGCACCCCAACGGTAGCGCCTGAGGGCGCGGCCGAGCAGGTAAAGACGCGCCCCCTCACGCGCCTCGACCGGCTCGCCGCGGGTCACTCGTTGTATGTCCATGCGAAGTGCATCGACTGTCGGGTATCGTTGAGCCGGTTGATCCCGAAGTGCCTTGGCGATGACGGCATCGAGGTCTCCGCGTATCACTGCAGCGGGAACAGGTGCATCCGCTCGGGCGGCTGCCATACGGCTGGCCGTGGGAGCCGGTCGGCTCAACGCGGCACGCAATGCCTGCAGCACCGGCGTCTCTGCGTCTATCCATGGATGCACCCCCGTCAACAGCTCGAAAAGCAGGAGGCCGAGCGCATAGACGTCCACCGCCGTGGTGATCGGCGCGCCGCTGAGTTGTTCGGGCGACGCGCAGCGCAGGGTCATCGGCGCGACCGCGGCGACAGTGAGCGCGGCACGGTCGGCATCGATGAGCTTGGCAATGCCGAAGTCGAGCAGCTTCACCTGACCGTCGTCGGTGACCAGGATGTTCGAAGGCTTCAGATCCCGATGGATGACCAGGTTGCGATGTGCATAGGCGATCGCATCGCAGACCTGCAGGAAGAGTTGCAGACGCTGGTGCAGCCCGGCTTGTACATGCTCGCAGTACTCGGTTATGGGTCGGCCCTGGACATACTCCATGACCATGTAGGGGCGCCCATCTGCGGTAAGACCTCCATCGTGGAGCCGAGCGATCCCAGGATGCTCCAGCCGCGCAAGAATCTGTCGCTCGACTTCGAAGCGTTTGTTCTGTTTCGCGGCTTGGAGCTGCAGCACTTTGACCGCCGCGCGTTGCTCAAATCCTCCCTCGGCGCGCCGGGCTTCGTAGACATCGCCCATACCCCCGCGCCCGATCAGCCGGGTGATCTGCCAGGCACCCAGCTGCAGGCCGGTCGCAAATTGGTCTGGGGTCGCCTCCATAGGCGCAGCGGCCGGCTTCGACATAAAGTCCGCGGCGGCGTGCGCCGCGCGCAACAGACTCGCCACTTCCACGCGGACAGCGAGATCTTCTGCGGTGCTGACCAGGCGCTGCTCGCGGGCGGCCTCGGGTAAATCGAGCAGCTCGTCGAGCAGCTCATCGACACGTGCTCTCTGCTGGGATGTGAGGGACACGCGACTACCCGGCTAACCCTGACAGCCTACTGTGGCAAGCATGGCGCAATCCATAAATGCGATCAAATCGATTCGCAAACCTCGGTGGACTTGGGCCGCTCAGGAGGTTCAGACGCTAGCCGCCAGGGGGTTCCTTGTTGGCGGGTGCCTATGTGAGCTGCGGCTTTCCGGAGGGCACAAATAAGGCGTTCATGGCAATCGATGACTCTGTGCCACTGAAAACCGGATTCCATCGACTTTCGCGCCATTTTCCGGGCTGGACATTACGTCCTTGGACCTGGAGTTGCCTCAGACGATCGGATGAGGCGGATTGACCCCGAAGCAACCGGACGCGGCGCCGATCCGGCGCCGGCGGGAACGCCGGCTCGTCGAAGCGGCAGTGCCTGTCGGAAGCCCGGGACACTCGTTGCTGACAAGGCCGTGAATACCCGCTTTTCCCAAGCATCCGACACTCAGCACCCTGGCGCGCATTGCCATGGCGAGTCCTGTCAGCTTCGTTCCCCGATGCGGGTACGACGGCTCTCGCGCAAGTAAACCTCGAGGATCTGCACGAACCGGTCAAAGATCCTTCCAACGAGTTCGGGCTCGCTCACGAAGGATTCCAGGCACAGGCCGCGCAGGAAGCAGCCGATCGTGTACTGCACCAGCAATGGAGATTCCGCGTCCTCGAGTTGCGGTATCAGCGACTCGTAGCTTTTGGAGATCGGGCCGATCCAGCTGTCCATCTCCTGCTCGAAAGCCTTGCGCAAGCCGGGCTCCGTGCGCATCGCGGTCATGAACTCGAGGGTGAGCGGAAAGCCTTCCCGGACTTCCTCGTGAAGGATGGCGAGGCTCGCCCGAAGGTCAGGTTTTCCGAGCTTCACGCGACTCTGCAGACGCTCAATTCGCAATCGATAAAAATGCACTAAGGCGGCAGCAAAGAGCGCCTGCTTGGTCGGGAAGTGGTACAGCAGGGCTCCGCGCGTCATGCGAGCGGACTTCTCGATCTGTTGGAGAGTAGTGTTGGCAAACCCGTGACGCTTCATGCAGCCGAGGGTGGCATCGAGCACGGCCCGTTGCGTCGAGGCACTGCGCTCACTTTGGGTGGGACGCCGGCCGGGCTTGCGTGAGGGCTGCGCTTGCGAGGTCATGGCTTCCAGTCGCCGAGCGTGCGCGCCAGAAGGCGCAGAGACTTGCGCATTCGGCCCCGGGGCATGTCTGCATCCTCACCCCTCTCCGCTATGAGGCGCGTAACCGTTCTCTCGATCTGGGCGCGATCCTTCGGGGCATGGCGAACCAGTGCTGCAATATATCGGACTCCCAGCTCGAAGCGGGTCGTCTTGCCCGAGGTTTCATCATATGAGCGCAGCCACCAACGGAATGCTTCATCCTTTGCGCCTTGTTCCATATACATCTCGGCGACGTACGGCATGAAGTAGGTGGGCCATGGAGACCTCTCGATCTCGGTGCAGAACAACCGGATCGACTCTTCTGTCAAACCAATCTGCCGCACCACATGGCCTGCCATGTTCATCACCGATTGCCGCTCGGTTGCGGAGACCGTTGCAGCATCGGCCTTGGCGACCAGCGTTCGGGTGCGCTGGGCGAGCGAGCTCGGGTCAAGAGAAAGTGCGGCCGATAGGGAGATCAATCGTTCGGTCCACGTGAGGGTCTCCTGCATGGTGAGTCGATCAAGCACACGTAACAGAAGCTCGGTAAGCACTCGGCGTCGCCCGGCGTCACTGTCACATAGGTATTCGAAAACCGGCTCGAGTCCTACCAGAATGTAATACAGCGTCGAAAAGGTTGCCTGCTGCGAGTCCAGGAGAGCCTGAAAGCGTTCGTAAAACGTTTGCCTCTCAGCAGTGGTTGGCCCGATCGCTCGATAGGCGGCGCGCTGTACCAACTGCCATACGAGCACACGAGGGACAAAGCTCGCCTGGGCGCCGACCGTTGCTACATCGAGCCTGTCCAGCAAGGTCAACCGTTGCGTGCCCGGATAAGTCCGCCGATCCTGCGGCCAGTAATGGGAGGCGAGCAGCTCAAGCTCTTCCTCCCGCAGCGGACGACTCTGGTGAATCAGAGTATCAGCGAGCGCGCGCACGGGGCTGCGACAGCGAAGTGCCGCGTCGATGACCGAGCAGAAGTCAGCCTCCGTCAGACCGCAGGGCATGCGGACCCATTCGCGCTCGTCTGCATCGAGGAGGAGCATGGTCGGATAGACTTCGGAGTCGATCCGGTCGCCACAGAGTTGCGCCCCAGGTGCATCGCCGTCAATCGTCGTGGCAATCAGGTTTGCCGATCGGGCCAGGAAGAGAGGGCGCTGCAACACCGTCATTTGCATCTCGGCGCAGGGTGGACACCATTTGGTTCCCCAGTAGAGAAACAGTGGTTCGCGTGTCTCCCGCGAGCGGGCCAGCGCACGGTCTAGATCTTCGAATGGGACGATCTCGGTCACTCAGTTCGCCTTGAGTGATTCGAGACTCGCAACGGAGTCGATGAACACCGGATAGCCAAGCAGGTCCACGCCCCATTGGCGTAGCCGTGGGTGTGCTTCCAGCAGCTGCCGCGCTGGCTGTAGGAGGTCCACGCGATTCAAGACGTCGAAAAGCGACCAGTAGCAGATGTCCGTGAGGGACGGCGCCTCACCACCCCAGAAGGTGCCGCGTTGCGCGTATCGGAACAAGTTCGCTTCGAGGGTTCCGAAGCACGTCCCGAGGTCGCTGAGCGCGCGCTCGCGCTGCCCGAAATCGTTCGATAGAACTGCGCCCAGTAGTGGCATCACTTCCGCGTCGCAGTAGGCGTTCCAGATTCGGCCCCAAGCGCACTCGAGCGGTTGGGGAGGCAGTAGCTTTCGGCCGGGTGCGACCGCTTCCAGGTACTCATTGATCATTAGACTCTCGACGAGGATGTGACCGGCGTGTCGCAGGGCTGGCGTTTTGCCAAAGGGCGTAAGCGCTGTGTACCAGGTTGCCTTGCGACCGTTCTCGGAGACGTCCACTAGACGGTAGTCCACTCGCTTCTCGATCAGCACCGCAATGTTGCGAATTGACCATCGGCAGCTCGTCATGGTGAGAATCTCGAAGGTCATGGGGCAATGTGCGCAGAGGCGAATCGCGCTGCGTAGCGGCCTTCAAGCCGACGGCGGACCACGGCTTGGCGGTGTGAATCGAGTGGGAATACGAACGCGAACACTCCGGCAATGCCATTCAGGATGATGGGAATCACGATAAATGCTAGAAAAAAGCCGTGCATGGCCTCCGGGCCGTTGGCATGCTCGGCGTTGAAGCCAAACAGGCCCGCGATAATCAAGGCAAGACCGCCACCGGCTGCCAAGCTGATTTTGGCGATAAACGAACTTACGGCGAAGTAGTTGCCCGCGCGGTACGCGCCGGTTTTGAGGGTCCCGTAGTCCACGACGTCGGCCATCATCGACCAGCCTGCGGCCTCGTTCCCGGCCGAGGAGAGTGCGGAAACGGCAAAGAGCGTAAAGATGAGCGGGAACGCGGCCGGACCTGGGCCGATCAGGGCCATGCCGACCAGAGTGAGCAACGTGCACAGACAGCAAATTGCGAGAGATCGATGCTTACCTATCGTAAGCATCGCGCGGAGCCAGATGAAAGTGCCCACGAAGCCGGTTAGCAGTGCAATGATCTGAATGTGCGCGAATTTGTCGCCGATCTTCAGATAGTCCTGCAGGTAGAGAAAGAAAAGGGCCCCTACCATGCCGCTCGCCATTCCCGAGCAGGCACTCGAAGCGACGAAGATCCAGAATGGCCGATTGTCCTTTACGCCTCGCAGTACCGTCCCGAGCGATGATCGGCTCGCCGTCGAGCCGCCAACGTCGGGCACCCGCAGCAATGCCCACAGCACGGTCGTGGGCATAAGGGCGATGACCAGCCAGGAGGCGGCAGCCGTAACTGCCGGCGTCATTTCAGTGCCAGGAAACCAGGGCAGGAATGCGCAAAGCTGAAAAAGCAACATGCCTAACAATCCCGCCCTAGATCGGTACGTCGCGAGGCGAGATCGTTCGTTGTACGCGGGAGAAATCTCGTTCAACCATGCGGTGTGCGGGATTTCGCCGAAGGTCCAGCCCAGATAAAGCAGGAAATACCATGCCGTGAAGTACACGGCACCGGTGGCAGCGGAGGGGCGGAACAGGAAATAGGCAGCAACGGAGCTCAGTAGCGCGCCGGCGACGATCCAGGGCTTGCGACGTCCGTAGCGCGATTGAGTGCGGTCCGAGGCGAATCCAATAATTGGATCGAGCACGCAGTCGAGTATTCGTGCGAGCGCTAGCACGCTGCCCAGGAACACCAAGCTTAAATGCGCGTATCGGGCGTAGAGCGTCGGCAGAACAGCGAGCGCCGGCGCATGAAGAATTGCAAACGGTGTGTAAGCAGCGGCATAAGCGATCCGTTGCGACAGGCCCGCCCCCCGCCCCGCGCTGGGCATAGCCTTAGTGGTTCCAGCGAAGCTCGACACCGACGGTTCGCGGCCGGTTGCGGAAGACGCCGTAGTAGGAATCGTAATACTTGTAGAGGTTCGCCACCGTATTGGTGGCGTTGTCCAAGAACGCATTGACGCGCCAGTGAGCTCCCACATTTACGCCCGCCCGAACATTAAGCAGCGTATATCCACCCGAGCTCAAAACATTGCTTCCTTCATTGTAAAAAAGCCCAGTGTGTTCGACATCGGCGCGTGCAAAGCCTTCCAGATCGGCGGCGAGAGTGGTGGAGTACTGCGCATAAGTGCTCCACTTGTTCGCCGGAACCTGCGGAAGTCGATTACCCGCGGGACCCTCAAACGGTGCGTCCTTTGTATATCGAGCATCGGTCAGGTTCCCGCTGAGACCGACTGT
>Ga0070741_10003683_pt1 | contig 37259 bp, 41 predicted proteins | sample Coa_R1_4_FD_66440 | JGI IMG/M metagenome (GOLD analysis project Ga0070741, IMG submission 66440) | Surface soil microbial communities from Centralia Pennsylvania, which are recovering from an underground coalmine fire - Coalmine... | ecosystem: Environmental > Terrestrial > Soil > Unclassified ... | reverse complement strand
CAGCAGACCCAAGCCCAGCCCCGCCGACTGCACCACGCCGACGACGACGTCCCGTCCGCGCTCGCGCCGTCCCATCGCACCGATCACCGCCGCGCCCGCGCCGTTGACGAGCAGGAGCCCGTATACGGGGTTGACGCCGGCTGCCAGCGCCCCCGTCGCCCCGGCGAAGCCGATCTGCGTCAGGGCGTGGGCCGCGAAGCTGAGGCTTCGCAGCACGACGAAGTAGCCGACCACACCGCAGGCGATCGCCGCAGCGGTCCCGGCCGCGAAGGCGTTGCGCATGAACGCGAACCGGAAGAGCTCCTGCAGGTCGTCGAGCGGGTTCCACGAGAACGGCACTCCGGTGCTGACCGACACGGCGAGGACGTGGGTCACGCAGCCACCCCCGCGGCGTGCGCCTCGCGCAGCGACGCACGCACACGATGCCGCGCCGTCAGAGCGCGCACCACTCCCCACACCACGGCCGCCAGGGAGACGACGAAGAAGCTCACCGGGTAGGGCAGCCAGAAGGCGAGCGCGATGCCCGCCCAGGTGACCGCCAGCGCGAGCGCCACGGACACGGCGATGCCGGTGCCGCTGCGGCGGGTGAGCCGCTGCGCCGACGACGCCGGTGCGACGATGAGCGCGACCGCGAGCAGCGCCCCGATCACCTGCGTCGCCGCCGCCACGGCGACGGCGACGATGAGGACGAAGCCGATGGCCAGTCCCCGCACCGGCACGCCACGCGCCTCCGCCACCTCGTCGTCGAGCGATGCGAAGAGCAGGGGACGGTAGATCGCCGCCGTCGCCGCCAGGGCGACGACCGCGGCGCCGGCCAGCACCAGCAGATCGCCGGAGCCGAGCGCGAGGATGTCGCCGAAGAGCAGGGCGTACGTCTGGTTCGAGTACCCCGAGGAGAGGCGCAGGAAGAGCACGCCGAGCCCGAGCGCCTCGACGAGGATCATGCCGGTGACCACGTCCCGGCCGCGCAGCTGCCGCTGCAGCGCGCCGATCCCCAGCGCCGCCAGCGTGGTGAAGCCGAGAAGGCCGTAGACCGGGCTCAGTCCCAGGAGCACCGCGCCCGAGCCGCCGGCGAAGCCGATGTGGGTGAGCGCGTCGGCGGCGAAGGTGAGCCCGCGCAGCACGACGAAGTAGCCGACGGCGCCGCACAGGATCGCGGCCACCGTTCCCGCCAGCAGCGCGTTGCGCATGAAGGCCTGTGCGGTGAGCTCCTGCCAGTCGACCACCGGGTTCCACGAGAAACTGCCGTTGGTGGCCAGAACTGCGGCGTGCATCGCCGGGCGCTCAGTCGTGGTGCGCGTCGCGGTCGTCGAGGCCGACGACGACGATGCGCCCCCGGCTGTCGCGCAGCACCTCGACGGGGTGGTCGTAGAGCTCGCTGAGCCGCTCCGAGGTGATCACATCGTCGGTGCGTCCGGTGGCGATGCGGCCGCCGGCCACGTAGGCGACGCGGTCGAGCACCGAGGAGAGCGGGTTGACGTCGTGCGCCACCAGCACCACGGTGATCCCCCGCTCGCGCGCGACGGAGGCGACCAGCGCGCTCACCACCCCCTGGCTGCGCAGGTCGAGGCTGGCCAGCGGCTCGTCGAGGAGAAGCACGCGTGGCTCGGTGACGAGCGCCTGGGCGAGCAGCAGTCGCTGCTGCTCTCCGCCGCTCAGCTGCCCGACCGGGCGCTCGGCGTACGCGGTCGCACCCACCGCGGCCAGCGCCTCGTCCACCCGCGCCCGCTGCGCCCGGCGCGACGCCGAGGGAAGCGGGACCCCCCAGCGCGTGCCGTCGACGCCCAGCGAGACGAGGTCGCGGGCGCGCACGGAGAGGTCGCGGTCGAGAGTGCGCCGCTGGGGGACGTACCCGATCGCGCGCCGGCCCCGCCGCACGTCGCCACCCAGGACGGAGACCGACCCCTCGTCGAGCCGCTGCAATCCGAGCAGCACCCGGAGCAGAGTGGTCTTGCCGCCTCCGTTGGGTCCGAGCACCACGACGAACTCCCCCTGCGGCACCTCGAGATCGACGTCGCGCCACACCCAGCGCCCGCCGAGGAACACGCCGCCCCTGTGCAGCGCGATCGCCGCGCCGTGCGGCGGCGCCGGCTGCGCGGCGGGGGAGAGGGGGGAGGTGCCGGGAACCACGAGGGTCACGACGACGGGGACGGCGCAGCCGCCGCGAGGGCGTTCTCGATGTCGGCGAGCTGCGCGGTCATCCACAGCTGGAAGCTGGTCGTCGGCGGCTGCATCGTCTCGGTGACGCCGACAACGGGGATGTGCTGCTGCGCGGCGATCTGCCGGAGGGTGGTGGTCACGTCGGTGGCGGTCTGCCGGTTGTAGACGAGCAGTTTCGCCTGCCCGCTCTGCAGCTGCTCATGGAAGGCGCTGACCGAGCTGGCCGGCGGGTCGTTGCCCTCCGCCACCGCCTTCATGAACTCGGGTGGGCTGATCAGGTCCAGGCCCAGGGCGCCGGCCATGGACACGAAGATGCTCTCCGTCGCCGCCACCTTCGTGCCGCCGAACCGCTGCCGGATCTCGGCGATGCGCGCGTGGTACGGCTGCAGCGCCGCCTCGAAGCTCGTCCGCTGCCGGGCGAAGGCGGCGCCATCAGCGCCGTCGATCGACTCCAGGTCCCGGGTGATGCGGTCGGCGACGTTCTCGACGTCAGTGGGGCTGTACCAGAAGTGCGGGTTGTCGCCCTCCTTCCTGCCCAGCAGGTCGGCGACGTCGAGCACCGTCCGCGTGCTGCTCGGGTTGGCGTTGAGCAGGCTGTCCGCCCAGCCGTCGTAGCCGGCGCCGTTGACGATGACGTAGTCAGCCGTGGCGAACGCGCGCGCGGTGGCGGCGCTCGACTGGTAGTCGTGCGGATCCGCGTTGGGGTCGCTGACGACGCTGGTCACGCTCACCTCCGAGCCGCCCAGCTGGCCGGCGATGCTGCCCCAGAAGTTCTCGGCGGCGACCACCGCGAGACGGTGCCCGGCATGCCCGCTCCCCCCGGGCGTCGAGCTCCCGCATCCGAGCAGCAGCCCGCCGCAGACGGCGACGAGCGCGAGGCGGGTGGAGAATGTCGGGATGTCCACGGGCCGGTGATCATAACGATACTCATTATCATATTGCCACGATGAGCATGGACCTCCACGACGCGGTGGCGGCGGCGCTGGCGGCGCAGGGCGTGCGCTACACCTCGCACCGGCGCACCCTGGTCACGGCGCTGCGCGATGCCGGGCAGCCGCTGACCATCCCGCAGCTGGTCGCCGCGGCCTCGACGGTGCCGCAGAGCTCCGTCTATCGCAACCTGGCCATCTTCGAGGCGGCGGGCGTGGTCCACCGCATGCCCGGCCCCGACGACTTCGGCCGCTACGAGCTGGCCGAGCACCTCATGGGCCACCACCACCACCTGGTCTGCTCCCGCTGCGGCGTCGTCGAGGACGTGGTCCTCCCCCCCGCGGTCGAGCAGGAGCTGGACCGCGCCCTGGAGCGGGTGGCCCGCACCCGCGGCTTCGCGCTCAACTCCCACCGCCTCGACCTGGTCGGCGACTGCACCAACTGCGACCCGCGCGGGGCCTGAGCGCCGCGGAGGGTGTGCGGCTCAGCTCGCCCGCAGCCCGCCGCCGGTGTCGAGCACGATGACGCTGCCCCGCCCCATCAGCTCGGCGTGCCGAGTCGTCCAGTACTCGAGGCGGCGCCGGAAGCGCTGTGCCGCGTTGAGCAGCCCCGCCCGGCGCGCCGTCTTCCAGGCCTGGGTGTACACGCGGATCCAGTGACGGATCTCCCCCAGGTCTCTGGTCTCGGGGTCTTCGCCGGCGAGGAGGTGCTGGTTCATCGCGTCACTCCGCTGGGTGCCTCGGCTGCGTGCCGGCCAGTCTGCCGGCGGCCGCATGTCGAAAGGGTGACAGGGACGCACCCGGCACGGCGACGGGCACGCTGCCCAATGTGCGGGGCTCGCGGTTTGGGAACTGGGAGATCCCTCACGAGTCCTCTCCGCGTGTCTGCGCCGGCACGGGCGCCGGTGGCACCGGGGCGTCCTCAGGCGCAGCCGGCGCGCGCAGCGGCAGCGCGATGCGGAAGGTCGCGCCCCCGCCGGGAGTCGGCTGCACGCTGACCGTGCCGCCGTGCGCGTGGACGATGGCGGCGGCGATGCTCAGGCCGAGGCCGCTGCCGCCCTGGTCGCGGCTGCGGCCCGGATCGGCGCGGTAGAAGCGTTCGAAGATGCGCTCGGCGTTGCCGGGCGGGATGCCGGGGCCGTGGTCGACGACGTCGATCACCGCGCTTCCGCCCTCCTGGCGCAGCTCCACCTCGACGGGCGTCCCCGGCGGCGTGTGCACCATCGCGTTGCGCAGCAGGTTGCCCAGCGACTGGCGCAGGCGCGGGTCGTCGCCGGTCACCACCAGCGGCGCGCTGACTCGCGCGGCGATGCTGCGATGCGGATCGCTGACGCGCGCATCGGAGACGGCGTCGCGCACCATCGCTTCGAGGTCGACCGGATTGCGCTCCAGCGGGCGTCCCTGGTCGAGCCGGGCGAGCAGCAGCAGGTCGTCGACGAGGATGCCCATCCGCTGCGCCTCGTCCTCGATGCGGCGCATCGCCAGCACGATGTCCTCGGCGGACATGTCGGGGTTGCGGCGCAGCAGCTCGGCGTAGCCGCGCATCGAGGTGAGCGGCGTGCGCAGCTCGTGCGAGGCGTCGGAGACGAAGTGGCGCAGGCGCTGCTCGCTGGCGGCGCGCTCGGCGAAGGCGGCTTCGAGCTGGTCGAGCATGGTGTTGAGGGCGAGGCCGAGGCGGCCCACCTCGGTGGTGTCGTCGGCGGGGGCGACCCGGCGGCTGAGGTCCCCGGCCTCGATGCTGCGCGCCGTGGCGCCCATGCGCTGCAGGGGGCGCAGTGCGCGCCGCACCAGCAGCCAGGTCGCCACCAGCAGCACGATGGTGACCCCGCCGCTGATGCCCACCTCGAGCAGCACGAGGTGGTCGAGGGTCGACTGCACGTCGTCGATGGGCATGGCCACGACCAGGAAGCCGCCCTGCTCGTTGTCGACGAGGACGCGGTAGTGGCCGACCGCCCCGGTGCCCCCGACCGTGAGGTAGTCGGGCTGCTCGGCAGCCGATGGCATGGGCAGCGGGCTGGGCAGGTCAGGGTGGTTGGACTGGTCGGGCGTCTCGTTGGGGAAGACGAGCTGGCGCGGCCCGCTGAGCACGTTGCCGTTGGCGTCGAGCAGCTCGGCCCAGGTGAGCCGGGGCAGGCTCTGGACGGCGTCGCCACCCGGGCCGCCGCCGGGGCCGCCGAAGCGACCGCCCCCGCCGCTGAGGTCGAGGGCGATGCTCTGGTGGCCGCCGAAGAGCTGCGAGTCGGCGCGGCCGACCAGGTAGCCCTGCAGCGAGGTGTAGGTGGCGACGTCGGCCACGACCAGCCCCACCACGAAGAGGGGGAGCAGGACCAGCAGCAGCCGGAGTCGCAGGGACATGGTGGCGATGCGCAGCGGGGTGCTCAGGCCGTGCGCGGCACGCGCATCACGTAGCCGACGCCGCGCACGGTGTGGATCAGCGAGGGCTCGGTGCGGTCAACCTTCCGTCGCAGGTAGGAGATGTACGTCTCCAGCACGCTGGCGTCGCCGCCGAAGTCGTAGTCCCAGACGTGGTCGAGGATCTGTGCCCTGGTGAGCACGCGTCCCGCGTTGGTGAGCAGGTAGCGGAGCAGGCGGAACTCGGTGCGGGTCAGCTCCACCGAGCGGCCGCCGCGCAGCACCTCGTGGGTGACGTCGTTGAGCTCGAGGTCGGCGAGCACCAGGCGGCCGCTGTCCTCGCCCGCCTCGGGGTGGTGGCGGCGCAGCACCACGCGGATGCGCGCCACCAGCTCCTCGATGCTGAAGGGCTTGGTGACGTAGTCGTCGCCGCCGACGGTCAGCCCGCGCACCTTCTCCTCGGTGGCGTCGCGCGCGGTGAGGAAGATGACGGGAACCTTGAGGCCGTCGGAGATCAGCTTCTGGGTGAAGCTGAAGCCGTCCTGGTCGGGCAGGCCCACGTCGAGGATGATCAGGGCGGGGCGGAAGTCGAGCACCGCCTGCCGGGCCGCCCTGGCGGTGGCCGCGGTCTGCACGGTGAACCCCTCGTACTTGAGGGCCATCGCCACCAGGTCGGTGATCGCCTGCTCGTCGTCGACGACGAGGATGCGGTCGGGCGCGTCGCTCATGTGGGGCATCTTGGAGCGGCTTGCTGGGAAATTGCTCAGAGAGTCGTGGGGAGTTGCTGGACGGGCGGGCGGTGCCGGCGGGGCTCCCAGGATTCTCTGAGGAACCCTTCAGGTCGATGTCAGGCGCCCTGCGGATCATGGGTCCCGATGAACAACACCCTGCTCTGGTACACGGCCCGGGCCGCCGGCATCGTCAGCCTCGTCTTCCTCAGCGCTGTCGTGGTGCTCGGCCTGCTGGCCCGGATGCGCGTCGAGGGGCGGGGCTGGCCGCGCTTCCTCACCGCCGCGGTGCACCGGGACCTGGCGCTGCTCTCCCTCGTGTTCCTCAGCATCCACATCGTCACCGCGGTCACCGACCCCTTCACGGCGCTCGGCCTCAACGCCGCGGTGGTGCCCTTCGGCTCCTACTACCGCACCTTCTGGCTGGGCCTCGGCACCCTGTCGGTGGAGCTGATGCTCGCCGTGGTGGTCACCAGCCTGGTCCGGCGCTGGATCGGGCAGCGCGCCTGGAAGGCGGTCCACTGGGCCGCCTACGCCGTCTGGCCGATGGCCGTCCTGCACGGCATCGGCACCGGGACCGACGCCTTCACCCTCTGGTCCCTGGCCGTCACCATCGTCTGCGTGGGCGGTGTGGCCGTCGCCCTGATGTGGCGCGTCGACTACGCGCGGCGCGACCCGCTGCGCGAGGAGAAGCGCGCCGCCGCGGCCGCCTCCACCCGCGAGCTGGTGCGATGAGCGTGCGCCACTCGATCATCGACGGCCCCGCCCTCGACGCGCCCGAGTCCCTCGATTCCCACCTCGCCCGGCTGGGCCATCTGCCCACCGGTTCGCGGGAGGTGATCGACGTCCTCGACGCCGCCGGCCTGCGCGGGCGCGGCGGCGCGGCCTTCCCCGTGGCGACCAAGTGGCGCGCGGTCGCCGAGCGCTCCCGTCGCGACGCGGTGGTGCTGGTCAACGGCGCGGAGGGGGAGCCTCTCAGCGCCAAGGACCGCCTGGTCATGGAGACCAGGCCTCACCTGGTGCTCGACGGTGCGCTGCTGGCGGCGCGGACGGTCCGCGCGCGCGAGGTCGTGGTGTACGTCGGCGAGGAGCACCGCCGCGCGCTGGCGGTGATGCAGCACGCGCTCGGTGAGCGCAGCGCGCAGGAGCGGCGCAGCACCCGAGTTCTGGCCGCTCCTGCCCGATACGTCGCGGGCGAGGAGAGCGCCGCCGTCCACTTCGTCAACGAGGGCGTCGCCCTGCCCACCACCACCCCGCCGCGCGTCTTCGAGCGCGGCGTCGCAGGGCGGCCCACCCTGGTGCAGAACGTCGAGACCCTGGCCCACGTCGCGCTGGCGGCGCGCCACGGCGGCGCGGTGCGGGGGACGGCCCTGCTCACCCTGAGCGGCGCGGTGCCGCGGCGCGGCGTCCTCGAGGTCGCCGAGGGATCGAGCATCGGCGAGGCTCTCGGCCGCGCCGGCGGCCCCGGCGACCACGGTGGCGCGCTCCTGCTGGGCGGGTACTTCGGCGGCTGGGTCGACCTCGACCAGGCGGCCGCCATGCCGGTCGACGCGGCCTGGTTGCGGTCGGCGGGCATGGCGCTGGGCTGCGGGGTGGTGGCTGTGCTGCCGGCGTCGCGCTGCGGCGTCGCCGAGACGGCGCGCATCCTCGGCTGGCTCGCCGAGCAGAGCGCGCGCCAGTGCGGGCCGTGTGTCTTCGGGCTCCGCGCGATCGCCGAGGCGGTGCAGCGCATCGCCGAGCGGCGTCCGCAGGAGGGTGACCTGCACCGCGTCGAGCGCTGGTCGCAACAGCTGGCGGGGCGCGGCGCGTGCAAGCATCCCGACGGCGCCGCGGCGCTGCTGCAGTCGGCGCTGCGCGTCTTCGCCGGCGACTTCACCATGAACCAGGTGCGGCGCACCTGCGTCGCCACGGCCCGGACGGCGGCTGCGTGATGCAGGAGCTGTCCGTCGACCGCATCCGCTGCGACGGCAGCGGCTTCTGCGCGGAGATGCTCCCCGAGATGATCCAGCTCGACGACTGGGGCTACCCCATCCTCGCCCGCGGAGCCGTGCCGGCGGACCTCATGCAGCACGCGCGTCGCGCCGTCGCGGCCTGCCCCGTGCTTGCCCTCAAGCTGCGCGCCCGCGAGCGAGAGGTGGTGCGGCGATGAGCCCGCTGCTCCGCCACGACACGGGCCGCCGCGACGCCGCGCTGGAGCGGCGGCGCAGCACGGTGGTGATGGCCGCGGCGGGCGGGCTGGGCGCCGTCGGCGTCCTCACCGGGATGCTCGCCGCGTCCGCCTCCTCGACCTCCGGCAACGCTTCGGACAACTCTGGCAGCAACGTCGGCGCGGTGGACGGCTCCGGCGGGCCGTCCTTCTCGAACGACGGCTCGCAGCCGTCCGGGGTGAACCAGGACCCGTCGTCCGGGGGCAGCCTCAACCCGCCGTTCAACGCACCCTCGCTGCCGCGGGGACGCGGTGGCGGCGTCAACGCCGTCACCGGCGGCTCGGGGCGGTGAGCGTCGCCGCCGTCGACGGTCGCGCCCTGGGCACCTCGCTGCGCGTGGTGGCCACCGACGCGGCGCTCCTCGACGCGGCGAGGCGGGCGGTCGACCGCGTCGTCGACGAGATCGACGCGACCTGCAGCCGCTTCCGCGAGGACAGCGAGATCAGCGCACTGCACCGCAGGGCCGGTCGCGAGGTGCGCGTCTCGCCACTCCTCATGCAGGCGTTGCGTGCGGCGCTGCGCGGCGCCCGGCTGAGCGGCGGCGCCGTCGACCCCACCGTCGGCAGCGCGGTGCGCCGCATCGGCTACGAGGGCGACTTCGCCACCGTCGCGCGTGACGGCGCACCGCTGCGGCTCACCGTCACGCCCGTGCCCGGCTGGCGGCAGATCCGCCTCGACGCGGGCGCCCGGAGCGCCTTCATCCCCGAGGGCGTCGAGCTCGACCTCGGCTCCAGCGCCAAGGCACTGGCGGCCGACCTCGCCGCCGCGGCCGCGCACGCGGCGATGGGCGCGGGCGGAGTTCTGGTCAGTCTTGGCGGAGACATCGCGGTCGCGGGCAGCGCGCCCGAAGGCGGTTGGGTGATCCAGGCCGCCGAGGACTCCAACGCCGCGGTCGACGACTCCGCCGAGTCCATCGCCATCCGGAGCGGCGGGGTGGCCACCTCCAGCACCACGGTTCGCGCCTGGCGCCGCGGCGGTGTGGCCCTGCACCACATCGTCGACCCGGCCACCGGCCTGCCCGTGCAGGGGCCGTGGCGGACGGTCACCGTGGTCGCCGCCGACTGCCTCGACGCCAACATCGCCGCCACGGGGGCGATCGTCCGCGGCGAGGCGGCACTGGCCTGGCTGGGCGAGCTCGGCCTGCCCTCGCGCCTGGTCACGCATGCCGGCGAGGTGGTGCGGGTGGCGGGCTGGCCTGCGCCGGCGGGGGTCGCCCTGGGCTAGGTGGGCCGGGTCGCCGGCGTCTCCGCCGGGCGCACGGCGGACTCGCGGGGGCCAGGCAGTCCCCGCGGCCAGGAGACCGACATCGACGCACCGCCGGCCGCAGACTCGCCGACCTCCCAGCGTCCGCCGGTGGCGCGGACCACGGCGTCGGCGATGGCCAGTCCGAGCCCCGCGCCTCCGGGGCCGTCGGTGGCGCGGTGGAAGCGGTCGAAGATGCGGGCGCGCTCCTCGGCGGGGATGCCGGGGCCGGAGTCGTCGACGGAGAGGCGGATCCTGCCACCTTCGGCCCGAACCGAGAGGTCGACGCTGCCGTTCTCCGGGGAGTACTTGCAGGCGTTGTCGAGCAGCACGCCGAGCAGCCGGTCCAGCCATTCCGGAGGCGCGTGCACCACCAGCGACCCGGGCTGCGCGCTGACGGCGAGGCGGAGGCGGCGCGTCTCGGCGACACCGGCGAAGCGGTCGGCGGCCTGGGCCGCGAGGATGCCGAGGTCGACGTGCTCGGCGTTGGGGTGCGCCTGGGTGGCGTCGAAGCGGGCCAGCCAGAGCAGGTCCTCGACGAGCTGGCGGATGCGCCTGCTCTCGTGGTCGATGCGCTGGAAGGCGCGGCGGTTCCAGGTGGCGTCACGGCTCTGGGCCAGGGCCAGGGTGGTCTGCGCCTCGATCACCGACAGCGGCGTGCGCAGCTCGTGCGAGGCGTCGGCGGTGAACTCCATCTGCCGCTGCCGTGCCAGCTCGATGGGTGCGGCCACGCGCCGGCCGATGGCCAGCGCCCCGGCGAAGACGGCGAGCAGCAGCACCGGCGCGACGATCAGCTCGGCGCGGACGACGTTGGCGCGGGCCTGGGCGACGGAGTCCAACGACTGGCCGACCACCAGCCAGCCCTGGGGCACCTGGCCGCCCTCGACGCGGACGTCGGTGCCGCCGATGGAGAGCGTCGTCGCGCCGGTGATGCTGTGTGGCGGCACGGGCAGCGCGGCCGTGGTGGTGGACGGGCTGACCACCGAACCGTCGGGCAGGGTCAGCCAGCTCAGCACCGGGGCGCCGAAGCGGGTGCCACCGGGCAGCTCGGGGAAGGTCCCGCTGTAGAAGCGGAACGGGCCGCTGTGCGCGCGGGTCAGCGCGGTGTTGAGCCGCGAGTCGATGTCGCCCGTGATGTTTCGCTCGGAGATGACCAGAACCACCGCGGCGATGGCGATGTAGGCCACGGCCACGATGGCGGTGGCCAGCAGGGCCACGCGCATCGACTCGCGGCGGACTCGGTGCATGCGCTGGCTCATGCCGGCTCCAGGCGGTAGCCGGCGCCGCGCACGGTGACGATGCGCACGTCGGCCGCCGGCAGCTTGGCGCGCAGCCGCGAGAGGTGGACGTCGATGGCGTTGGAGCCGAGCGGCTCGGTCTCGTCGCGCCAGACCTGCTCGGCGATGGCGCTGCGCTCCACCACGGCGGGGCAGCGGCGCATCAGCAGCTCGAGGATGCCGTACTCGGTGCTGGTGAGGTTGAGCGTCCGCCCCCGCGCGGTGATCTCGTGGCGCACCGGGTCGAGCGCCAGGGCGCCGCGGACGACCACTGGCGCGTCGACGTGGCGCGGGCGGCGCTGCAGGGCGCGGATGCGCGCGATCAGCTCCCCGAAGTCGAAGGGCTTGACCAGGTAGTCGTCGGCACCCATGTCGAGTCCTGCGATGCGGTCGGCGGGTGTGTCGCGCGCCGTCAGCATGAGCAGGGCGGTGGGCCGCTGGTTGCGGCGGGCCCACTGCACCACGTCGATCCCCGGCGCTCCGGGCATGCGCCAGTCGATCACGGCGACGTCGTACTCGTACCAGCGGAGCCGGTCGATCGCCTCGTCGCCCCGGTCGACGGCGTCGACGACGTACCCGGCCTCCTCGAGCCCCTGGACCAGGACCTCGCGAAGGCCGGGGTCGTCCTCGGCCACGAGCAGGCGCATGACGTCTGGAGACTACCCCCCTCCGCCACCGCCTGCGCCCCCACCCCCGCCACCGCCGCCGAAGAAGCCGCCGCCGCCGCCGCCGAAGCCGCGACCGCCGAAGCCACCGAAGCCGCCGGCACCGGTGTTGCAGCCGTTGGCGCCGGGCGGCACCACGTTGATCGAGCGCGCCTGGACGGTGCCGGAGGCGTCCTTGGGACCTGCGGCGACCACGCAGTCACCCACCGAGAGGTCGGCCGAGGTGATCGCCTCCGAGACGGCGACGCGGACGGTGGTCGGCACCGTGATGGTCGTCGCCGCGCCGTTGGCGGTGGTCAGCGTCACCTGGGTGCCGGTGACCGCGGCGACCTGGCCGCGCGCGAAGGCCTGGGGCACCCCGCTCGGGGTCGGCCGCGCCGTGGCGTTGGGCCTCGGCGAGAAGGAGGGACGCGGCCCGTTGCCTCCGAAGGGCCCGGCGGTGCACGAGCCGTTCACCGGGGGGCTGAGCAGCACCGTCGAAGCGGTGAGAACACTGCTCGCGTCCTTGGTGCCCGTGGCGGTGACGCAGGAGCCCTTGGTGATGTCGGCGACGCTGCCGGTCCTGGTCTTGGTCACCGGGGTGCTGCCGGTGAAGGCGACGGTGGCGTCGCCGTTGCTGGTGCTGACGATCAGCGTGCTGCCGTTGATCTGCACCAGCTGGCCGGCGGCCGCGCCGCCGCGGCGCCCGTTGGGATCGCCGCTCGGCGACGGCGTGGCCTTGGCGCCGGTGTTGGTCGCCGAGGGACTGCTCCCGCAGGCGGCCAGGGCGAGCGTGGCGAGCACGCCGGTGGCAGCCAGCCCGCGTCCGATCATGGTTGTTCCTCTCGTCATGGCTCTCGTGGTCAGGGTCACTGCGCGCGCAGCGCCTCGATGGGGGCAAGACGGGCGGCGCGCGCCGCCGGGTAGACGCCGAAGATCAGGCCAACTCCGGCCGCAACGAGGACGGCGACGAGGACCGGGGTTGCCGTGATGGTGACTCCGATGGTGGTGAAGTGCGGGATGAGCACGCCGGCGAGCAGTCCGGCGCCGACGCCGAGGAGGCCCCCGACCACGCTCAGCGTGGAGGCCTCGACGAGGAACTGGCGGAGCAGGTCGCCCGGCGTCGCGCCCAGCGCCTTGCGCAGGCCGATCTCGTTGGTGCGCTCGGTGACCGACACCAGCATGATGTTCATCACCCCGATGCCGCCGACCAGCAGCGAGATGGCCGCCACGCTGGCCAGCAGGATGGTGAGCGTGGTGGTCACCGACTGGGCGGTGCTGAGGAACGAGCTCTGCGCCTGGATGGTGAAGTCCGGTGTGCCGCTGCTGCCCAGCGACGACGCGTGCGTGTTGAGCAGCAGCTGGTCGGCCTCCTGGTAGGCGCTCCCCACCGTGTCCCCGCTGGTGGCGCTGAGGAGGATGCGCTGCACCGAGTTGGGGTCGCCGCCGGTGAGGACGTCGTGGGCCGCGGTGATCGGCACGACGCCGAGGTCGTCGCCGTTCTGGAAGCCCTGGCCGCCGACGGTGTTGAGGATGCCGATGACGGTGAAGGGGATCCGGTTCACCGTGATCGTGTCGCCCACCGACGCGCCCAGGTTGGTCGCCGTGGTGCTCCCCAGCACGATCTTCAGCGCGTGCTTGTTGACGTCGTCCTGGGTGAAGAACTCGCCGCTGGCGACGCTGCGGGCGTTGGCGGTGAGCCAGCCGGTGGAGCTGCCCTGCACCGTGCTCGTCCAGTTGGAGGCGAGGCTCACCATCGGCTCGCTGCGCTGCACCACCGGCGCGACCGCGCCCACGTCGGGTGCGTTGTCCTTGCTCATCAGGCCGTCGACGTCCTGCATGGTCAGGCTGGCGGCGGTGCCCGCGCCGCCGAAGACGCCGGCGGCGCGTGTGCTGCCCGGGGTGATGGTGAGCAGGTTGGTGCCCAGCGAGGCGATGCGGGCGTTGACGGAATCCGCCGAGGCGGTGCCGATGCCGACGGTGCAGATCACCGCGGCGACGCCGAAGAGGATGCCGAGAGTGGTCAGCACCGAGCGCAGGCGGTGGCCGAGGATGCCGCGCAGGCCGGTCTCCAGGGTGCGCAGCAGGCTCACGTGACCAGCGCTCCTTCGCGCAGCCGGCCGTCGCTCATCTCCAGGACGCGGCGGGCGACGGCGGCGACGTCATGCTCGTGGGTGATCATCACGATGGTGCGGCCCGAGGCGTTGATCTCCTGGAGGAGGGCGAGCACGTCGCGGCTCGACGCCGAGTCGAGGTTGCCGGTCGGCTCGTCGGCGAGGATGAGGTCGGGGTTGGTGACCAGGGCACGCGCGATGGCCACGCGCTGCTGCTGGCCGCCCGAGAGCTGGTTGGGACGGTGGTCGACACGGTTGGACAGCCCCACCATCTCCAAGGCGCGCATGGCCGTCTCGCGCCGGTCGTGGGCGCTGCGGTAGAGCAGGGGCAGCTCGACGTTGCGCCACGCCGACATCGCCGTGAGCAGGTGGAACTGCTGGAAGACGAAGCCGATGCGGCGATTGCGCACGTGCGCAAGCTCGCGCTCGCTCATCGTGGAGACGTCCTCTCCGCCGAAGAGGTAGCGGCCCGAGGTGGGCACGTCGAGGCAGCCGAGGATGTTCATCAACGTCGACTTGCCGGACCCCGACGGACCCATGACGGCGACGAACTCCCCCGGGTGGACGCTGAGCGACACGTCGTTCAGCGCCACCACCCTGGCGTCCCCGCTGCCGTACACCTTCGAGACGGACTCCAGCCGGAGCACCTCGCGGCCGAGTGTGGCGTCCATCGAGGGATCAGCCCCCACCGCCGCCGCGCGCCGCACCGCCGGCGCCGCCGGCGCCGCCGCGGAAGGTGCCGCCCCCGCCCGCCCCGGCCCCGAAGAGGCCGCCGGCTCCGGCGCCGCCGGTGGTGGTCGTCGGCACGGTGCTCGACACCGTGGCCACCACCACCAGGTCGCCGTCGTTGACGCCCGAGATGATCTGGGTGCGCAGCGCGTCCGACGCGCCCACGGTGACGGCGCGCGTCTCGGGCACGCCGTTGACCATCACCTGCACCGACGAGCCGCGCACCGCGCTGGTCGGCACGGTGAGGACGTGCACCACCTGGTTGACGATGACGCTGATCGAGGCCGAGGCCCCGGCGTGCAGCGCCGGCTGCGAGCCGTCCAGGGTGACCGTCACGGAGAACGTGGCCACACCCGAGGTGACCGTCGCCTCGGGAGAGATGGCGGTCACCTTGCCGGTGACGCCCTCGGTCGAGCCCGCGGGCAGGATGGTGGCGCGCTGGCCGAGGGCGATCTCGCCGACCTGCGCGTCGGTCACCGAGCCGGTCACCGAGAAGTCGCCCGGGGTGAGCAGGACGATGTCGTGGGTGGCGCTCGCGCTGGACGCGCCGCCCGCCGAGGAGCCGCCGGGCCCGCCGCTGCTGCCGGTGGTGTCGCCAGCCGCGATGTTCACCTCGCCGACCACGCCCGCCGCCGGCGCCACCAGCGTGGCGTCGTCGAGGGCGTGCTGTGCGTTGGCGACGCCGACCTGGTCGATGCTCACCTGCGCCTGGTCCATCTGGATCTGCTGCGGCGTCACCGTCGAGGACAGGGAGTTGAGCGACGACTGCGCGTTGGCCAGCTGCACCCTGGCGGTGTTGACCTGCTCCATGGCCTGGTCGTCGCCCTGCTGCGCCTTGACCTCGGTGGCCTGCAGCGACGACTGCGCGTTGGAGAGGGTGCCCTGGTCCTTGGCCATGGTCTGCTGGTCGGAGGCCAGCTTCTGGTTGTCGGACTGCACCTGCGAGTTGTCGCTGCTGCACGCCGCGCTGGAGGGGTTGGCGTTGCAGTCGCTCTGCTGCTGCGCCTGGTCGGAGTGCAGCTTCGCCTCGTCGGCGTTGACCAGGTTCTGGTCGGCGTTCACCTGGTTCTGCGCCGAGTTCACCGCGGCCTGCGCCTGGCTGACCGACTGGGCGTTGACCGCCTCCGTGTCGGTCAGGCTGGTCTGTGCGTTGTTCAGCGCCACCTGTGCCGAGTTGACCTGCGACTCCGCCGAGGCGACCTGCGAGGCGGTGGCGCCCGCCTGGTCCTGGGCGAGCTTGGCCTGCGCCGAGGCCAGGGTCGCCTGCGCCTGCTGCAACGTCGCCGAGAGCGAGGAGGTGTCCTGGGTGGCCAGCACCTCGCCGGCGGTGACGTTCTCACCCGGGCTGACGTTGACCGCCAGCACCTTGCCGCTGCCGCCGAAGTCGAGCGCAGTGGTGTTGGTCGGGGTGAGGTTGCCGGACAGGGAGATGGTCTGGGTCACCGTCCCCAGCGTGGCGGCGACGGTGCGGTACTGGGTGGTGGCGCCTCCGCGGCGCGCGTAGACGAAGCCGCCCGTGGCGACGAGGGCGACGACGAGCGCGCCGGGGATGACATAGCGGCGGCGGAGCAGGCGAGTCATGGGGGTCCCTGGGTGTTCTCTCTCGTGCGCCGCGCATCCTGCCAGGGGCGCCTTGCGACTGGATGACGGTGACGGACTACGGCGCCTTCACTCGCGACAGCGCAGTCCCGGAGGTGACGGTCCACACATACGCGCCGCCGCGTTTGCGCGGCGACGCATGCAACACCCGGGTGAACAGGGCGATCATGTCGGCCTCGTGCGGCATCGGCCCCACGACCACGGCGGACACCTTCCAGCGCCGCAGCTCGGCGAGGATCTGCGCGTCCACCCCGGCCGGCGCGACGCCGCGGCCGGCGGCCACGTCGGTCATCACCGTCGACGTCGCCGTCCGCGCCGGCCCGTCGGTGCGCGTGCCGGTCGCGTCGACGCCGACGAAGTACCCCTCCGGCATGCGGAAGGACATGCCGGCCTCGGCCTGCCAGAGCATGGGCTGGGCCGTCTCGGCGTCGTGCGAGTACGGGGCGACAAGGACCGTCGACCCCGCCGGCGCCGCCGCGGTGATCGGCGCCGTGAAGAACGCCGGCACCACGGGCTGGGCGGCCACCGCGCCGCGCGGGAAGACGGCCACTCCGACCAGCACCAGCGCCGCTGCGCCCGCCCAGCGCAGCGCCGCGACCCGCTGGCGGAGCAGCTCCTCGACGAACACCGCCAGCACCACCGCCACCCCCAGGTCGACGTAGACCCACAGGCGGCTGGGCAGGGCGCTGCCGAGCACCGGGATGGCTTCGACCACCCGCCAGGGGAGGGGCAGGCGCGACACGTGCCCTCCGACGTGGAGCTGCGGTCCAAGCGACAGCACCGCCAGGGCGACGCCCGACCAGGTGGCCACCGCCACCAGCGGCCTCCGCCGCCAGCGCCAGGCGGCGAAGAGCGCCAGGAGCAGCAGGGGCACCCCGAGGTACGAGGCGTTCTCCACCGTGTTGCCGGAGAGGCGCGCCGTCAGCTGCTGCGCCGCGTCCGGGGAGATGAGCTGCGTCGGCGTGGGCACCACCAGGTTGGCGAGGTCGGTGACGTACACCGACCCGCCGGGGACGGTGCCCGGCACCCGGTTGGGGCCGAAGAGCTGGAAGCCGAGCGGGACCGCGGCGATGACCAGGAGGGGGAGCGCGGCCCAGGCGAGCGCCCGCAGCAGCCGCGGCACCGCCTCCCGGGTTCGCCTCCGCCCCGCTCGCAGCGCCAGGACGAGGAGGACGACGGCGCCGGCGACGAGCCCCAGCACCACCCCCTCCTCGAAGACGAGGAGCTGGGCGGCGACCAGCAGCCCGAGCAGGAGCCCCGCCCGCCGCGGGCCGTAGTCGCGGCGCACCAGCAGCCCGTCGATGAGCAGGAGCAGGAGCGGCGGCATCACCGCGAAGGCCACCTTGCCGTGGCTGGGCGCCTGGCTGAGCAGGAAGGGGCAGAAGCCGTAGAACGCCCCGCCGGCGAGAGCCGCCAGCTGCCGGACGTGCCGGCGCAGCAGCAGGTAGGCGCACCAGGCGGCGAGCACCAGGTCGAGGGTGACCATGAGGTCGTAGGAGACGACCGCGCCGGCCGTGGCGGTGACCGGCCAGAGCGCCAGCGCGGCGAGAGGTGACAGCGCGTCCCACATCAGGTTCACCCCCTGGGGCGCGTTGATGTGGGTGGTGAGGAAGGGGTTGGCGCCGTGGGAGACCGCCCACGGCGTCCAGGTCAGGAACCAGACGGTCTGCTGCGCGTCACCGCTGCCTCCTGCCAGTGCCGTCGGTGAGGTGAACCAGACGGTGTGCAGGAACGCCATCGCCAGGAGGGCGTAGACGGCGAGCGCGGCCGCCGAAGCGAGCCGCCGGCGGTCAGCGCGCGGCGACGGTCCGCCTGCCTCCCGCGGCGCCGATCAGGGCGCCGGTGCCCTTGCCGGGAACGGCCGCCCGGCCGGTCACCGACATCTGGCGACGCCGCTCGTGGCCGCCGCGCCAGTCCACCGTCGAGGCGCCGACCAGCTCGGGACGCACCCGCGCCCGGTGCTTCTCGATGCGGCCGATGACGTCCTCGATGAGCGTCTCCTGAAGGTAGTGCGGCTCCAGGCCGAGGTCGAGGAGGTGCTGGTGCTTGGCGTTGTAGTAGTGCTCGTCCTTCTCCACCCGCGGGTTGGGGGCGTGCTCGATGCGGGTGGGCAGCCCGTGAGCGGCCCGGGCGTGGGCCACCTTGTCGGCCAGCTCCTGGACGCTGAACTGCTCGGTGAACTGGTTGAAGACGCGGAACTCACCGCGGTCGGCGGGGTTGAGCACCGCCAGCTCGATGCAGCGCACGGTGTCGCGGACATCGAGGAAGCCGCGGGTCTGGCCGCCCCGGCCGTAGACGGTGATGGGGTGGTCGATGGCCGCCTGGACGCAGAAGCGGTTGAGCGCCGTGCCCCAGATGTGGTCGTAGTCGAAGCGGGTCTGCAGCTGGGGATGCAGGTCGGTCTCGGGGGTGCTGATGCCGTACACCACGCCCTGGTTGAGGTCGGTGGCGCGCATGCCCCAGATCCGGCAGGTGAACTCGATGTTGTGCGAGTCGTGGACCTTGGAGAGGTGGTAGAAGGAGCCCGGCAGCTTGGGGAAGAGGACGCGGTCCCTGCGGCCGTTGTGCTCGACCTCCAGCCAGCCCTCCTCGATGTCGATGTTGGGCGTGCCGTACTCGCCCATGGTGCCGAGCTTGACCAGGTGGCAGTCGGGCGCCAGGTCGCGCAGCGCGAAGAGGAGGTTGAGGGTGCCGGCCACGTTGTTGACCTGGGTCTCGACCGCCCGCTCGGAGCTGATCATCGAGAAGGGCGCGCTGCGCTGCTCGGCGAAGTGCACCACCGCGTCGGGCTGGTAGTGCCCGATCAGCTCGCGCAGCGCGGCGTTGTCGCAGAGGTCGAGCCTGACCCAGTCGATGGTCTTCCCGCTCTCCGCCTTCCAGCGCTTGACGCGGCTGTCCATGGAGCTGAGGGGGAGGAGGTTGGGAGTCCCCACCTGGCGATCCCAGCGCCTGCGGATGAGGCTGTCCACGGCGACCACGTCGTGCCCGCGAGCCGAGAGGTGCAGCGCGGTGGGCCAGCCCAGGTAGCCGTCGGCCCCGAGAACGCAGACAAGCATCGACTCACTCCGTGTGGATGGCAGGAATGGGGGGTCGCGGCCCCACGGTAGGGCGCGACCCTTTCACTCTGGTGACGCCCGGGACCCCGAACATCTTGCCGTAGGCGGGCAGGATCGTGTCACCTCCCAGAGGGGTCCCCCAGGGTCATTCTGACGGCGCGTACCTCGTCGGTGAGCCGCTTCTCGTCCCAGAGCGGCCGGGCCGCGCCGGCCTCGGGCGGGTCGACGAGGTCGAGCCAGGAGCGGCAGCCGCCGTACTCGACCCGCTCCTCCACCTCCACCGCCTCGGGCAGGGCGCTGACCCGGAGCACCAGCACCAGCGGCCGGTCCTGGGGTCGCCAGCGGTAGCGCAGGGTGAGGTACTTCGGCGTCCAGACGGTTCGCTCGCTGAGCCGCTGCAGCGCCTCCAGGGAGGGCGCCTCGACCGCCTCGACGATCTCCGCCACGGCGCGAAGGGCGACGTGGCCCGGGGTGACCGCCCGCCTGTGCCCCTCGGGACGGGCCACCAGGCGGGCCGTCTCGCGCGGCGCCCTGTGCATGCCGGGCACCAGCAGGTCGTGGTACTCGGGCTTGAGGAAGACGCCGCGGGCGTGGAAGAGGGTCGGGTACAGCCAGAAGCGACCCCGCTCCAGGGGGATGCGCTGGCCGGGGTCGTCCAGGCCGCCCTTGCGGACCAGGATCGCCTGCTCGCCCTGCTCCAGCGCGGCCACGACGACGTCCCACTCCTTGAGCGCGCGGGTGACCGGCGCCGTCATCGCGCCGCCGCCTGCAGCACGCCGGCTCGGACCAGGAAGTCGCGCACCGTGCGCTGGAACCTCTCGGGCTCCTCGAGCTGCGGCGAGTGCCCCGACTCCTCGAACACCACGAGCTCGGCGTTGGGGATGAGCCGGGCGATCTCCTCCGCCGCCGCCACGGGGGTGATCCAGTCGTGGCGGCCGACGGTGACCAGCGCCGGCGCGGTGATCGAGGGCAGCCGGTCGCGGACGTCGTAGGCGGGGATGTTCCTGGCGAACGCCCAGTTGTGCGACTCGTGGTGGTAGACGGTCCCCCGCAGCCGCGCCTCCACCTTCTCGGGCGTCAGCTCGTGGTCGTAGAGCGGGACGATCATGCGCCAGCCGGCCTCCAGGTCGGCGTCGTCGCGGCACTCTCCTCTCATCATGCGGTCGTACAGCTCCATGTCGAGCTGCACCCGATTGCTCTGCAGCGCATTCGCCCGCGCCCGCTCCTCGAAGGCGTTGCTCGCCGCCGTGTCCCGCAGCACCAGCGCCTGCACCCGGTCGGGATGGGCGATGGCGTACTCCAGGCTGACGAAGCCGCCGTAGGAGCCGCCCGCCATGACGATTCGCTCGGCGCCGATCCACTCGCGCAGCACCTCGACGTCGGCGACGTACTGCTCGTGGCTGAACGGCGGCGTCATCCCGGAGTGGCCACTGCCGCGCGCGTCGAAGACGACCACCCGGAGCACGTCGCTGAAGGGCCCGAACGAGGTGCGCGGCTCGGCGCGCGAGCCGAGCCCGGGCGCGCCGTGGTGCACGATCATCACCGGCGCCCCCTCGGGCCCCAGCACCTCGACCTCCAGCGGGTTGCCGTTGACGTCGACCCTCACCAGATCTCTCCGAGAACGCGCAGCGCGTTGCCGCCGATGACCTTGCGGATGTCGTCGTCGCTCCAGCCGTGCTTGACCAGCCAGCCGGCGATGTTGTGGAAGCACTCGCCGGGGTTCTCCAGCCCGTCGACGTAGTCGACCTCCTCGAAGCGCGCGCTGCCGCGGATCTCGCCGACGCTGAGCTGGGTGGCGAAGGCGCGGTGCAGCCCGACGTGGTCGCCGAACAGTGTGTCGGGCCCGAATGCGACGTGGTCGACGCCGACCAGCTCGACGCAGTGGGTGAAGTGGTCCATCACCGACTCGATGCTGTGCGCGCTGTGCTGCTCGCTCAGCGTGGTGTGCGGCGCCGCCTCGATGCCGATCACGCCTCCCTTGCGCGCGCACGCAACGATCACCTCGTCGCTCTTCATCCGCGGCGAGTCCCACACGGTGCGCGAGCCGGCGTGGGTGATCAGCACCGGCCGGCTCGACGCCTCGATGACGTCGAGGCAGGTCCTGTCGCCCGAGTGGGAGACGTCGATGGCCATGCCCAGCCGGTTCATCCGCTCCACCGCGCGGACGCCGAAGGCGGTCAGCCCGCCGTCCCGCCTCTCCTTCAGCCCGCTGCCCAGGGTGTTCGCCTCCGAGTAGGCGATGCCCATCTGGCGCACCCCGAAGCCGTAGAGGACGTCGATGCGGTCGAGCTCGTTCTCGATCATGGTGGCCGCCTCCAGGCCGGCGATCAGCGCCAGGCGGTGCGTCTCGTGCGCGCGCCGGATGTCGTCGACGTCGCGCGCCAGGATCACGTCGTCCTGGTGGGCCAGGTCGCTGAAGCGCATGCCCAGGTCGTGGACGACGTCGGTCCACTTCCAGCCCATGCTGCTGGTGATGCAGCAGGCGCCGTCCATGAAGTTGTCGATCACCGCGGTCATGCCGCTGCGGGCCAGGCCCTCGAAGCCGGTGACCTGGCGGCCGGCGCGGTTGTACTCGTGCACCTGCTCGATGCGCAGCGGGTACACGCACGGGTGGTCGTGCAGGCTGACGACGATGCTCGACGCGACGAGCCCTCGGGCGCGCTCGGCCTGCTCGCGGCTGAGCCGCCCGTTCCAGGCCGGGACGCGCCCGACCTCGGCGGCCAGCTCGAAGGCGCGGTAGTCGCGGCCGGGCTCGAGGTACTGGTACGAGCGGTAGGCGGAGCGGCGGCTCAGTGTGCTCATCGCGCCCATTCTCCGCGCGCGGCCGCGGGCGGGAGTACCCTCGCCTCCGGATGGACGCCGAGGGGGTGGTGATCGCCGCCGACGGGGAGCTGTGCCTGCGGGCCATGCGCGACGCCGCCGACGACTGGACGCGCCTGGTCACCTGGCGCAACCGTCCCCACGTCCGCGCATGGTGGGACCCGGACGACCCGCCGTACACCCTGGAGCGCGCGCGCGCCGACTGCGGGCCGGCGCTGCGCGGCGAGGATCCCGACCGGCTCGCCGTCATCGAGGTGGCCGGCGCCGCGGTCGGCTTCGTCCAGTTCTACCCCTGGGCGCCCTACCGGCACGAGCTGGAGCTGATGGACCTCGACCTCCCCGAGGGCGCCTGGAGCCTCGACATCCTCATCGGCGAGCCGGAGTGGCTCGACCGCGGCGTGGGGTCGCGCACCGTGCGCCTCCTCTGCGACCACCTGCTCCACCGGGAGGGGGCGAGCTGCGTCGCCTTCGGCGTCGACCGCGACAACGCCAGGGCGCGGGCCGCCTACCTCAGGGCGGGCATGGTGGCGGCCGGCGAGTATCTCGACCTCGACACCCGCGGCGGCGAGCGCGTCTGGTCGGTCCTCATGGTGCGCACGCCCTAGCCGCGTCGGGTGGCCGAGGCGCGGGAGGCGCGCCCAGGGCGTGTGCCGCCACGCCGGGCGCCGTCTCTCCCGCGCTGGCCAGGAACCTGCCGCCGGCTGCCGCACCAGCCCGCTGCCGGGCACGACTCTGCGGGCGGCGCCGTGGCGGTTGAAGGGCAGAATGGCATCAGCCGGGCGGGACCTTCGTCACATCCGGCCGGTTGACCCTCGCGCCGGGGGCACACAGAATGCGGCGCAGGCCAACCGTCCCGTCAGCGACTCCCGGAGCGACGCAGCAAACGCATGTCTCCCCACTCCCGCCGGCAGCCGGCAGCCGCCGAGGCCGGCGAGCTCGACCACCAGCCCGTCGCCGTCGTCCCGCTGCTGCGTGGCACCGGCCCGGCCCAACCCGACGTCGTCGGTGAGCTGCGCCTCCGCGGCCTGGTCGACTCGCTGCCCGACGGGCTCGTCATCGCCGACGACGAGGGCCGCATCGTCTACGCCAACCAGCGCCTCGCCGCGCTCTCCGGCTGGAGCGCCGCCGAGCTGCGCGGCCAGCCCATCGAGATGCTCGTCCCTGAGCGGATGCGCAGCCTCCACGAGAAGCACCGCGACCGCTTCATCGCCCATCCCACGGTGCGCCCCATGGGTGCTGGGCTGGGCATCGTGCTGCGCCGCAAGGACGGCAGCGAGTTCCCTGCGGACATCAGCCTCAGCCCGCTCGACACCCCGGGGGCGCGGGTGGTCCTCGCCACCGTCCGCGACGTCACCGACCGGCGCGAGGCCGAGGAGAGGCTGCGCCAGGCGGGGGCGCGCCTGGAGGCGATCAACGACGTGGCCCGGACCGTCCTGGAGAACCGCGACACCGAGGTGCTCAAGCTCATGGCGGTGCGCGCCCGCGGCATGGTCGACGCCGAGATCGCCGCGGTCGTAGCCCCCTCCGACCCCGGCCGCCTGGTGATCCGCGAGATCGACGCCCTGATCGAGAGCCAGGCTCGGGGCACCACCGTCGCCGAGCCGGGCAGCTTCGCCGGCGAGTGCATCCGCAGCCGGCGCTCCCTGATGACGGCCGACCTTACCGGGGAGAGCTCGGTGCGCCGCGGGCTGACCGAGGCGGCCGCGATCGGCCCGGCGCTCTTCGTCCCCCTGGCCACCGACGAGCGCACCTTCGGAACCCTGATGGTCGGCCGCGGGCGCGGCGCCTCGCCCTTCACCGACGAGGACATGCGCTCCCTCGAGCTCTTCGCCGCCCAGGCCTCGGTGGCCCTGGAGCACGGGCGCATCCGCGGCGAGCTGCAGCGCCTGGCCATCGTCGAGGACCGCGAACGCATCGCCCGCGAGCTCCACGACGGCATCGTCCAGGCGCTCTTCGCCGTCGGTCTCGGGCTGCTCAGCGTCGAGCCGCTGGCCGCCGAGGAACCGGTGCGCGGGCGGCTGCGCGAGGCGGTCGACAGCATCGACCGGGTGATCGCCGACCTGCGCCGCTACATCTTCGGGCTCAAGCCCCAGGCGGTGGGCATGGAGTCGCTGGGCGACGCGGTGGCCACCCTGGCCCGCGAGTTTGAGGGGCGCACCGGCATCCTCACCGTGGTCGAGGCCGACTCCCGCCTCGAGCTGGCGGGAGGGGCGAGCATCGCGGAGATGATCCAGGTGGCCCGCGAGGCGCTCTCCAACGTCGCCCGCCACGCCGGGGCGACCACCTGCCGCATCACCGTGCGCTACGAGGCGCCCATGGCCGTGCTGGAGATCGACGACGACGGCCGCGGCTTCGACACCGCGCGGGTGCCCGGCCACGGCTACGGCCTGGCCAACCTGCGCGAGCGGGCCGCGGCGGTGCACGGCACCATGGACATCGTCAGCCAGCCGGGCCAGGGGACCACCGTCCGCCTGGCGGTGCCGGTCGAGCTCGTCAACGAGTGACCGCCGCGCCGTAGCGCGGTCATGTCACACATCTGGCGACGGACGCTAACAAGGCTTAACCCGCTCACGGTGTCCTCCGTGAGGCCGCCGAGGGACGATCTCGGAGGTGTCCCAGCTCACCCACTCCCTGCGTCCGCGCCTCGGCGCGCACCGGGCCCGCCCCGCCCAGGGGACGGACTGGCGCGGCGTGGCGCGCCCGGCGGTGCTGGCGCTCTGCGCCATCGGCGTGGCCACGCGCGTCGCGGTCATGCTGCTCGGGCAGGTGTCGGTGGGCGCCGGCCTCCTCGAGATCGCGGGCATCGTCGTGGTGGGGGCGGCCGTCGAGCGGCTCGTCGAGCGCAGCGTGCGGGCGCGCGCCGCCGAGGTTCGCGCCGAGGGGGTCCGCGAGCTGAGCTACCTGCTCGACACGGTGCGCCGGCTGAGCCTCGCCCACGAGCCCGACGCCGTCGTCCGCGAGGTGATCGTGGCCGCCGGCCGGGCGATGGCGCGCGACGGGATGCCGCGCCCGCGCGCCGCCCTGATCCGGGTCGACGAGGGCCGCATCCGCGAGGGCTACGAGCACGACGACATCGGTGACATGGGCGGCTACGACCTGCCGCTCGCGGCCGCGCCGGCCGTCGCGGCGGCCGTGGAGTCGGGGCGGGCCGTGGCCTGCGCGACGGCCGCGCTGCAGTCGCCGCTGCGCGAGATGACCGAGCGCCTCGGGGTGGTGCTCACGGTGTACGCACCGATCCGAGTCGGCGGTGACACCTACGGCGTGCTCGCCACGGGCCTGCGCCACGCGGCGACGCCCGACGCGTCGGACCTCCGCCTCCTCGAAGGCATGGCGGACCTGCTCGGCCTGGCCATCGCCAACGCCGACCGGCTCAAGCTGGAGCGCACCCACCTGCACCGGGTGGAGGCGCTGGAGCGCGCCAAGGGGGCCTTCCTCAACCGCGCCTCGCACGAGCTGCGCACCCCGCTGACGGTGCTGCGCGGCTACCTCCACCTCATGGAGGACGGCGCCTTCGGGCCGCTTCCCGAGGAGCTCATCGCCGCTGACGTGGTGCCCTCTCTGGTCACCTCGGTGGAGGACATCCACGCGCTCGTCGACGGCATGCTGGTCGCGGCGCGGCTGGAGTACGGCGTCGAGCTGATGCTGGAGCCGCTCGACCTCCGCGAGGTGGTCCGCGAGACGGTGCGCGGGGTCGAGGAGACCTTCGCCGACCAGCCCTCGCCGACCCTGATCACCGAGATGCCCGCAGGGCCGGTGACGGTGCTCGCCGACCGCGAGCAGCTCTCCACCGTTGTGGCCAACCTCGTCCGCAACGCGATGCGCTTCTCTCCTGAGCACAGCGAGGTGCGCTGCATCGTGGCCGCCCGCGGCGGGGTCGTCGGTGCGGTGACGGTCACCGACCACGGCCCGGGGATCCCGGCGGAGCAGGTGGGCCGGCTCTTCACCCGCTTCGGGCGCATCGACGTTCCGGGCGCCGCCGGCGCGCGGGGTGCGGGACTCGGCCTCTACGTGGCGCGCGAGTTGGCCCGGATGCATGGGGGCGACGTCACCGTGCGCACCCAGGTGGGCGTGGGCAGCAGCTTCGAGGTCACCCTCCCGCTCGACACGGGCGGGGCGGCCGCGGCGCGACCGGTGGTCGGCGACGTGTCGGGGCGCGAGGTGCAGAGCGCTCCCGCCGTCGCTGCCCCGGTGGCGGCGCAGCCGGTCGAGACGCGGGGAGGCGCCAGGGTCGGCTGACCGTCCGGTCGGTCGGTGAGTCCCGCCCCGGCCGGCCCTCAGGCGGCGGCGTTCTGCAGCAGGCCCTCGGCTTGGAGGGTGTCGCGCAGGCCCTGCTCGAGCCCGCGGGGCGCGTAGCCCAGCTCGCGCATCGCCTTGTCGTGCCTGGCCCAGTAGGTCACGCCGTCCGAGGCGCTGATCAGCTCGCGCAGGTTGGGCGGGAAGCCCAGGCGCGGGGCGAGCAGCGGGCCCAGCGGCGCCGACATCTTGAGGAGCACGGCCGGCATGGTGAGGCGCGGCGGCCGCCTGCCGGTGATGCGCGCGAGGGTCTCGACGAGCTGCTGGGCGGTGGCGATCTCGCCGCCCAGGACGTAGGCCTCGCCGGGCCGGCCCTTCTCGAGGGCGAGCAGGATGCCGGCGACGACGTCGTCGCGGTGGACGAAGTTGATGCCCAGGTCGGGGAAGGCCATGGCCGGCAGCCTGCCGGCGACGAACTGGTGGACGATGTTGCCCAGCTGCGAGTGGTCGCCCGGGCCGTAGACGCCGCCGGGCTGGACGATCACCAGCGGCAGCCCCTGCTCCAGCAGGCGCCGGGCGACGCGGTGCGCCTCGACCTTGGTGCGCTCGTACCAGGAGGTGCTGCCGTCGCCGAGCGGGCCGTTCTCGTCGACGACCTGCCCGCGGGTGTTGCCGAAGACGCCGACGGTGGAGATGTAGAGGGCGCGGGGGATCTTCAGGCGCAGGGCCGCGCCGAGCACGTTCTCGGTGCCGCGGACGTTCGCCTCGTCCATCTTGGGACGGTCACCGGCGGGGATCCCCACCTCGTACATGGCGGCGCCGTGGATGACCACGCCGGCGCCCTGCATCCCCTGCTCGATGGCGGCGACGTCGCCGAGGTCGCCCTCGACCAGGGTGACGCCGCGCTGGGCCAGCTCGCGCGCCCTGGCCGGGGTGCGCACCAGCGCGACCACCTCGTCGCCGCGATCGCGGAGGGCGCGGGCCAGGGCGCCGCCGATGAACCCCGTGCCGCCGGTGAGGAAGACCTTCATGCTCGCCTCTGCACTCCCGCGAAGCCGATCCCTTCGGGGGCAGTCTACGATGTCCCCTCCCACGGACTGTTGGAGACGGTGCACCCATGGACTTCTCGCTCACCCCTGAGCAGGCACGCTTCCGCGACGGGCTGCGCGCCTGGCTCCGCGACAACCTCGCGGAGGAGCTGGCCACGCCCCTGCCCCCGATGGGCTCGCGCGAGGCGCTGCAGCGGCGCCAGGCCTGGCAGCGCAAGGTGCACGCGGCGGGCTACGTCGGCGTCTCCTGGCCCGTGGAGTACGGCGGCCGCGGGATGTCGCCGATCGAGTCGATGATCGTCAACGAGGAGCTGTCCCGGGCCAAGGCCCCCGACCTCATCAACGTCATCGGACTCAACATGGCCGGGCCGACGATCATCCACCACGGCACGGCGGAGCAGAAGCAGCAGCACCTGCAGGCCATCCTCACCGCCGACGACATCTGGTGCCAGGGATTCAGCGAGCCCAACTCCGGCTCCGACCTGGCCTCGCTGCAGACCCGCGCGGTGGAGGACGGGGACCACTTCGTGGTCAACGGCCAGAAGGTGTGGACCACGCTGGGGCACGTCGCCAAGTGGTGCATCCTGCTGACCCGCACCGGGTCGGCGGAGGAGAAGCACTCCGGCCTCACCTATCTCATCGTCGACATGAAGTCGCCGGGCGTCGAGGTCAAGCCGCTGGTGCAGATGACCGGCGACGCCGAGTTCAACGAGATCTACTTCACCGACGTGCGGGTGCCGCGCACCAACCTCCTGGGCGGGGTGGGCGAGGGCTGGCGGGTGGCCATGACCACGCTGATGCACGAGCGGGCGACTCTGGGCGTGGCCCTGCAGGTGCGCTCGCGCATCGCCTTCGACGAGCTCTCGGCGCTGGCGCGGGAGACGCGCGACGACGGGCACGCCAGGTCGGACGACCCGCTGGTGCGGCAGCGTCTGGCCCAGCTCTACATCGAGAACGAGGCGATGCGCTTCAACGGCTACCGCGGCCTCACCAGGATGCTGCGCGGCGAGCCGCCGGGACCCGAGGGCTCGATCAACAAGCTGATGTGGAGCGAGGTCAACCAGCGGCTGATGGAGACGGCGCTCGAGGTGCTCGGTCCGGCCGCGCTGCTCGCCGACGGCGAGCCCACCGCGCCGGCGCGCGGGCACTGGTCGTACGGGTTCCTGCGCTCGCGGGCCAACAGCATCGAGGGCGGCACCAGCGAGGTGCTGCGCAACATCATCGCCGAGCGCGTCCTCGGGCTGCCCCGCAGCCGGTAGGGGAGGGAGTTTCTGCCATGGACTTCGGATTCTCGGAGGAGCAGGAGCTGCTCCGCTCCCAGGCGCGCGACTTCCTCGACCGCCAGGTGCCGACGTCGGCGGTGCGGGCGCTGATGGCGTCGGACTCGGCGCACGACCCCTCGCTGTACGCGCGCATGGTGGACCTGGGCTGGACGGCCATCCCCTTCCCCGAGCAGTACGGCGGCCTTGGGCTCGGCATGGTCGACATGACCGTGGTGCTGGAGGAGCTGGGACGGCACGTGGCGCCGTCTCCGCTGATCTCCTCGGTGGCGCTGGCGGGGATGACCCTGTTGCACGGCGGCTCGGACGCGCAGCGGCAGCAGCTCCTGCCGGGGCTGGCGTCGGGCGAGTCGATCGGCACCGTGGCCCTGGTCGAGCAGAGCGGCCGCTGGGATGCCCACGGCGTGCAGATGCCGGCGCGGCCCTCGGGCGACTCCTGGGTGCTCAGCGGGGAGAAGCTCTACGTCGCCGACGCCCACATCGCCGACTGGATGCTGGTGGCGGCGCGCACCGGGCCGGGCGACGGCGACGGTGTGACCCTGTTCGTCGTCGACACGGCCGCGCCGGGTGTGACCGTGCGCCAGCTGAAGACGATGGACCAGACGCGGCGCGTCGCATCGGTGTCGTTCGCCGACGTCACCGTTTCCGCCGACCGCGTCGTGGGCGGCGAGGGCCGCGGCTGGTCCGTCCTGCGCCGCGGCATCGACCGCGCCCTGGTGGCGATCAGCGCGGAGCTCTGCGGTGTGGCCCAGCGGGCCATGGAGATGAGCGTCGAGTACGCCAAGACGCGCCAGCAGTTCGGGCGTCCCATCGGGTCGTACCAGGCGGTGTCGCACAAGTGCGCGGACATGCTGGTGGCGGTGGAGTCGGCGAAGTCGCTGACGTACCACGCGGCCTGGGCCGTCGACAACGACGTGCCGGAGGCGCCCATGGCCGCGGCCATGGCCAAGGCGTACGCCTCCGACGCCGCGCGCAAGGTGACCGGCGACGCCATCCAGGTGCACGGCGGCATCGGCTTCACCTGGGAGCACGACATGCACCTCTACTTCAAGCGCGCCAAGTGGGGTGAGACCACCCTCGGCGACGCCGTGTACCACCGCGAGCGCGTGGCCCAGGCCCTGGAGCTGTGACGGCGGACACGGGCGCACCCGTGGGGACGCTGCGGGGCGCCGTCTTCGACTTCGGCGGGGTGATGACGGAGTCGCTCTTCCGGCGCCGGCGCGACGCCGACCCCGACGTGCTGTCGCTGCTGGTCTTCTTCCTCAACGACCTGCGCTCGGTGTATCACCTCCCCACCTCGACGCACGACCTTCACCTGCTGGAGACCGGCAGGCTCAGCGAGGCGGAGTTCTTCCGCCGTCTCTGCGCCCGGCACGAGGAGGCCGGAGGCCCCCACCTCGACCCGGAGCGGGCGCGCGCGCTGATCTTCGCGGAGCGCGCGGAGGCGTCGGCGGCGATGGTCGACACCGTGCGCCAGCTGCGCTCGGCCGGCTATCGCACGGCGCTGCTCACCAACAACGCGCGCGAGTGGGAGCCGATGTGGCGCAACCTCATCCCCGTCGACGAGCTCTTCGACGTCGTCGTGGACTCGTCGGTGGTGGGCTTGCGCAAGCCGGACCCGGCGATCTACGAGCTGACCTGCTCGCGACTCGGGCTGCGCCCTGAGGAATGCATCTTCGTCGACGACCTGCAGTGCAACGTCGACGCCGCCGCTGCGCTGGGCATGGAGGTGGTGCACTGCACCGACCCCACCGAGGCGTCGGAGGTGGTGGCCCAGCGGCTGCTCGGACGTCGCGCCTCGGCCGAGCCGGAGGAGTGACCGCGGCCCGCAGCGTCCACCACACGCTGGTGGCCGACGGCGCTGCGCTGATCGACGTCGCCGCGGTGAGCGACGCGGGCCCGCTGCGGGCGGAGAACCAGGACGCCTGGGCGGTGCTGCCGCTCGACCCGCGTCCCGGCTGCGCGGTGCTCCTCGCCGACGGGATGGGCGGGCATGCCGACGGTGCGGTCGCCGCGTACCTCGCGGTGCACGGCGCCGGCAACGTCCTGCGGGCGGGTGGTGACCCGCATCACGCGCTGGCCGACGCGGTGGGGGAGGCCAACGAAGCCATCGCCCGGCACCGCGCCTCGCGCGCCGGGGTGGTGGCGGGCACCACGCTGGTCGCCGCGGTGCTGAGCGGCGGGCGCGCCAGCGTCGCCAACGTCGGGGACTCGCGGGCCTACCTGATGCGCGAAGGGGTGCCGCAGCAGCTCACCGTCGACCACTCCTGGGTGGCCGAGCAGGTGCGCGCGGGACACCTCCCGCCGGCCGCGGTGCACGGACACCCCCACCGCAGCCTGCTCACCCGGGCGCTGACCGGCGACGCCGTCGAGATCGACCTCTACAGCACGCCGCTGGCGGTGGGCGACCTGCTGCTGCTCTGCTCCGACGGGCTCTGGGACGTCGTCGACGACGCCGGGCTTGCCGCGCTGTCGGCGCCCTCGCGAGCGCTCGACGAGGTGGCGGCGGAGCTCTGCGACGCTGCGGTCGCCGCCGGCACGGCGGACAACGTGAGCATCGTGCTCTGCCGGGTGGTCCCCCATTGACCGCGCGGTCGGTGCGCCGCCGCCCCGTTCTGTTCACGGACGTGGCACGATAGGTGCAGATGGTTCTCACCACCCGCCGAGTTGCCGCCCGACCGGAACCTCCCGGCCAGGGCGTGCGTTGTCTTCGCAACTCCTGAGGCACCCGGTAGAGAAAGGGACGCAGGCTTTGGGTCGACACCGCCTTCTCCGCGCTGTGAAGGTCTGCAAGATCTGTGGTGAGGGATACGACGCCTTCAAGTCCCGCGACGCGCGCGGACGCTACTGCTCCCCGGCCTGCCTCACCGAGGCCCGCCGCCGCCACCGCGAGGGGCTTCACGTCGACGCCGACCTCGACGCGGCTGTCGCCGCCGAGCCCGAGGCCCTGATCGGTCCCGCCTCCCTGCCGCAGGTCATCTCCCTCGGCTCCCGCAAGGCGGTGGTGACGCTGGGGCCCGACCTCTCCGTCCATCCCGGCGAGGACTCGCGCAAGCTCATCTGAGCCACGGGTCTCAGGCCGCGACCAGATCGCCGGTCTCGATCGCCTGGCGCAGGCACATCCCGAAGTCGTCGTCGCGGCCCGGCGGGCCGCCGCGCAGGGTGACCAGCATGGCGGCGAGATCGAGGCGCATGCGGTCGCGCGGGTCGTCGAGGTGCATGCCGGTGAGCTCCTCGACGCGGGCGAGGCGGTAGCGGACCGTGTTGGGGTGGACGTGCAGGGTGGCCGCGGCGCGCAGCAGGGTCCCGCCATGGCGGTGCAGGGCGTCGAGGGTGCGCACGTACGACATGCGCTGTGGGGCGGGGAGGGTGAGGACGGGGCGGAGGGGCTCCAGCAACAGCTCCTGGTCGTGGGCCGGCAGCGCCGCGAGCATGCGCGGGACGACCAGCTCGCGCTCCGCCACCAGCGGGCCGGCGAGGTCGAGAGCCACGGCGAGCGCAGCGTCGGACAGCGCCGTGAAGTAGGCGGCGCGCAGCGCGCGCATCCCGACGACGGGCAGCCGCGGCAGGACCAGCCCCGAGCGCGCCGGCGCCTCGGCCGCGGCGATCGCCAGGGCGTGCGCCCAGATGGGCGGGGCGGGGACGGGGAGCACCACCGCCGCGTGCGCCACCGGGCCGTCGGGGACCGCGATCGACACCGCCTGGGGCAGGCGGCCGGCGAGCACCCGCCCCAGGGCGGCGGCGTCGCAGTCGGGGCCGCAGACGAGCACCAGCCCGAAGGGCGAGCGAAGGTCGGTGCGCCGGCGCATCGCCTCACGGAGGAGGCGCTCGTCCCCCCGATCACGGAAGAGCGCCTCGAACAGGGTCGCGCGGGACGTCCCGCAACCGGCGGGTGTGGGCGGCGGCACCGGGTCCCCGGTCCCATCGGTGTCGCCGTCGCCGTTGTCGGGTGCGCCCGGGGGGCGCGTAGACTCGGCCATCGCCGTGTCCTCCACCAAGGATTCGGCCACGGCCCCGGGAGATTCCAGCTCCGCGGGGCCACTACGCGCCAGGGGCGAACGTCTGTATGGTACCACATGGCTGTGTGGTGGTCCACGACCTGAGCGCGAGGGGGTGTCGCGGCTACACTGCCCGCCCATGTCCCGCTTCCTCGCCCAGCTCCTGAGCCCCCTCTTCCTCGCCCTCGGCGCCGGCGGCTTCCTCCTCGGCGACGCCTCCACACCGGGGAAGGGTGACCTCGGCCCGCTCGACCTCGACCTGACCCCCGCGCGCGACGTGGCCGACCTGGGGCTGCTGGTCCTCTTCGTCCTGATCGGCTTCGTGCTGTCGCGCCACCTCGGGCGGCGGCTGATGGCGCTGGCCGGGGTGGCGCTCGTCGCCCTCGGCGTGCTCGGTCTCGCCAAGGGCGAAGCCGGCGCCCTGGGCATGCGCTTCGCAATCGCCATGAACGTCTTCGACCTGGCGGCCGGCGCCCTGGTGCTGCTCGCCGCCGCCGGCACCATCGAGGAGCCCGAGCCGCCCCAGGGATCGTTCCTGCGGGGAGGTTAGTCCCCCCGAGGGGGCTTCCCGTTGCCGCCACCGTTGACCGAAACGTAGGGCTCGGCCTCCTCGTGGCGGCGGCGCTTCTCCATCTGCTCGACCACCGTTCCCGCCGCGCCGGCGACGGTGCGCGCCGCCACCTGCGCCTTGGGCATGACCACGCGCGCCGTCTCCTGGGCGCGCTGGATGGTGCTGCGCGTCTGCTCGATGGCGCGGTTGATCTGGGCGCGCGTGCGCGACCCCTCCTGGGGAGCGATGCACAGCCCCACCACCGTGCCGATCACCGTGCCGTGGATGACTCCGCGGACGTAGCCCATGTCGTGCCTCCTGCTGCCGTGACGGTGGATCAGGTCAGCGCCGTCGAGCCCCAGGGCCCGTCCGGCGTGATGCGCAGCCGCTCGACCGGGCGGCCGCCGACCAGGTGCTCCTCGACGATCTCGGGCACGTCCTCGGCGCGGAGCCGCCCGTACCAGACGCCGTCGGGGTAGACGATCATGATCGGTCCCTGGTGGTGCTGCTGGTTGCAGCCCATCCGTGTGGTGCGCACGTGCCCCAGCCTGCGGCGTTCGACCTCGTCGCGCAAGCGCTGCAGCACCTTTTCCGACCCCTGGCCGCCGCAGTGGTGCCGCCCGGAGGTGGTGCAGACGAAGACGTGGAGGTCGTGCATGGCCCCACATTGTCACGCCGGGCAGGGCCCGGGCCGCCCGTAGACTGGGGGTGATGACAACCCGGGTTGACCTCCACATGCACACCGTCGCCTCGGACGGCGAGCTCACCCCCGACGAGCTGGTCGAGCGCTGCGCCGCGCAGGGCCTGAGCACGATCGCCGTGACCGACCACAACTCCACCCGCAGCCTCCCCCGCGCCGCCGCGGCCTGCGCGGAGCGCGGGATGGAGCTGATCCCCGCGTGCGAGATCAGCACGCGCTGGCGCGGGCGCGACCATCACCTGCTCGCCTACTTCGTGCCGCTGGACGACCCCGTGTTCGCCGAGCGCGTCGAGCGGGTGCGCCAGGCCGAGCTGGCGCGCTCGCAGCGCTGGGTGGCCAACGCGCAGCGCGAGGGATTCGCGGTGCGCTGGGAGGACGTCGAGGCGGTGGCCGGTCCTGACCGCGTCCCGCCGTTCGTCCTCCTCGCCCAGGCGCTGGTGCGCAGCGGCGCCGACGACCCGCGCCTGGCGCCCTACCGCGCCGGCACCGGGCGCCTGTTCGTCGACTGGTTCGGCCGTGACAAGCCGCTGGCCGCCGAGCCGCCCTGGCAGCCGGAGCTGCCCGAGGCGATCACCTGGGTGCGCGAGGCCGGGGGCGTGCCGGTGCTCGCCCACCCCGGCGCGACCCTCGGCTCGCTCGACCCGGAGGCGTCCTTCGCGGAGCTGGGGGCCGAGGGGCTGGGCGGCGTCGAGGCCTGGACCACCTGGCACAAGCCGGAGCAGTCGGAGCGCTTCGACGCCATGGCCCGCGCGGCCGGCCTGGCCGTCACCGCGGGCGCCGACTTCCACGGGCCGCTGGTGAAGGCGTTCGTCGCCAACCCCGGGCAGGTGACCCACAACGGGCCCGAGGTGCTCGACGGGCTGCAGCGCGCCCGCGAGGGCGTGGTCCCGCCTGGCAAGCTGTAGCCCGACATGGAGCTCGACTTCGCCCTCTTCGCCGACAGCGCTGCCGTCCCGCCGGACGGCAAGGTCTACGTCCTCGGCGGCGGTTTCTCCACCATCACCCTGCCGCAGCTCCCGGGCCGCGTCACCTTCGCGGTGGTCGCGGGCTTCCGCTTCGGCGCCGCCGACGCGGGGCGGACCCACCAGGTGGAGCTGCGCTTCGTCGACGACTCGGCGAAGCTGATCCTGCCGCCCGTCAACCTTTCCTTCCAGTCGGCGGGGGAGGCACCTCCCGAGGGGCGCGAGGTGACCGTGTCCACGGTGTCCTTCCTCTCGCCGATGTTCGGCCAGCCCGGCGGCTACGCCGCCGAGTACTGGTACGGCGACCGCATGCTCACCAGCGTCCGCATGCGCGTCGACGAGCAGCAGCAGCCCCCCAACGCAGCGCCCGGCGCCAGCGGCCCCCGCCCCAACTAGTCGCTAGCGGCGCTGCGGGTACTCGTAGAAGCCCTTGGCGCTCTTCTGCCCGAGCCAGCCCGCGGCCACCATGCGCCGGAGCAGCGGGGGAGGGGCGTAGTCGGCGTTGGCGTACTCCTCGTAGAGCGCCTCGCAGACGAACAGCGCGGTGTCGAGGCCGATGTAGTCGAGGAGCTGCAGCGGACCCATGGGATGCCCACAGCCGAGGCGCATGCCCTCGTCGATGTCCTCCTTGGTGGCGAACCCCGACTCGTAGAGCCGCACCGCGTGGGTGAGGAAGGGGATGAGCAGGAGGTTGACGATGAACCCGCCGCGGTCCTGGGCGACGATGATGCGCTTGCCGAGCTTCTCCCCGAACTCGCGGGCCGCGTCCATGGTCTCCTCGCTGGTGGCGACGCTGCGCACCAGCTCCAGCAGTCGCATCACCGGCGGCGGGTTGAAGAAGTGCGTGCCCACCACCGCCTCGGGACGGCGCGTCGCCCGGGCGATCTCGATGATCGGCAGCGACGAGGTGTTCGTGGCAAGGATGGCAGCATCTTTGACGATCCGGTCGAGCGTCTCGAACAGGGTGACCTTGTCGGGCAGCCGCTCGACGATGGCCTCGACGACGATGTCGGACGGCGCCAGGTCCTCGATGTCACGGCTGAAGCTGATCCGCCCCAGCGTCTCGGCGACCTGCTCGTCGCTCAGCTTGCCGGTGCTGCGCCCGCGCTCCAGGGAGCGCTCGATGCGCTGCCGGGCGGTGTCGAGGGCCCGCTGGTCGACCTCGCACACCGTGGTGTCGACGCCGCTGCGCGCGGCCACCTCGGCGATCCCCGAGCCCATCAGGCCGGCGCCGACGATGCCCAGCGTCGCGATCGCCATGCTGAATTCCTCCGTTGCAAGGCTGCGTGGTCACCCCCGTCCGGCCACAAGTCTGCATGAAAAAGGGGCGGCCGACGAACGGTCGCCCCTGCGGGGAACCGGGGAGCTAGCTGGAGGCCGGCGCGGCGCCGACCGAGGCGACCTCCTCGTCCTCGAAGTTGGCGTAGAAGGCCTGGCCGCAGCCGCAGGCCTTCTCGGCGTGCGGGTTGGCCATGCGGAAGCCGCGCCCGCGATGGGAGTCCTCGTAGTCGAGGATGCCGCCGTCGATCATGGGCATGCCGTCCTGCTGCACCACGATGCGGACGTCGGGCGCGGCGTCGAAGGCCACGTCGTCGTCGTGCTCGTCGTCGAGCTCGAAGTACACCTTGAACCCCTGGCATCCGCCCAGCCGGACGTCGACGCGGAAGGCGGAGGCAGGCCGCGACTCCTCCTCGCGGAGCCCGCGGATGGCCTCGACGGCGTCGCTGGTCCAGAGCAGCTTCATGGCCATCCATCATGCCATCGCGTGGCCTCGCGGCCACCTCCGGGTGCGCCCGGACGCCCCGCGTATCATCCGGGCACGATGTCCGACGTCCGCCGGGTCGCCCTGGTCAGCGACGACCTCATGTTCCGCAGCCAGCTCGACGCCGCCGTGCGGCGCACGGGCGGGGAGCTGGTGGTCGCTCGCACCGAGGACATCCCCGTCGCCGACGCGCTCTTCGTCGACCTCAACAGCGACTCGCCGCACCGCCTCGGCCTCATCGCCCGGGTCCGCGAGGCCCGGCCCGAGGCCACCATCGTCGCCTTCTGCCACCACGAGGCGAAGGACGTGCGCGAGGCGGCCATGCGGGTGGGCGCCAGCACCTGCATCACCAACGGCGCGCTGCAGTCGGCGGCGCAGCGGCTGGCCGGGCGCCACCGGGCGGCTCCCGTCGCCGATGGCTGAGCCCCAGCTCGAGCAGCGCCTCGCCGCAGCGCTCGACCGCGTCGGGCCCCAGCTCGTCGAGGACCGCCGCCACCTCCACCGGCACCCCGAGCTCAGCTACCAGGAGCGGGCCACCGCCGAGCTCTGCGCCGAGCGCTGCGAGGTGCTCGGCTACAGCGTGCGCACCGAGGTGGGCGGCGGCACCGGCGTGGTGGCCGACCTGGACAGCGGCCGCCCGGGCCCCACGGTGATGCTCCGCGCCGACACCGACGCCCTGCCCATCACCGAGCGCGGCGAGCACCGCGCCGTCATCTCGCGGAACGACGGGGCGATGCACGCCTGCGGACACGACGGCCACGTGGCCATGGCCCTGGGGGCGGCCACCGCTCTCGCCGAGCTGCGGGACGCCTGGAGCGGCCGGGTGCGGATGTGCTTCCAGCCCGCCGAGGAGGTGGCCGGCGGGGCC
>Ga0070741_10003682_pt1 | contig 37260 bp, 31 predicted proteins | sample Coa_R1_4_FD_66440 | JGI IMG/M metagenome (GOLD analysis project Ga0070741, IMG submission 66440) | Surface soil microbial communities from Centralia Pennsylvania, which are recovering from an underground coalmine fire - Coalmine... | ecosystem: Environmental > Terrestrial > Soil > Unclassified ... | reverse complement strand
CTCGTCTTCCCATCCCGCCATGGTCAGCCCTCCAAGAGCCGACCACCCATGAATCATTGAAAAATTGATTCGGGAATCCTATAAAGCACGCAGAACCGACATTCTGCCAAAGTAGTGCTAAGACCCCCAGCTTGGATTCGATGCCGAGTAGATGTTGGTCTTGCGGCCCAATGCAGGAGTGCTCCTGATTTGCCCGACGCGTCAAGCTGCATTCCGGATGCCGAGGTCCATCGGCTACTTTGCATGGGGTTGTTTTCAATGTTTGGCCGGCTTCACCTCGTCAAACAATCTGAAGGAGTTCTATCCGATCACCGGCCGCATCGGATATCTCTGGTCGCCGCAATTGCTCGCTGACCACATCTGAAACGGGAAGTGACATGTATCTCGGGATCGACCTCGGCACCTCGGCGGTCAAGACCCTCCTCGTCGACAACGAGCAACGCGTGATCGCAAGCCGGAGCCGATCGCTTGAGGTGGCTTCTCCGCATCCCGGCTATTGCGAACAAGAGCCAGCGCAGTGGATTGATGCCACGTTTGAAACGCTGGACGCCTTGAAGGCAGATCATCCGCGTGAATTGGCCGAGGTTGATGGCATCGGCCTGTCGGGCCAGATGCACGGCCCAACTCTCCTTGATGCGCAGCTCAACCCCTTGCGGCCCTGCATCATCTGGAATGACGGGCGGTCCGCCGCTGAATGCCGCGAACTGGAACAGCGCTGGCCTGCATTGCGGGTGACGACGGGCAACAAGGCGATGCCGGGTTTTGCCGCTCCGAAGCTGCTGTGGATTGCGAAGCACGAACCGGAGATCTTCGCGGCTACGAAAGTCATTTTGCTCCCGAAAGCCTATCTGCGCTTGGTCCTGACCGGTGAGGCGATCGAGGATATGTCGGATGCATCGGGATCTCTATGGCTGGATGTCATCAGGCGGGACTGGTCGGATGAAGGCCTCGCCGCAACGGGCTTATCGCGCAGTCAGATGCCGCGTCTGGTCGAGGGATGTATGCCCGCGGCGCGGCTGCGGCGTGACATGGCGCTTCGCTGGGGAATGACCAAACGACCTGTTGTCGCAGGAGGCGCTGGCGACAATCCGGCGGGGGCCGTGGGCATCGGCGCTATCCGGTCCGGGACCGCCTTTATCTCGCTGGGAACCTCAGGCGCAGTGTTGGTACCGACCAATGTCGTGGCGGCCAATCCGCAGCGGGCTGTCCATACATTTTGTCACGCCGTCCCTGGAATGTGGATGCACGCCGGCGCGATACTCGCGGCGGCATCGTGTCTCGCCTGGGTCGCCCGCCTGCTAGGGGCTCCCGAGGCGGAATTGCTCGAGCCGCTGGGTTTGCGCCCGAAAGCGCCTTCCCCTGTCAGCTTCCTGCCTTATCTCTCGGGCGAACGGACGCCGCACGACGATCCCGCCGCGCGTGGCATGCTGGACGGACTCAGTCATGGCACCGATCGCAGCGCAATCGTGCAAGCTGTGCTCGAGGGGGTCGCTTTTGCGCTTGCGGACTGCAGGGACGCGCTGGCCGACACCGGAATTGTGATCGGGGAAGCTGACGCGATTGGAGGCGGTTCCCGTTCGCACTTCTGGCTCTCGGTCCTGGCAAATGTCCTTAATATTCCCATCCATCGCTTTGCGGAGGGCGAAACGGGAGCGGCCTTTGGAGCGGCGAGATTGGGAGGCCTCGCCGTCACCGGCGAAGTTGTTGACGTCGTCTGCACGCCTCCGCGGCGCGTCGAGACGTTCGAGCCTGAGCCTGTGCTCGTTGACGCCTACGCCAAGCGGCTTCCGCAATGGCGCAAGCTTTATTGGCCGCGTCATTAGCTTGGAGCGGGCAATTGGGAATAAACCTCAGTTGGTATTGCCCAGCAGCGCTACCTTTTGTTTAATGCATGCACCGCGCAAGCCTTCCAAACGAGCCGCGGGTGAAAAATGCGTTGTGCACGGGAGGCACGATGAACGATCCGATCCTCGAAATGCGGGGGGTCTCAAAGTCCTTCTTCGGGATCAAGGCGTTGCGTGGCGTCGACCTGACCATCTATGCAGGCGAAATCCACGCCTTGATGGGCGAGAACGGTGCCGGCAAATCGACGCTGATGAAGATATTGTCGGGCGCCTACAAGCCCGATCCCGGCGGCGAGATCCGGATCGAGGGAAAGCCGGCGCGGATCGATGGCCCGCTCGGCGGCCGAGCCGCCGGCATCTCCATCATCTATCAAGAACTGTCTCTTGCGCCCAATCTGAGCGTTGCGGAGAATATTTATCTCGGGCGCGAGATGTCACGTTCGGGCTTCCTTGCGCGCGGTTCCATGCGCCTCGGCGTCGGTCCGATCCTGGAGCGGCTTGGAGCGGATTTCCTGCCATCGACTCTTGTGGCGCATCTATCGATGGGCCAGCGTCAGCTTGTCGAGATCGCCCGAGCGCTGCATGCGCGCTCAAAAATCCTCATTATGGATGAACCGACCACCGCGCTCTCGGCGGGGGAGACCGAACGGCTGTTCGCGCTGATCCGTCAGCTCCGGGCCGAGGGCCTTGCCATCATCTACATCTCGCATCGCATGGACGAGGTTTATGCGCTCGGCGATCGTGTCACGGTGCTGCGTGACGGGCGGCTGGTCGGCTCGCTCGACAAGCCGGAGATCCGCGCGGATGCCATCGTGCGGATGATGGTCGGACGCGACGTTTCGTCTTTCTACAAGAAAGAGCACGATCCGGAGGCGGGCAGGGGGCATGTTGTGCTTGTAGCCACGGATATCGCCGATGGGCAGCGCGTCAAGGGCTGCTCACTCATGGTGCACGCGGGCGAGGTGGTCGGCCTCGCCGGCCTGATCGGAGCGGGGCGCACGGAGCTGGCTCATCTGATCATCGGTGCTTCGCCCAAAACCTCCGGCCATGTCGAGATCGAAGGCCGTCCTGTCAACATCCGCACGCCCGGCGAGGCGCTCGATGCCGGAATTGCCTATCTGACCGAAGATCGCAAGGCGCTTGGCCTGTTCCTGGACATGTCATGTCTTGACAATATCAACCTGGCCGTGCTGGGCCGGGACGCCAAGCTTGGCTACATCCTTGACCGGGATAAGGCTCGCGATCGCGCCGATAAGGCTTTCGCGGCGCTCGGCATCCGTGCTGCCAATGTCGCCGTTGCGGCCGGCGGGCTCTCCGGCGGCAACCAGCAGAAGGTGCTGCTATCGCGCCTGCTTGCGACGGCGCCAAAAGTCCTGATCCTCGACGAGCCGACGCGCGGCGTCGATGTCGGGGCCAAGTCCGAGATCTATTCGATCATCGACAATCTCGCCAAGTCTGGCACCGCGATCCTTGTCATCTCATCCGATCTGCCGGAAATTATCGGCATCTGCGACCGTGTCATCGTCATGCGCGCTGGACAAATTGCCGGCGAGATCGAGCGAACAGCGACATCGGGGTTCAACCAGGAAGATATCATGGCGCTCGCCACTGGAATGGAACAAGTCCATGCATGACAGCTCTCCGCAGGCGAGACCCACCCCGGCGATCACCAGGGGCGCTGTGGCCGCGCAGGAAGCGAAGCGTCAGCGCATCAGGGTTTTCATCCGCGCTGCCGGCATGCTGCCCGTACTGCTCTTGTTGTGCATCGGCTTTCATTTTCTCTCCGATGGCCGCTTTTTCACCGGTCAGAATCTCGGCATCGTTTTGCAGCAGGCTGCAGTCAACACCGTGCTCGCCGCAGGCATGACCTTCGTCATCCTCACCGGTGGTATCGACCTGTCGGTCGGCTCGATCCTGGCGGCGTCCGCAATGGCCGGATTGACCACCTCCAAGCTGTCTGATCTCGCGGTGTTATGGCTGCCGGTATCGGTCCTCGTCGGCCTCGGTTTTGGCATCATCAATGGCGCGCTGATCGCACTGCTGCGCCTGCCACCCTTTATCGTCACGCTTGGGTCGCTCACGGCCGTACGTGGCCTCGCGCGCCTGCTTGGCGCCGACACCACCATCTTCAATCCCGCGATTCCCTACGCCTTCATCGGCAACGGCTCGTTGACCCTCGTTCCCGGCGTCCTGTCGATCCCGTGGCTGTCGGTGATCGCATTGCTTGTCATTGTCGTGTCCTGGCTGGTGCTGCGCCGGACCGTGCTCGGTGTGCACATCTATGCGGTGGGCGGCAACGAGAGCGCGGCACGGCTGGCCGGCATCAAGGTTTGGGCCGTGCTGATCTTCGTCTATGGCGTGTCTGGTCTTTTGGCCGGGCTTGGCGGTGCCATGCAGGCGGCCCGGCTCTATGCCGCCAACGGGCTCCAACTCGGCCAGTCCTATGAGCTAGATGCGATCACCGCGGTGATCCTCGGCGGCACCTCCTTTGTCGGCGGTATCGGCTCGATCTGGGGAACTTTGGTCGGAGCGCTGATCATCGCGGTTCTGTCGAATGGCCTCATTCTCACCGGCGTCTCCGACATATGGCAATACGTGATCAAGGGGTTGGTGATTATCGGGGCCGTTGCCCTCGATCGCTACCGGCTGCAGGGCTCGGCTCGCACTTGAACGACGTGGGGCTCGATGTCGCCACACCAGGTTCGGTCACGGCAACTGGTCTGCCGAGGCTGGAGTAAAAATAGACCAGGGAGGATGCTTATGTTGAAGACGATCTCGCTCGCCGGCGCCGCAATGGCGTTCGCTCTCAGCGCCACGCCGTCACACGCGAAGGAGCTCAAATCGATCGGAATTTCGCTCGGATCGATGGGCAACCCGTTCTTCGTGGCGCTCTCGAAGGGTGCCGAGTTCGAAGCCAAGAAAACCAATCCCAATGTGAAGATCACCACCGTCGGCTTTGAATACGATCTCGGCAAGCAGGTGACCCAGATCGACAATTTCATCGCCGCGGGTGTCGACCTGATCCTGCTCAATCCCGGCGATCCCAAGGCCATCGGCCCGGCGATCAAAAAGGCCCAGGCTGCGGGCATTGTCGTCGTCGCGGTGGACACCGCTGCTGAAGGCGCCGACGCCATTGTGACCACGAACAATGTGCAGGCCGGCGAGATCTCCTGCCAATACATTGTCGACAAGCTCGGCGGCAAAGGCGACGTCATCATCGAAAACGGCCCGCAGGTGTCCGCCGTGATCGATCGTGTCACCGGCTGCAAGAATGTCTTGTCCAAGAATCCCGGTATCAAGGTTCTCTCGAGTGACCAGGACGGCAAGGGCTCGCGCGAGGGCGGGCTGACGGTCGCGCAGGGCTACCTGACCCGCTTCTCCAAGATCGATGCGATCTTCGCTATCAACGACCCGCAGGCCATCGGCACCGATCTTGCCGCGCGCCAGCAGAGCCGCACCGGGATCATCATCACATCGGTCGATGGCGCGCCTGATATCGAAGCCGCGCTCAAGGATCCCGCAACGCCGCAGATCCAGGCGTCCGCCTCGCAGGATCCCTTCTTCATGGCGCGCCGGGCCGTGCAACTCGGTGTCGGCATTCTCAACGGCCAGAAGCCCGCTTCCACGGTCGAGCTCTTGCCGTCCAAACTCGTCACCCGCGACAACATCGCTCAGTATCAAGGCTGGACATCCGACCGCTCGCAGTAAGGCCGCGGCCGCATCTTGATGGAGCGCGCTCTGAGGGGCGCGCTCCACTTTTCACCATCAGCGCCAAGGCCGCTGCTTGCTGGAGGTCTGCGCCATCAGGCACGCATCTCGACCCCGGCCCATTCCTCGACTACCTTGGCGATCGAGGTGAAATCGGACGCCGCACCATATTTGGCGTTGGTGATCGCGAGCATCTGTCGCACCACTGCGCCGCAGACCATCGGCACGCCCATCGCCTCGGCTTCGTCCACACAGAGCCGGACATCTTTATAAGAGAGCCCGGTAGCGAAGCCGAAATCGAATGTTCCGGGCAGCACCGCGCGCGGAAATTTGTCTTCGGATGCGCTGTTGCGTCCGCTCGAGGCGTTGATGATATCGATCAGGACTTTTGCGTTGACGCCACCCTTAACCCCCATCGCGACCGCCTCCGAGGTGATCACCAGTGCGGCCGCCGCCATCAGATTGTTGGCGAGTTTTGCCGTCTGTGCGACGCCAGGCTTGTCGCCGGTGTAGAACAGCTTTCCGAAATTCTTCAGGATCGGCTGGACCGTCTCATAGGTCGCCTGCGGACAGGACACCATCACGGCCAGGGTGCCGTTGACGGCGCCCTTGATGCCGCCGCTCACGGGCGCATCGACCAGCGTCATGCCCTTCGCCTTGAGGCCTTCCGCCACCAGCTTCGCTGCGCCCGGGCCGGTGGTCGACAGGTCGATCACGATCTTTGCGCGATTGCCGCTGCTGAGGCCGTCCGGCCCGAGTGCGACCGCCTTCACGATATCGGGTGTCGGCAGGCTCGCAAGCACGATATCGGCGCGGGAGGCGACGTCCGCCGGCGACTTGCCCAGTTGCGCACCGCGCCTGGCCAGCGGTTGCGTAGCGTCGCTCTGCGTGTCGTAGACGACCAGCGCATAGCCCGCGTCCATCAATCGCCCGGCCATGGGACCGCCCATGCGGCCCGTACCGATCACACCGAGTGTCTCTCCCGCCATCGTTCACTCCCTGTCGCGCAGTCCCGGACCGGTGCGCCTTCGTTGTTGTCGTTTGGATTTTGTGTCTGGTGGTTGTCGTCGATTGTCGTTGCGGCGGGGCAGCCCCGGGCCGCCGAGACAAATTGTCAGGATTGTCTGACAAGCTGTCAAGAATACCATTTGGTGTCGACAGTCTGTCGCGGATCGGCATAAGATTCGCGAAACGAGACTACGCGCTACATGCCGCAGGAACTCTGGAAGCGCTCTCAAGACCTGAAGGGACGATCATGAGCAAGACCGAACTGTTCGAAAAGGGCCTCAAAGTCCGCAAGGAAGTGCTCGGAGAAGACTACGTCAACAAGTCGATCGCCGGCGCCGACGAGTTCACCCGCGCGATGGCGGAATGGTCGACCGAGTTCTGCTGGGGCGCGCTGTGGACACGGCCCGGGCTCGACCGGCGCACGCGCTCGATCGTCAACCTGGCGATGCTCGGCGCCCTGAACCGGCCGCACGAATTGAAGCTTCACGTCAAGGGCGCCCTGAAGAACGGGCTCACCAGGGACGAAATCAAGGAGATCCTGCTGCAGGTTGCCGTCTATTGCGGTGTGCCCGCCGGCATCGACGCGTTCCGCAATGCGCGCGAGGCCTTCAACGAAGTCGATGCGAAGCCCTGAAGGCGCCCCGGTTCGAATAGGAGGCGGTTTGGCCGATCTAGCGCCCCGGAAATCCGCGTCGTGCCAAGCCCGCCAGCGCGCTCTTCGCAAGCCCGACTTCGGCGGCATCATAGCTGCGGACAAAGATCGCATCCGCGCCGCCAAGGCGCGGCGTCAGCCCTGTTTTCAGACCAGTGCAGAACATGGGACCGACTTTTCGGGTTGGCCCTCGCAAGCCGATATTGCGGTATCCTGCCGGCCGATCAATGAGCGATTTCGGTTTTGGTCCTGCTCCAAGGCGGCAATCCGCAGCGATCAGCCCGGCGACTTGGCCGACCGCAGCGGCCACCTCCGGCGTCATCGGCGCACCGGCGTTGAAGCAGGCGCCTTCGATCGCATAGACCGTGACCGTCGGCGGGAGCAGCTGCAATTCGCGCGCGAGCGCGATCGCCTCCGCAAGGCCGAACGCGTGGCTCGATGTCAACGATGTTCCCGGCGGCAACTTGCCGTCCGCGGCATCTAGGCGATGGACCTGTCCCGGCTGCCCCATCGGCGCGGCCGCATCCGCGCAGATGAGAGCGTCGTAGCCTATCCAGTCCTGCACCAGGCCGAGGATGTCGCCGCTGCGCGCGATCAACGCGACATCGTTCGGCAGGCGGCCGGCGAGGTGGGACGCGACAGCCAGGCCCGCGCCGTCATCGGCGCGGTCGGGATTGCCGATGCCGACGACCATGATCCGTCGTCGCCCAGATCCGCTCATGACCGATGCACGTTGAGTTTCAGGAAATGGGTGGAGCAGGAGATGCAGGGGTCATAATTGCGGATGGTCTGCTCGCAGCGGTGGCGGATGATGTCGTCGGGCTGGTCGAGGATATCAGCGGCAACCGCAGCGAGGTCCGCCTCGATGCTCGGCTGGTTCTGCGAGGTCGGCGGCACGATCCGCACCCGCTCGATGGTGCCGTCGGCTGCGAACTCGTAGCGGTGCCAGCAGATGCCGCGCGGTGCCTCGGTGCAGCCGAAACCGGTGCCCGCGCGCGGCACGACCTCTACCGCGGCCTCTCCCGGCGGCTCATAGACCGCGATGATGCGCAGCGCCTCCTCGCAGGCAAATAGCGTTTCGAGCGCGCGCACGACGATGCTCTTGAACGGATTGCGGCAGACGGGCGGCAGCCCCACCTCCTGCGCCAGCGCGCGAACCGTGGCCGGCAGGCGGTCGAAGTTCAGGGTGTAGCGGGCGAGCGGGCCGACCAGATAGGCGCCGCGCCGCTTCAACAGCGAATGCAGTGCGGTCGAATGCGCAACATGCCGCTCCTCGAATTCGGTTTCATAATCGGCGATGTCGATATCGATGTCGCGGCTGGAGACGAGCCGGCCTTCGTTGAAGGGATATTCGTCCGGATGGCGCAGCGCCACGAACTCGTAATCCTGCTCGAACTCCGGAAATGGCAGCCTGGCGACCCAGCGGACCAGCTTGGCGGCGAGGTCGCGCGCGTTCTCCAGGGGGGCTGTCAGAGAACGCAGCTCGGTACGGGTCGGCACGCGATGGAAGCCGCCCGGCTTGACGCTGACGGGATGGATTTCCCGTCCGCCCAACAGGCGCAGGATCTCGTTGCCGGCCTTCTTGAGGATGAGCCCGCTGCGGACGATATCGCCATGGTCGCGCGCCATCTGGATCGCGTCGGGAAAGCCGAGGAAGTCGGGTGCGTGCAGCATCACGACATGCAGGGCATGACTCTCGATCCATTCGCCGCAATAGAGCAGCCGGCGCAGCGCACGGAGCTGGCCTTCGACCGTCACGCCGAACGCGTTCTCGATCGCATGAACCGCGCTCATCTGATAGGCGACCGGACAGATCCCGCAGATGCGGGCGACGATGTCGGGAATCTCGGCATGGCTGCGGCCGCGCAGCAGCGCCTCGAAGAAGCGCGGCGGTTCGAAGATCCGCAGTTGCGCCGAGGCCACCTTGCCGTCGCTGATCCTAAGGTCGAGCGCGCCTTCGCCTTCGACGCGGGCGAGATAGTCGACCTTGATGGTTCTGCTCGTCGTCGTTTCAGTCATTGTGACGCTCGCACTCCTTGCGGAACGGCTCGGCCGCGGCGTTGAAGGTCTGCAAGCTGCGGCGGATGTCGCGCGGGCTTGCGCCCAGCGTCTGCCATTCGCGCATCAGGGAGGCCGTGTTGGGGGTCTCCATCGGACCAAAACAGCCGTAGCAGCCGCGCCGGTAGGCGGGACAAATCGCGCCACAGCCGGCATGCGTCACCGGCCCGAGGCAGGGCGTGCCTTGCACCGTCACGCAGACCGTGCCGCGTCGTTTGCATTCGACACAGACGCTGTGGGAGGCGATCGCAGGTTTGCGCCCGGCTAGGAAGGCCGAGATCACCTCGATGAGCTGATCCTTGTTAATCGGGCAGCCGTGCAGCTCGTAGTCGACAGCGACATGGGCGGAAATCGGCGTCGACGTCGCGAGCGTCGAGATATACTGCGGCGAGGCGTAGACGGCGGCGACGAAGTCGTTGACGTCGGCGAAATTGCGCAGCGCCTGGATGCCACCTGACGTGGCGCAGGCGCCGATGGTCACGAGATGGCGCGATTGCTGGCGGACCTTGAGGATGCGCTCGGCATCATGCGCCGTCGTGATCGAACCCTCGACCAGCGACAGGTCATAGGGGCCGTCACCCACGGCGCTCGACGCCTCCGGGAAATTGGCGATCTCGACCGCGCCGGCGAGCGCCAGAAGCTCGTCCTCGCAATCGAGCAGCGACAGCTGGCAGCCGTCGCAGGAGGCGAATTTCCAGACCGCGAGCCTGGAGCGCTTGCGCTCGCTCATCGCTAGATCTCCCGGACCGTAAAGATGCGTGCGATCTGGTCAAGCCGCATCACCGGGCCGTCCTTGCACACGAAGGTCGGCCCGAACTGGCAATGGCCGCACAGTCCGATCGCGCATTTCATGTTGCGCTCCATGGACAGATGGATGCGCTCTGGAGCTACGCCCGCATCACACAGCGCATTGGCGGAAAAGCGCATCATGATCTCGGGCCCGCAGACCATGGCCACGGTGTCATGGGGATCGAAGGCGACGCGCCGGATCAAGTCGGGCACCACGCCGACATTGCCGTGCCAATCGGTGCTGGCGTGATCGACCGTGACCTCGACGTTGATGTCGAGCTGCTGCCGCCAGGCCGCGAGCTCATCGCGAAACAGCAGGTCTTCAGGGTGACGCGCGCCGAACAGGATCGCAACGCGGCCATAACGGGCGCGGTTGGCCAGCACGTGATAGATGGCCGGCCGCAGCGGCGCGAGACCAAGGCCGCCGGCGATGATGACGATGTCGGATCCTTCGGCGGCACTAACCGGCCATCCGGTGCCGAACGGCCCGCGCAGGCCGATTGTCGCCCCGGCCTCGAGCGCGGTGATCGCCTTGCTGACCGCCCCCACATCGCGGACGGTATGCACGAAGCCTCCAGCCGCGGCGCGATCGCCGCTGATGCTGATGGCGATCTCGCCCACGCCGAACACGTAGAGCATGTTGAACTGCCCCGGCGCATAGTCGGGTCGCGATCCCTGCCGCGGCGTGAGCTCGAGCGTGACCGTATCGGTCAGCTCGCGACGGACGTGGTCGACGCGGTAGAGCTGTGGCACGAAGGGATCGGCCGATGTGACAGCTGGCGCGAGGTGCATCTCAACGCTTCCCATAGACATTGAGGATCTGCAGCTGTGCCGCGTGCAGCCGCTGGACCATGATCGGGGCAAAGCGCTTCATCATCTCATAGCCCAGATGATGGTCCCCCTCGCATTTGCCGCGCAGGCATGCCGCGTCGATGCCAAGCGCCCGCACCAGCTCAAGGGCGCGCGCGTCAAAATTCCAGCGATAGGGCGGAAGCAGCCAGGATGCGCCGACGATCTCGCCTTCCGCCAGCGTCGACATCACGATCGGCGGCTGTCCGGGAGCCGCGATCTCGAGCGCCACCCTGCCATGGCGGATGAGAAAGAACTCGTCGGCCGGATCACCCTCGCGAAACAGATATTGGCCGGGGTCAAAGCGGTGATTGCGCGCACATCCCGCGACAAGCGCGATCTGGTCCTCGGGAAAGCCGGCAAAGAACGCCTGCTCCTTCAGGAAACGTTCAAGTCCCTCCATGCCGATCTCCTTTGCCTCCCTTGGGATTGGCGCGAATGGCCGCCGCTTCTTCGGTGATATCGATGCCGACGGGGCACCAGGTGATGCAGCGCCCGCAGCCGACGCAGCCCGAGGTGCCGAACTGGTCGATCCAGCTTGCAAGCTTGTGCGTGATCCATTGCCGGTAGCGCGCGCCCCCGCTCTTGCGTACACTGCCGCCGTGCAGATAGGAGAAATCCAGCGCGAAGCAGGAATCCCATTTGCGGATGCGCTCGGCAGACGAACCTGCGAGGTCGCTGTGATCCTCGACGGTGGTGCAGAAGCAGGTCGGGCAGACCATGGTGCAATTGCCGCAGGCAAGGCAGCGCTCGGCGACGTCGTCCCAGCGCGGATGGTTCGGGTTCGCCTGCAGCAAGTCCTTGATGCCGTCGGTGTCGAGCGATCGGCCCATCTGGCTGCGTGTCCGCTCCGTCACGGCTGCTGCCGCGGCAAGGTCGGCTTCGGAGGCTGCGCGATAAGACAGGCGGCCGAGCAACACCGCGCCTTCGTCGCTGCCGATCTCGACGAGGAAGTCGTGGCGGGTCTCATCGAGCAACTCGGTCAGCGCGAGATCGAAGCCGTCTTCCGCCTGCGGCCCCGATCCCATCGAGACGCAGAAGCAGGTGCCCCCGGCCTCGGCGCAATTGAGGGCGACGATGAACGCATCGCGCCGCCGCGCGGCATAGCCGACGTCGGGGTAAGGACCTTGCAGAAAGACCTTGTCCTGGATGGCGATCGCGCGGATTTCGCAGGCGCGCACGCCGATGAAGGCGTTTTTGCGGGACGGAACCGGAGGCGTCTCGATCGAAAGGCCTGCCTCGGTGCGGCGCGCGGTCCACATCGTCTCGACCGGCGGATGGAGAAACTGCTTCCAGGAGTGCGGGCCGACGACAAAGCCGAACAGCGCGTCATCCGGCCGCCGTTCCAGGCGATATTTTCCGGCGTCCTGGCGATCCGTCCATCCCACGGGCAGTTGGGCAAGCTCTGCAATCTCGTCATAGACGATGGCGCCGTCGCGTATTGTCGGTCCCAGCACGCGGTGATCGGCGGCAAGCGCGTCGATCAGCGTCTGCAGCACATCGCGCGGGATGACGGCCTTGTCTCCCCGGACGGGAGCCCCTGCTGGCGGGGCGGTGGCGATGTGATCCGGCATCGGCATTCTCGCTCTCAGATTGCTTCCGGAATCATCCTGATCGAGCCGCAGGGGCATTCCTGGGCACACATCCCGCATCCCTTGCAGTAGTCGAGATTGATCTGAAAACCCAAACCGGGGCCAAGCTTGACGATCGCGTTGTCAGGGCACACACCATAGCAATTGTCGCACTCGAAGCAGTTTCCGCAGCTTAAGCATCGGCGCGCCTCGTAGAGCGCGTTGCTTTCATCGAGGCCTTTCACCACCTCTTCGAAGGTGGAGGTGCGGCGCGCCGTCTCAAGGATCGGCCGCACGGTTTTCGGCGCTTCTCCGTAGTACCAGGTGTTGAGCTTGTCGGCGCTGGCGATCTCGTGCTTCGCGGCCGGTACGTAATCTCCGCCGCGCAGCCAGGCATCGATGTGGCGGGCGGCCTTCTTGCCATGGCCCACCGCAACCGTAACGGTGCGCTCGGATGGCACCATGTCGCCGCCGGCAAAGATGCCTGCGACTCCGGTCATCATGTTGGGGCCGACCTGCACCACGCCATCCTTCATGTCGAGTCCGGGCACGCCTTCCAGCAACGACAGATCGACGTCCTGGCCAAGGGCGAGCACGACTGAGTCCGCCTGCAAGGTTTCGAATTCACCGGTCGGTTGCGGAAATCCCTTCTCGTCAAGCTGCATCTTCTCGACGGTGATCGATCCGGCCTCGACAGTTTTGATTGTCGACAGCCACTTCATCATCACGCCCTCTTCCAGAGCCTCCTCGAGTTCGAAATCATGTGCGGGCATCTTCTCACGGTTGCGGCGGTAGACGATGACAGCTTCCTCGGCACCGAGCCGTTTGGCGGTGCGGGCGACGTCGATCGCGGTATTGCCGCCGCCATAGACGATCACGCGGCGGCCGAGCAGGGGCTTTTCCTCGCCCTCCATCGAGCGCAGCACCTGCACCGCGTCGAGGATCTTCGCGGCTTCTCCCGCAGGTATATAGGCCCGTTTGGCAATATGAGCGCCGACAGCGAGAAAGGCGGCATCGAATCCGCCACTCGCCATGTCATCGCCGATATTGGCAACCTTCCTGTTGTACTCGATCTGGACGCCGAGATCCGCGATGCGCTTGACCTCCGCATCCAGGACCGCGCGCGGCAGGCGATATTTCGGAATGCCAAAGCGCATCATGCCGCCGGGCAGGGGGCCGGCTTCCCTGATGGTCACGCTGTGGCCACGTCGCGCCAGGTGATAGGCCGCTGAGAGCCCGGATGGCCCGGCGCCGACCACCAGCACGGTCTTGCCCGACGGTGCAGCCGGCGGGTCGAACGACCAGCCATTCCTGATGGCGAGGTCGCCGAGAAAGCGCTCGACCGAGTTGATGCCGACGGCGGAATCGAGCACTGCGCGGTTGCAGGCATTTTCGCAAGGGTGATAGCAGACACGTCCCATCACCGCAGGCAGTGGATTGTCTTCCGTCAGTGTGCGCCAGGCCGCTTCGTAGTTGCCGCTCTCCGCATGAGCGAGCCAGCCTTGGATGTTCTCCCCGGCCGGGCAGGCGTGATTGCAGGGCGGCAGCCGATCCACATATTCAGGCCGCAGCGTGCGCCACGATCCCGTGTGATTGATCAGCGAGGTGCCGACGTCGAGCGTAATGGCAAAGGGGTGATCCATGACCTTGTCCTCACGCCTCTTCTGCGATCGCGTCGACCAGGCCATAGTCCGCGATATTGGCGTCGCAGATCGCCTGCAGCCGCGCCACGCGAGGGTCCTCGTGCTCGGCCTTGAACAAATGCGCGAAGCGGCGTTGTGGTTTCAGATAGTCGGTCACCGGAACCTGCCGGCGGATTTTTCTGACCTCGGTGACCTTACCATGCTCGGCCTCGAAGATCGGATAAAGCCCGCATTCCACCGCGAGCCGGGCAAGGCGGATCGTGTCGTGCGATAGGGCGCCCCAGCCAAGCGGGCAGGGCACGTTGATCTGAATGTAGCGAGCGCCGCGGATGCCCATGGCCTTGGTGACCTTCCGCTCCAGATCATGCAGATCGGCAACGGTTGCCGTCGCGACGTAGGGAATTCCGTGGGCTACGGCGATCTTCGGCACGGACTTGCCGGTGCCGAAGACGTTCCCGGGCTCGGCACCAACTGCCGGCGTGGTCGCGGTACGCGCGGCGGGCGGCGTCGCCGAGGAGCGCTGCACGCCGGTGTTCATGTAGCCTTCGTTGTCGTAGCAGATATAGAGCACGTCATCGTTGCGCTCGAACATCCCGGACAGGCATTGGAAGCCGATGTCGGTGGTGCCGCCGTCGCCGCCTTGCGCGATCACGCGCACCTCCTTGCGCTTCTTCACGCGCATCGCCGCGGCAACGCCGGTTGCGACGGCCGCTGCGTTGCCGAACAACGAATGCAGCCAGGGCAGTTGCCAGGAGGTCTCCGGATAGGGCGTGGTGAAGACTTCCAGGCAGCCGGTTGCGTTGACCGCGATCAGATTGTTGTTGGTTGCACGCATGGCTGCATCAATGGCGTAGCGCGCGCCGAGTGCTTCGCCGCATCCCTGGCAGGCGCGGTGGCCGCAGGTCAAGGCATTGGAGCGGTCGCGGGAGGCCTGAACCGAGCGCTCCGCCTCGGCAACAAGCCGGTTGCCGACCGTGAATGTCCCCTTCTGATAGTATTTCAGCTTCTGGACGGCTTCTTCAGGGGCGAGCGTCGCGACGGGATTGGGCATAACATATTCCTCGGCATAGTCTGGGATCTGCCCTCACTCGGCGGCCGGCAGACCTGATGCGATGGCAAGCTGGCGGAGGATATTTTCTGCTGTCGGTCCCGAGCGGCGGCTCTTGCGCTTGCGATGAATCTCGCGGCCCACCACGCGGTCGTTGAGGTCGAGAAAATGGGTCCCTTCCCAGGGCTGCACTACAGCCTGCCGGAATAGATGATGTAGCGAGGCGCGCGTGATCGGCCTTCCGCCGAGTCCGGCCACAGCCGAGTGAAGCCGCGGTGGGCGGGGCAGATTGCGCAAGGCGGAGCCGACATTGTCGGCGAGTTGTCCGCCCATGCCGACCGCGATGCTCTTCTCGACAACGACGACGTCCTTGGCGGCGGCAAGCGAGGCGCGCAGCGCATCCACCGGAAATGGGCGGAACGACACGATGGTGACAAGCCCGATCCGGATGTCGTCGTCGCGCATCTCGTCGATCGTGTCCTTGATGGTGCCGCAGACCGAGCCCATCGCGACCACAACGACGTCGGCGTCCTCAGTGCGATAGCAACGCAACAGGCCGCCGGCCTCGCGCCCAAACTTCTCGGCGAACTCGCGGGCGAATTCCGGAATGAGACCGAGCGCCTGGGTCTGCTTGTAATGCGCGAGGAACCGCACTTCGGTGAAGGCATCCGGCCCCACCATCGCGCCGATCGAGATGGGGGCTGCGGGATCGAGCACCTGCACCGGATCGTAGGGCGGCAGATAGGCGTCCACCGTCGCCTGGTCGGGAACGTCGATCCGCTCCATCGCGTGGGTCAGGATGAAGCCGTCGACGCATACCATGACCGGCATCGACAGTTCCTCGGCGATCTTGAAGGCCTGGATGTGCAGGTCGACGGCCTCCTGATTGGTCTCCGCGAACAGCTGCAGCCAGCCGGAATCGCGCACCGACATGGCATCGGAATGATCGTTCCAGATATTGATCGGGGCGCCGATGGCGCGGTTGCCAAGCGTCATCACGATCGGCAGGCCGAGGCCGGACGCGTTGTAGACCGCTTCCATCATGAACAGCAGCCCCTGCGAAGCCGTCGCGGTATAGGCTCGCGCGCCGGCGGCCGAGGCGCCAATCGCAACCGACAGGGCTGCAAACTCGCTTTCGACGTTGATGTATTCGCAGTCGACCAGGCTGCCGTTCTTGACCAGCTCGCCGAGGCCTTCGACGATATGGGTCTGTGGCGTGATGGGATAAGCGCAGACCACTTCTGGGCGGCACAGCGCGATCGCCTCGGCCATGGCGTGCGAACCCTCGATCTGCTTGAGCATCGGCTCACTCCGTCAGGCTGCGGTTGCGGCCAGTTGCTGCGTCTGGACGAAGGCATAGGCCTCCGTCGCGGCGGCAATGTTGGCTGCGCCGATCTTGCCGGGAAACGCCTCTTCAATGGCGCGTTTGACGCTGTCGATATGCACGAATTGGGTCAGCGCTGCGAAGGCGCCGAGCAGGGCGGCGTTAGGTACGGGACGGCCGACATGCTTGAGCGCAAATTCGGTTGCGGGCACGATGACGGCGTGCCTCTTGGGCAGGCGGTTGGCGGCCTCGCCGATATGGAGCTCCGCGAACGTCTTATTGGTGTTCACCAGCAGATAGCCGTCGCCACGCAGGCCGGCGAAGACATCGATCACCTTGAACAGCGTGGCATCCTGCACGATCAGGCAATCGGGATCGAGGATCGGCTCCCGCAGCCGGATCTCCTGGTCGGCAATCCGGCAGAATGCGACGACGGGCGCGCCGGTCCGCTCCGATCCGAAACTGGGGAATGCCTGGGCGTGGCGACCTTCGAAGAAGGCCGCGATCGAGAGCATCTCGGCTCCCGTGACGACGCCTTGTCCTCCGCGACCATGGATACGAACCTGAAACATGGACGTCCTTCCACCATTTCGTCGGCCGGAAGATAGCCAGCGGAGCACGCCAGCGACTTGCGCTTGATCAAGGTTAGGCTGGCAGGTCCGCTCGATTCTGCACCGCAGTAGGATGGATGCCAGCTCCCCGAATTGACTGGAATCCCGGTCTTCCATTACGTCGTCGGGCAGGATGCTTATCGGAGTGGCCCGTATATGGAACGCATTACCGCAACGCTCGATGAAGGCCTGGTCGAGGAGCTTGTGGACTGAGACGGCAGGCCTGTTCCGTGACACCGCCTCGCGTCACGGCGAGAGATAGCGCAGCAGGTTTGCGTCAGCGCGGACCCGCGCGGACGGGCCTTCGAGTACGATCGAACCGCGATCCATGACATAGGCGTATTGGGCGACGGACAGCGCAAGCTCGATATGCTGCTCGATCAAAATGAGGCTGATCGAGTTGGCGAGCGCAGCCAGTTGCTCGGCGATTTCGTCGATCACGCCGACCCACACGCCCTCGGTGGGCTCATCCAGCAAGAGCAGTTTTGGTCGTCCGACAAGCGCGCGACCGATCGCGAGCATCTTCCGCTCACCGCCGGAGAGGGTGCTGGCCGTTTGGCCGAGCCGCTGGGCAAGCTTGGGAAAGCTGGCGAGCACCCGGTCTATTTCCGACTTGTCATTCTGGTTGATTGCGCCGAGCAGCAGGTTTTCGCGCACCGTCATGCGGCCGAAAATGCCGTTCTCCTGCGGCACGTAGCCGAGACCCCGCCAAACGCGGCGCTCGGTCGGCTCGTCCGCGGTATCACGCCGATCGAACCGGATGATGCCGCTCGTCGGCTTGATCTCGCCGGCGATGGTCTTGAGCAGCGTGCTTTTTCCCGCCCCGTTGCGGCCAAGGACAGCCACGGCGCCGCGCGGCGGTGCCAGCATGCTCAGGTCGAACAGGATCTGGCTATGACCGTAGCCAGCATTGAGATGCTGGACGTCGAGCAGACTTGGTCCATCAGACACGGCTGGTGTAGACCTCCTGGACCCTGGTCGAATGCTCGATCTGCTCGACGCTTCCCTCGTCCAGTACCCGGCCCTGGTCGAGCACCGTCAACTGATCGCACAGGTTCTTGATGAAGTCGATGTCGTGCTCGACGATGACCAGCGTGCAATGGGATCTGATCGGACGCAGCAGTTCGCCGGTGACTCGGCGCTCCTCCGGGCTCATTCCTCCGGTAGGCTCATCCAGCAGGAGCAGCTTGGGCCGGCGCGTCAGTGCCAGCGTGATCTCCAGCCACTGTTGCTGCCCGTGGCTGAGTTCGCCAGCGAGATCGTCGGCCCTGTCGGCCAGCCGGAAGCGATCGAGCGCCGCCATCACCTCACGGTCGAGGGTGCGGCGCGTACGCGAGCCCAGCAGCGACGGCAGGCTTTCGCGCGATTGAAGCGCAAGCAGCACGTTGTCATAGGTCGATAGTTCAGGAAATATCGAGGTGATCTGGAACGTCAGGCCCAATCCGGCTCGCGCGCGCGCGAACGGGAGCGCAGCGGTGATGTCCTTGCCGTCGAAACGGATGGTACCGCTGGTCGGGGCGTGCGCGCCGGCAATCGTCTTCAGCAGCGTGCTCTTGCCCGAGCCGTTGGGCCCGATGAGGCCGTGGAAGGTGCCGGCACGCACAGTCAGATCGATCCCGTCGAGAGCGCGCAGCTGACCGAACATCTTCGTGAGGCCGATAACTTCCAGCACGGCCATGACGCTATCCCTTCCGCTCTACGCGTTTGTGGCGTGAACCGTATGAGCCAATCCGCTCTCGCGTACTGACCGCCATGCCGAGAATGCCTCCGGGCTGGAACAGAATGATGCCGAGCAGAAGCAGGCCGAGAAACACCGGCCAGAATTGTCTGATGGTGTCGATGTCGGCCAGCACATAAGTGAGGATTTCGACCACGGCGGTGCCGATGACCGGACCGATCAGGGTGCCAGAGCCTCCGAGCAGGCAATAGATCACCGCCTCTGTCGAGAGGCCGGGCCCCATATTGCCTGGACCGATGAAACCCTGGTGATAGCCGTAGAGCGCGCCGGCGAGGCCCGAGATCATGCCCGCGATCGAGAATACCAGCACCTTGAAGATCTGAACGCGATAGCCGAGGTAATCGAGCCGCTCCTCGTTCTGGCGGATGCCGGCGAGCACGAGCCCCAGCTGTGACCGTACGAGGGCACGGGCACCCAGATAAACCGCGAGCAAGATGACACAAGCGAGCGAATAGAATGCAGGGCCTTCCACGAACTCATAGCTCCCCATTTGCAGCAGCTTGATTGCGGAAAGGCCGTTGCCGGCTCCGACATACTGCCAACCCGAGACGAGACGCTCGGCCGCATAGGAACCGGTGAGCGTTCCGAGCGCGACGAAGATCGGAGTCGGGCGGCGTCCGAGCAGCAGGAAGAGCGCGACGACGAACGCGAGCAGCAGTCCGCTGATCAGGGCAAGGGGTAGGGTGAGCCAGATCTGGCTCACTCCGAGATCGCGGCCCACCAGCGCGATCGCATAGCCGGGCACGCCGAAGAACAGCCCCTGGCCGAAGCTCATGATCCCGGAGAAGCCCCAGCACAGATCGAAGCTGATGGCGAGCAATGAGAGGATCGCGATGTTTGTGATGAGGGTGATCAATTCGGGCCGCGAGTTCAGCGCGATCGGCGCCGCCACCATGATCGCAAGAACGACGAGCTCGACGACAGGCAGCATTCGCCGGGGCCGGCGCGCAGCGCTTCGTTGTGACGAGGATGCATCGGATGTGGCGCCTTGCTGTGCGGACGCCAAGTCGCTGCCTCCGGACGATCGGGTTAGCACCGCGTTGCGCAGGTGCTCAAGCGCGGCCCTCAGGTCTCGACCTCGAACCATACCCCTTTAGCATTCCTTCGGGTCGACCATAGCGGCTTTGCTGATCAGCTCGTACTTGGTCTTGTCGCCCTCGAGCCGGCAGACGGCCACATACATGTTCATCTTGCAATGCATTTTGCCGGGCACCATTTCGGCCGGCCCGCCGGGCCCGTTCTCGAGCTTGGCTGTGTCCATTGCAGCTGCCACCTCTTCGCGGCCCAGCTTGCCCCCGGTTGCCTTGACCGCCGCCTCGTAGAATTTCACCCCGCGATACATGCCCGTGGCGGCGCTGCCGGCAGTAAACGGAAACTTCGTGTCGGGAAATTTCTTCGCATATCCGGCCTGCAGTTCTTTGTCGAAAGGATCGTCAAGCGCCTGAAAGTAGTCGAGGCATGTATAGAGCCCTTCCATCTCCTCGGCCGGCACGTAATTGAGCAGATTCTCGTCGAAATAAACGCAGGTCAGAACTCCGCCGCTCCTCTGAAAGCCGGACTCGTGGAGCTGCTTGCAGAACGGCTGCAGACCGGGCGGGATGACGGTGTTGAACACGCAGTCGACCTTGTCATCATGGATCTTGCTGATCGTGGCGGAATACTCGAGCTGGTCGAGCGGATAGTATTCCTCGAACACCACCTCTCCCCCGTTCGCCTCGATGACCTTATGGGCATATTTGTTGAGCAGCTGCGGCCACACATAATTGGCCGATGGCATTGCAAAACGCTTTTTGCCGAGTTTATGGATCAGATAAGGGATCAGCTCGTCACATTGCTGGGCGGGAGTTGGGCCGGTGCAGAAGAGATACCGCGTGCATTCCTGGCCTTCATAAAGCTGCGGGTAGATATAGAGGGTGCGACCACGGTTGACGATCGGGTCCTTGATCGCCTGGCGCATCGCGCTGGTGATGCCGCCCAGCACCACGTCGACCTTGTGCTCCTGAATGAGCCTGCGGACATTGCCAACCGCGATCTTCGGGTCGGAGGCGGTATCCTCGAGGTACAGCTCGATCGGGCGGCCCAGAATCCCACCGCTGAGGTTGATCTGCTCGACGGCGTACTGCGCCACCTGCCAGTTGGCGTTGCCGCCTGGCGCGATCGGCCCCGTGATGTCGGTTGCAATTCCCATTTTGATCGGACCATCGGCATGGGCCCATTCGGGGCGAAGCAGGAAGCCGCCGGCGAGCCCACCCAACCACCCGGCAGCGGTCAGCGCCGCGCTGCCCCGCAACAGTTGACGGCGGTCGATCGTCTGTGAATCTCGTACGCGTGAAGACTGCTTGAACATGCTAAAGTCTCCCCTTGCCGATAAGGCCTTCCGGCCTGAACTTAACGATGGCGAGTGCAATCAGGAAAACCAACGGGTCCGCCAGCACCGGATACACAAGCCAGGGCAGCCCGGCCGCCATGCCGCCGACCAGGGAGGCGCCGAGCACCGGTCCCTCGAAGCTGCCGACGCCGCCGAGCATGACGGACAGGAACGACTGGACGAGAAAGCGGAGACCGATGTCAGCAGAAAGCCCGTAGAGCGGGACGATCAAAGCGCCCGCGAGGCCCGCCAGGGCTGAGCCAAATGCGAAGGTGAGGGCATAGAGTCGCGCTGTGGAGACGCCGCAGGCCCGCGCCAGCATCGGGTTCTCGAGGGCGCCCCGTATGCGCAGGCCCGTAGAGGTGTGGGCAAGAAACAACCAACTCGCCAGTACGACAATCATCGTGGTCCCAATAATGACGGTGCGCCATACCGAGAACTCCACGCCGCCGAGCGAGAGTACACCGGATGCCGGCTCAGGGATGGCTTTGTAGTGGCCACCGAGCAGCCCGCGAATGAGCTCGCGGATGACCAGCCCGATGGAAAAGGTGCCGAGCATCGCCATGATCGGATTTGCGTAGAATCGGCGAATCACGGTGCGCTCGAGGACCAAGCCGATCAGCGCGAGGACCAGCGGCGCCGCGAGGATTCCCAACCACAGGGGCAGCGCGTATTCGTGAAACAGGTAGAGCGTATAGGCGCCGACCAGCACGAACTCGCCATGGGCGAAATTGAATATGCCCATCATGCTGGCAATCACGCCGAGACCAAGCACGATGAGCACCATCACCGAGGTGAAGGCCAGGATATCGAAGGCGAGCTTGATGTCGGATTCCATTGCGGCTTCCGCCTTGCTCAGTGCCGACGATCGAATCCTAGCATGGTATGTGCGGGGATGCACGGCCGACGTTCCCCGGGAGGCAAAGCGCTCCGGAAGCCGGTATTCATCTGCGCCTCTTGGACCAGTCACCGGAGCGCGTACTTATGGTGCGCGCGGACGCTATTTGATGTTGCGAAGCCGTCGAAATGGGTTGCAAAATTGGTGAGGCCTGTCTTGCGTGAGAGAGAAAGAGCGACAGCGCGTGGCCTGCCGATCAAGGCTCGTTGAAAGATCGGCGCCTTTTGGAGCAACCCGGTGAGCTTGTCTTGGTTCGGCGCGATGGAATCCGACTTCCGCGTTGCCTGGGAGGACGGCGAACGTGTCTTCTACAGAAATCAGCAGAAGCGTGCGGGTGAGCCAGCCGTCCTGCTGGTACTTCCACGTGCCGAGCACCCCACACCCCTGGTGCTTGAAAGGTTCGCCCACGAATTCGCGTTGAAGGAGCAATTGAGCAGCGCTTGGGCGGCGCGGCCGCTGGAGCTCGTGCGCGAGCACGGGCATGTCATGCTGGTGCTCGAGGATGCCGGAGGTCGTCCGCTCGAAGAACTTCTCGGCGCGCCGATCGAAATCGGCAGATTCCTGCCCCTTGCGATCAGCATGGCCGCTACGCTCGCCAAGATGCACGAACGGGGTCTCGTGCATAAGGACATCAATCCCGCCAACATCCTGGTGCACGAACTGACCGGAGAGGTACGATTATCCGGATTCGGTATGGCTACGCGTCTGCTCCGAGAGCGCCGATCGTCGACCCCGCCGGAGATCATCGCCGGAACCCTGGCGTATATGGCGCCTGAGCAGACGGGGCGAATGAACCGCTCGATCGACTCACGGACCGACCTCTATGCGCTCGGCATTACGTTCTATCGGATGTTGACCGGCTCGCTTCCGTTTTCGGCTGCCGACCCGATGGAATGGGTTCACTGCCACATTGCGAAGCAGCCGATTGCTCCGGGCGAGCTGCTCAAGACGATTCCTGCGCCCATCTCATCACTTGTGATGAGGCTTCTCGCCAAAAATGCGGAGGAACGTTACCAGACCGCGGCTGGCATTGAGAGCGATCTGCAGCATTGCCTGCTGGAATGGCGAGCCCGGGGCCGCATCGATAATTTCCAGCTTGGGGAACACGACACGCCGGACAGGCTGGTTGTTCCTGAGAAACTGTATGGCCGGGCGAAGGAGGTAGCGGCGCTAATTGCCGCTTTTGATCGGATCCTCGACGGCGGCCGGGCGGAGTTGGTGCTCGTATCGGGTTACTCGGGAGTAGGGAAGTCCGCAGTCGTGAATGAGTTGCAAAAGGCGCTAGCGCCCTCGCGAGCGTTGTTTGCAACCGGCAAGTTTGATCAGTATGAACGCGCCATTCCCTATTCGACCCTGGCAAAGGCCTTTCAAAACCTGATCCGACCGCTGCTGGGCAAGCCCGATGCCGAACTGCGCGTTTGGCGCGACGCATTTGGCGAGGCGCTGGGCCTCAACGGTCAGATCATGATTGACCTCGTCCCGGAACTGAAGCTCATCATCGGAGAGCAGCCAGCGATTACGGATCTCTCGCCACAAGAAGCCCGGCAACGGTTTCAAGGTGTGCTTCGCCGCTTCATCAGTGCATTCGCGCGGGCCGAACATCCTCTCGTCCTGTTTTTCGATGATCTGCAATGGGTGGATGCAGCGACGCTCGATGTGCTCGAAAGCCTGCTGACCGAGCGCGATCTGCAAAATCTGCTGTTGATCGGCGCCTACCGCAGCAACGAGGTCGCTCGCGCTCATCCACTGATGCTGAAGGTCGAGGCGATCCGCAATGCCGGAGCGGCCATCAGTGAAATTCCGCTTGTACCTCTCACGCACAGGGACCTGCGAAGGCTCGTGGCGGATGCGCTGCGCTGCAAGCCGGCCGAGGCAGCGACGCTGACACAAATCATCTACGACCGAACGCTCGGCAATCCGTTCTTTGTTATCCAATTGCTGACACAGCTGGCCGAGGAGCAGCTCATCCAGCCCGACGGGCGCGGAACATCCTGGCGCTTGAATGTTGACCGCATCCGCGCCAAGCCGCACTCCGACAATGTGGTCGATTTCATGGTTGCCAAGCTGAAGCGGTTGCCAAGCAGCACCCTGGACCTGTTGAAGCTGCTTGCCTGCATGGGCAGTCTGGCCCACACGAGGATGTTGCAAATCGCCTACGGCGGCCAGCCCGAAGAACTTGAAAAGGCGCTGCTTGATGCGACGCAGGCCGACCTCATCATGCGCGTGGACGGCTCATTCAAGTTCCTGCATGACCGTATTCAGGAGGCGGCCTATTCGCTGATCGAGGAAAGCCGGCGAGCCGCAGCTCATGTAATGATCGGCCGGATGCTCCTCACTCGCCTGACACAGGATGAGATTTCCGACCATCTGTTTGACATTGTCAATCAGTTCAATCACGGGGTTTCAATCCCTTCCGAAGGCGGGGAGGGCCAAGGGACGGCAGGGTTCGACGGCAACGCCTCTCTTTTCCGCGATGTCGACGAGCGGCTGTGCATCGCGGCGCTCAATCTGCGAGCTGCAAGGCGCGCAAAGGCATCGACCGCCTACGCGGCAGCCCGGCTCCACCTGACTGCCGGAATCGCGCTGCTCGGCTCCGTTGGTTGGAGAAAAGACCACGAGCTCGCCTTCGGGCTTCATCTCGAGCGAGCCGAAAGCGAGTTCCTGAGCGGCAATACCGAACTGGCCGAACAGCTCATCACGGAGCTGCTCGGACGGGCAGCCTCGAACGCCGACCGGGCGGCCGTCTATCGCCTGAAGATCGTTCTCCATGTCGTGAAATCGGAATACCGGCGCGCTGTCGAGAGCGCACTGCTGGGTCTTCGGCTGTTCGGGATCGAGATGTCTCCGCATCCCAGCGACGAACAGGTCAAGGTGGCCTACGAGGAGGTCTGGCACAATCTAGGAGAACGCTCGATCGAGAGTTTGATTGATCTGCCTCTCATGAGCAATGTGGATATGCTCGCGGCGATGGCTCTTCTCTCCGATCTTTCCGCACCCGCGCACGTCACGGACGTGAACTTGATGCGCCTGAACACCTGCTGTCTGGTCAATCTGAGCTTGAAGTTCGGAATGGCGTCGGCCTCCACATTCGGCTTCGCATGGTTCGGTGTGCTGCTTGGCCCGGTCTTCCATCGCTACGGCGAGGGTTACCGCTTTGGCGAACTGGCTTTACGCCTCGGCCGGAAACACGGGTTTATCACCCATACAGCCAAGAGCCGGCTCGCAAAGAGCCTGCTCGCTTTCTGGAGCCAGAACATAACGACCGCGGTCGATCTCACCGCTGCGGCGTTTCAGGCCGCGCTCGACGCAGGTGACTACACCTTCGCCTGCTACAGCCACAATTACAGAATCGAAGCGTGTCTTGTCCGTGGTGACAACCTCGATGAGGTCTGGAAAGAAACTGAAGCGGCGCTTGCCTTCGCTCTTAAGCTCAATTTTCGCGATGCCGCGGATATTGTCGTCAGCCAGCAGCGCTTGATCCAGAACATGCGTGGACGGACCGCGCATTTCTCGACTTTCAGTGACGCGCAGTTCGACGAGCGAGCATTTGAGGCACAATTGACGCCAGATCGAATGGCGACCATGGTCTGCTGGTATTGGGTGCTCAAGCTTGAGGCCCGCTTCATGTCGGGTGACTACGAGGCCGCGATCGCGGCGGCTGATCGCGCCAGAGCATTGCTATGGTCGTCGGACGCCCAGATCCACGTCACCGAATATCATTTTTACCGCGCACTGGCCATTGCGGCCGATTGTGATCGCGCCGGTGCAGAACAGCGTAACGCCGTGCTGGCGTCGGTTAGGGCGCACCTGGTGCCGTTGCGCGAGTGGGCCGACAATTGCGCACCGATCTTCCGGGAAAGGCACGCACTGGTCGCGGCTGAGATCGCACGTCTGGAACACCGGGAATTGGAAGCGGAGCGGCTTTATGAAGAGGCCATCAGGCTTTCACGGGAGCACGGCTTCATACAGGACGAAGGCCTCGGCAATGAGCTTGCGGGACGCTTTTATTCCTGCCGCGGATTCGAGACGATCGCCCAGGCGTACCTTCGGAATGCCCGTTACTGCTATCTCCGCTGGGGCGCTCTCGGCAAGGTGAAGCAGCTCGACCAATTGCATCCACTGCTCAGGGAGGCTGGTCCGTTGCCTGTGGGGAGCGGCTCGATCGGCGCGCCGCTCGAGTACCTGGACCTCGCGACCGTGATCAAGCTGTCCCAGGCGCTCTCGAGCGAGATCGTGTTCGAGAAGCTGATCCACCAACTGATGGCGATCGCGATCGAGCATGCCGGCGCCGATCGAGGCCTCCTGATACTGTGCAAAGGCGAGGATGCGCGGGTCGAAGCGGAGGCCAAGGTCCAGCGTGACGGACTTGAGGTGCGCCTGCTCCGTACTGCCGCTACAGGGTCGGAGCTTCCGCTGACCATGCTGCAGTACGTGCTGCGAACACAGGAGAGCGTTCTGCTGAGCGATGCCTTGATGCCTAATGAATTCTCATCGGATCATTACCTCGCTCGCAACCGATGCCGTTCGGTGTTCTGCCTGCCGCTGGTTCGACAAGCAAGACTGATTGGAGTGCTATATCTCGAAAACAGCCTCACGCAGGGGGCATTCTCGCCGGCTCGGGCATCGCTGCTCAAGGTGCTGGCCTCTCAGGCGGCGATATCGCTGGAGAACAGTCATCTCTACCATGAATTGGCCGAGCGTGAAGGAAGGATCAGGCGCCTGGTCGACGCCAACATTATCGGAATCGTGATCTTTCACTTCGAGGGTCGGATCATCGAAGCCAATGATACCTTTCTCCGCATGCTGGGATTCTCCCGGGACGATTTCGTTTCTGGCCGGGTGCGCTGGACGGAGTTGATCCCGCCGGAATGGCGCGAGCGGGCTGCGCAAGCGCTCGAGGACGTCAAGATCACCGGAATGGCGCGGCCGTTTGAGCGCGATTATCTTCGGAAGGATGGCAGTCGCGTCCCGGTGCTGATCGGCGCCGCGAGGTTCGAGGACGGCGGCGATGAGGGTGTGGCTTTCGTACTCGATCTGAGCGAGCGCAAGCGGGCCGAGGAGTTGTTCCGTCAGATGCAAACGGAGCTGGCGCACGCGAACCGGGTGGCCACGATGGGGCAGTTCACCGCCTCGATTGCACACGAGATCAGTCAGCCCCTGACCGCGGTGGGCACCAACGCAAGCGCCGCGCTGCGCTGGCTTGCCAGGGATCCTCCCGCAATTGAAAACACGCGGGAGTCACTTGAGCAGATTGTCATGGACGTGGCTCGCGCCGGGAATATCATCACGGGCATTCGCAACCTCGTCAAGAAATCGGCGCCACGCATTGAGAGTTTCGACATCAACGAGGCCGTGCGCGAAATCGGCGACTTGACCCGGGGCGAAGCCAGCAAGAACGGCGTCTTGCTCAAGACCAAACTTGCGGAAGGCTTGCCGATGCTCAATGGAGACAGGGTGCAGCTGCAGCAGGTGATACTTAATCTGGTGGTGAACGCCATAGAGGCGATGAGAGGCGCCGACGAAGGCGGGCGCGAATTGATCATCAGCACCGGTGAGTTCGAGAGGGGCGCTGTCAGCGTGGTGGTTCAGGACTCGGGCCCCGGGCTCAAGCTGTCGGATTCCGAGCGGGTCTTTGACGCCTTCTATACGACCAAGGCAACGGGTCTGGGGATGGGGCTCTCAATATGCCGGTCAATCGTCCAAGCGCATGGCGGCCGTTTATGGGTTGCAAAAGCCAAACCACGCGGCGCAATTTTTCAATTCTCAATACCGATCACGCACGTGGACGCCGAAGGACGCAAGGTTGCCTCAGCGACCAATATGGCTTTGCCGCAAAGACAGCAGTCCTTAAATTGAGAAGGTCGGATGAATAAGCTGCCGGCATGCGGTGCTTTTGTTACGTAACTCGGCAACTCTCATGCTGCGTATCCAACCATCGCAAGGAGGACGTGGCTTTACTGGCGCCGCATCAGAGCGCTCAGCCGTACCTGAAACTTTCCGATCTGTTTGAGAGCGGCATGCCGCGCGGGTCCGGGCGGCAATTTTCTTGCAGAGTCGCGCAGGACCTTCAAGAGGTCCGAAAGCTCCCTGAAATCCCTCTTCACGACCCCTGTTTTGCGTTGCTTGATCATCATCACCATTGTGGTGCGGACTCAACAGTCGACGGGCTCGACCGTTAGGGCAGCGAAATCACACGGATATTGTTTGTCGTTCCCGCGTGCCCAAACGGAATGCCGGCGACAACGACCAGAAGATCTCTGCTTGACGCGAATTCCTCGAGTGCAAAGGCCGTCGCGCGTTCGACCATCTCTTCATAGCTCCTTACGTCCTCGGAAAGGACGCTGTGGGCGCCCCAGAGCAGGCACAAGCGGCGGGAAGTGTCGCGGCTAGGGGTAATGGCGAGGATCGGCAGGCTCGGCCGCTTGCGCGCGACGCGTGCCGCCGTTGTTCCGCTGGAAGTATAGGCCACGATGGCCGCGGCGTGGACGACGGAGGCGAGGTCAGCCGCCGCCGTGGCGACCGCATGTGGCGGAGTCTGCTGTTCGCCGGGCTGGGTCGCCTCCACGATGGAGCGGTACATCTTGTGCTGCTCCGTGCTCCGGATGATGCGATCCATCATCTCAACCGCCTCGCGCGGATATCGACCCGTGGCGGATTCCGCCGATAGCATCACGGCATCTGCCCCGTCATAGATCGCGGTGGCAACGTCGGAGGCTTCCGCACGTGTCGGGGTGGGCGCGGCGATCATGGAATCCAGCATTTGCGTCGCGACGATCACGGGCTTCACGGCAAGTCGGCAGGCGCGCACCAGCTCCTTCTGACGACCTGGTACATCCTCATGTGGAATTTCGACTCCGAGATCTCCCCGCGCAACCATGATGGCGTCGGACAGACGGATGATATCGTCGATCCGCTCGAGCGCCGCGGGCTTCTCGATCTTGGCCATCAGACCGGCACGGTCTCCGACAAGACCTCGGGCCTCGATCATATCGGATGGCTTCTGCACGAAGGACAGCGCGACCCAGTCCACACCGAGCTTCAGCCCGAACTCCAGATCACTGCGATCCTTCGGGGTGAGCGGTGAAAGATCAAGCACCGTCCCTGGGAGATTGACCCCCTTGTGGTTCGAGATCGTGCCGCCGACAATCACTTTGGCTTCGATGAAATCGTCCCCGAGTCCGGCGACGCGGACGCGGACTCTGCCGTCATCGATCAGGAGATCGTGGCCCGGGGCTACGGCGGCAAAGATCTCCCGGTGCGGCAGCGGAATCGCGGAATGGTCGCCGTCCGATCCGGAGAGGACGAACCGGATCGTCTGCTCCGGCTCGACGGAAATCTTGCCATCGCGCAATGTTCCGACCCGGATCTTCGGGCCTTGCAAGTCCAGCAGGATGCCTATGGGGCGGTTGACATCCTGTTCCAGCTTCCGGATGGCCGCATGAACCCGCGCGTGGTCACTCTGCGTTCCATGGCTGAAGTTCAAACGGAACGTATCCACGCCTGCAAGAAACAGCGCCTTCAGCACGTCCGGAGAATTGCTGGCGGGGCCGACAGTCGCAACGATCTTTGCCCGTCGATGACGACGCATGGGTTACCTCATTTCTGGCTCGTCGCCTGTGATCAGCACGGCGCGAATGTCGTTGACATTCGTGAGCGTTGGCCCTGTGCGCACCAGATCCCCAAGGCGATCGAAGAACGTGTAGCTGTCATGGGCTGCCAGAAGACCGCGTGCGTGGAGACGCTTCCCGGGGGCGCGCCGCAGCGTATCCGGACCAATCAAAGCACCAGCCGCATCTTCCGTTCCGTCAATTCCATCGCTGTCTCCCGCAATGGCCCAGATGCCGGGCGCCCCGGACAGGGCGACAGCAAGCCCCAGCAGGAACTCTGTGTTCCGGCCGCCGCGCCCTGATATAATGGCTCCAGTCGGGTCGCTCATCGTCAAGTCGCCTCCATGCAGTGAGGGTAGCTGGCGTCCCCACGACTTGAATACGGCCGAGGGGCGCTTGCGTCGACGTAAGGCGCGTCCTATCCTCATCTTGGGCGGGTTTGTTGCCCTGCAGCGAGCGTGTCCCCGCCCTTGGCGCCGCATCAGTCGGGAGACTGCGATAGAGCAAGTGGGAGAGCCAAAAGTGCCTCCGGCCGCTGCACCCAGCCATTTGCGCTGGGATACGTCGGATCTCGTGAGCCATGATTGCACCTTGGCTACCGCCAATGCGGCCGACGGCAAGGTCATTTTAAGTTTCGGCGCGAAGCTGGGTCACAACGGCCCGGATGGCACGCAGGGTGGCGAAATTTCAGTAAACCTTCTTCAGAGCATTGCGCTGCGCCCCCTCACGGCCAAGCGCCTGCTCGAAATGCTGGAAAGGCTGATCGCAGAGCGCGATGCCCGCGGGCGATCATCGCATTCGAACAACTGAAGCAATACTCTGGATGTAAGTTTGGAAGCCGGTTCAGGTCTCAGGAGTTCCCGTGATCACGCTGGACGCGCAGCGCGCAGAATCGTCGACAGCGGCCTTCGAGTTTCTGGTCGTGGACGAATTCCTCAAGACGCTGATCGACGCGCGCGCGCTCAAGAGCGCATTCGAACTGGGGTTAATCGATCGGCTTGTGGAGCACCGCAGCGGCTCGATCGAAGCGCTCGGCCGGACCCTCGCCGTCGATCAGTTGGGCTTGAGCTTTTTGCTAAACCTGCTGAAGGCGAATGCGGTTGTGACGGAGCGCGCTGGCGACGTCCGCCTGACGCAGCGATTCCTCGCCGCGCTGCGCTATCGCGATCTGCTGGAGGCCAAGCTCGATTTCGTCGGCCTTACCATTACGGATTTTGCGGACTTGTTCACGGCGCTGATCAAGGACCCCGCCGGATTTACCGGCAAGGCGCGCCTGTTCGAATTGTTCGATTACCGACGATGTCTCGACATCCGAATCCAGAACTACGCGCCGACCCGCGCCTGGATGCGCTTCACCTCGACCCTGACCCGGTATGAGGCGTTGGCCTGCCTGCAGCTCTACGATTTCAGCCCGCACCGGCGGATGTTGGATATCGAGCTCATCGCAGCCGGCGTTAACGAATATTTCGTCAGCGTGACGGCCGCCGATGCGGCGACGCATGACCCGATCACCGGAGTCGCCGGCTCGTTCGACCGGTAGCTGTGGCGACCAGACTCCGAACGCCTTCTACCGACCGGCAGGAGAAATAACATCTATGGACAGACCAGGTGGACAGGCTCTGTGAACGGGATGGGGCCCGGGGTCGGACCCATGCGCTGGCAGCCCGAGCGGATTAGCGGCTTACTTCTTCGCATGACGTAACTGGCAAATCAGAGCGCCGTGCTACACTTCCAAAGATCGCGCTCAACGTGGCCTTCGCGATCGCGCGGCCGCGCTCATCGGGCTCAGTCCATTGCGCCTGCCGTCCGCGTGGGTCGATCTCAAAAAGCTTGACGCCGGCCGGCACCTCGCTGCCGTCGCGCGCGATGCCGCGCAGAATGCCGTCGCGCGGGGCGACGATGGGAACGCCGGAGAGATGGCCGAGCACGAGATCCTTGTAGATGCGGGTGCCGATTTCGACCGGCGTGTGCCAGCGCCCTGCAAACGGCGAATAGACAAACCGCTCCGCGCCGACACCGCCGAGCTGGCTCGCCTTTCCGTCGGCGGCATCGGTCCAGCCATTGTCCACCAGGCCGATCTTGCCGGGCCGCGTCTCGACGGCCACATCGCAATTGAATTGGCCGGCGAAGCCCGGGCCCAGGCCGATCGTCAGCCGCGCCAGACGACGCAGGTCCGGCGTGATACGGTGCTTTTGTAGGCGCGCATCGATCAGGACATCGATCGAGCGGATCGGCAGCAGATCCAGAACGCCGAGCCAGGAGACGAGGACGCGGCCAGGATCGCGCACGGCCCTGAGCATCTGCATGGCATCGTCGACCCGCTCTGCGACAATGTCCTCGACCTTTGCGACATCACCAAACAGCGCGTCGTGGAAAGCCATCTTGCGCCTGATGACCGGTGGATGCGGATCGTGCGAAAGCACCACGCAATAACCCGCCCGTGACAGGTGTACGGCAATCGCAGAGGCGATCTCGTTGGTGCCGAGGATAAGGGCGAAGAGTGCGGTGCGATGGTCGGTTGGTTGATGCATTCCAGCCACGTCGCGTGAGAGGGGCGTGTTCGGCAGCAGACAATCCCGACAAGGCCGGTCCCGCTTGCACGTTTTTGACGAAGGGTAGAGCAAAAGCCGGGCCAGCTCGCGCGATCGAGAGTGGTTGGGAACCGATTGAATCGGGTATCGCGCCGTTTGTGCGGAAGTGCACGCGCCGTTGTTTCGTTTCAGCCAAGCTGTTGGGAATACGACATTGCGCGCGAGAATTCGCAGCGATTTGCTGCAAGACGGTGGCCCGGATCCTGCACCGGCATTGGGGTATGTCAGCTGCCCGCACGATCGATGCGGCAGTCGGGCTAAGGAGCGTGCGTGAGTTTGGACCTGCCAAGCGATGAACAGGGAACTGATGCCGGGGCAGACGCGTCCGCGACGGCGGATGTCGCAGCCTGTCCGTTTCATGCGGATCGTTTTCGATCGTCGGTCGGCCAACGGAGGACTCTGGTGCTGACCGGCGCCTCGCGCGGCATCGGTCATGCCACGGGAAAGCTGTTTTCAGAAGCCGGCTGGCGGATCATCACCTGCGCGCGGCAGCCCTTCGACGGTGACCGCTGCCCCTGGGATTCCGGTGCTGACAACCACGTGCAGGCGGATCTCAGCGATTATCGCGCGTTGCCGCGGGCGATTGCTGAGGTGAAGGAGCGGCTGAATGGCGCGCCGCTGCACGCCTTGATCAACAATGCCGGCGTCTCACCCAAGGGGACGGATGGCGCGCGACTAACGTCGCTGACGACATCGGTCGAAACCTGGATGAACGTCTTCCACGTCAATCTTCTGGCGCCGATCCTGCTCGCGCAGGGCCTGTTCGACGAATTGAAGGCTGCCGCGGGATCGATCGTCAATGTCACCTCGATCGTCGGATCGCGCGTGCATCCGTTTGCCGGCACCGCCTATGCGACGTCGAAAGCGGCGCTCGGCTGCCTGACCCGGGAAATGGCGCATGATTACGCGCCGCACGGAATTCGCGTTAACGCCATTGCGCCGGGGGAGATCAAGACAGACATTTTGTCGCCGGAGACAGAAGCCCGACTGGCGCCCACGATACCGCTGCGGCGCGTGGGTACGCCCGAAGAGGTTGCCAAGGTGATCTTCTTCCTGTGCTCCGACGCAGCAAGCTACGTCACCGGCAGCGAGGTGCCGATCAACGGCGGACAGCACGTGTAGTGGGGTTCACCGAACGAGAAAGAAATCTCGACGAATTTGAGCCAGATCAATGCATCGCGTTTTCTCGCGAAATCCATGCCACAATTTTGCGAAATCGCGCAGAAAATAAGCAAATCAAGGCGTTATCTTTTGCGGCCATGCCAGCAAGTTGAGCGCGACATCGGAAGCGAGATGCAACACAATATTCCGAAAATCGAACGGGGGGCCAGGGAGGATGCTCATGACAACGGAGACATCGTCATGCATGCCACTGCGCCTGTGCTCGAACGGCCTGAGACAGACCGTCCCGTACCGGTCGTGCCGCTGAGCGAGATTGCGCTCACCGGTATCTTTGAAATCTCCAAGATCCTGACCGCGCCGTCGCGGCTCGAAGTCACGCTGGCCAATGTCGTTAACCTTCTGCAGTCGTTCCTGCAGATGCGGCACGGCGTCGTCTCGCTGCTGGCCGATGACGGCATACCCGATATTACCGTGGGGGCCGGCTGGAGTGAGGGCAGCGACGAGCGCTACCGCATGCGCCTGCCGCAGAAGGCGATCGACCAGATCGTGGCGACCGCGATGCCGCTCGTCGCCGAGAACATCGCCACGCATCCGGCCTTCACTGCTGTCGATTTGGACGTACTAGGCGCGTCCGACGGCGCGCGCGTATCCTTCATCGGGGTGCCGATCCGGATCGACGACAAGGTCGTCGGTACCTTGACCATCGACCGCGTCTTCGATGAGCGTTCGGTGTTCAGGCTGGACGCAGATGTGCGGCTCCTCACCATGATCGCCAACCTGGTCGGACAGACGGTGAAGTTGCACCGCGTGGTGGCGCGCGACCGCGAGCGGCTGATGACGGAGAGCTATCGGCTGCAGAAGGAGCTGTCGGAGCTGAAGCCGGCGCGCGACCGCAAGAAGGTCCATGTCGACGGCATCATCGGCGACAGCCCGGCATTGCGGGGGCTGCTGGAGAAGATCGCCGTTGTCGCCAAATCCAACGCGACGGTGCTATTACGCGGCGAATCTGGAACCGGCAAGGAGTTGGTCGCCAAGGCCATTCACGAACTGTCGCCGCGCGCCAAGCGCCCGTTCATCAAGATCAATTGTGCGGCGCTGCCGGAAACCGTGCTGGAATCGGAGTTGTTCGGCCATGAGAAGGGCGCCTTTACCGGCGCGCTCAATTCACGCAAAGGCCGCTTCGAACTCGCCGACAAGGGCACCCTGTTTCTTGACGAGATCGGCGAGATCTCGGCCTCGTTCCAGGCAAAGCTCCTGCGCGTGCTGCAGGAGCAGGAGTTCGAACGCGTCGGCGGCAACCAGACCATCAAGGTCGATGTGCGCGTGATCGCTGCCACCAACCGCAATCTCGAGGAGGCGGTGGCGCGCAACGAGTTTCGCGCCGACCTCTATTACCGGATCAGCGTGGTGCCCATGCTGCTGCCGCCCTTGCGCGAGCGCCGCAGCGATATCCCGCTCCTTGCCGGCGAATTCCTGAAGAGCTTCAACAGCGAGAACGGCCGCGTGCTGAACTTCGATGCGAGCGCGATGGATGTGCTGATGAATTGCGGCTTCCCGGGCAATGTGCGGGAGCTGGAGAACTGCGTGCAGCGGACTGCGACACTTGCGGCGGGCCCGGCCATTGTCCGCAACGACTTCGCCTGCTGCCACGGCCAGTGTCTTTCGGCGATGCTGTGGAAGAGCGGAGCGGAGGACACGCAGCTGAGGCCGCTGCCGATCGTGCCCTTGACGTTGAAGCCCCCAGCGTCTGTCGTGGACAGATCTGTCGCGAGCGCGGTGGTCAGCACGCCAACTGTTGGCGCAGCGGTTGCGCCAGCGCCAGGCGGCGGAGAGGCTATTGGCGCGAGCGGCCAGATGACCGACCGGGATCGCGTCATCGCGGCGATGGAGCGGTCGGGCTGGGTGCAGGCCAAGGCGGCCCGTCTGCTCGGCTTGACGCCGCGGCAGGTCGGCTATGCCTTGAGAAAATACGGCATCGAGATCAAACGGCTCTGATCCCAACTGTCGGACTCGCGACACGCTGTCCGGGCCGCGACAAGCCGAGTTCCTGAAATTGCCGTGACAAATCAAGCCTGATGGTTTGGCACGGGCCTTGAAAGAGGGAAGCCATCGGCATCGCCTGCTCAAGGAGTAGCAAGGATGGCTTACAAGATTATCGCGTCCCAATGCACCGTGTGCGGCGCCTGTGAATTCGAGTGCCCCAACGCGGCGATCAGTCTCAAGCGAGACATGTATGTGATCGACCCGAAGAAGTGCACGGAATGCGAAGGTCATTTCGATACGGCGCAATGCGCTGTGGTTTGTCCAGTGCCCGATACCTGCGTCCCGGCCTAGGGGACCACCGGCAATGGCAGCGGTTCAGGATACGGTCGACCGGGTGCGCCGGATCGACGTCGACCAATATCGTTATGGATTCGAGACGATTATTGAATCCGAGAAGGCCCCGAAGGGTCTTTCGGAGGATATCGTCCGTTACATCTCCGGCAAGAAGAACGAGCCGGAGTGGATGCTGCAATGGCGCCTGGAGGCTTATCGCCGTTGGCTGACCATGCAGGAGCCCACCTGGGCGCGGGTCGACTATCCCAAGATCGACTACCAGGATCTCTATTATTACTCGGCGCCCAAGCCGAAGAAGCAGATCAACTCGCTCGACGAGATCGATCCGGAGATTCTCAAGACCTATGAGAAGCTCGGCATTCCCCTGCGGGAAGTGGCGATGCTGGAAGGCGTCGAGCCGAAGGTCGGCGAGCCGGATGCGGTCAAGCACAAGATCGCCGTCGATGCCGTGTTCGATTCGGTTTCCGTTGCGACGACATTCAAGGAGGAGCTGAAAAAGGCCGGCGTGATCTTCATGCCGATTTCGGAGGCGATCCGCGAGCATCCGGAGCTGGTGCAGAAATATCTTGGTACGGTGGTGCCGACCTCGGACAATTTCTTCGCCACGCTGAACTCGGCGGTGTTCTCCGACGGCTCGTTCGTCTATGTGCCGCCGGGCGTGCGCTGCCCGATGGAGCTGTCGACCTATTTCCGCATCAACGAGCGCAACACCGGCCAGTTCGAGCGCACGCTGATCATCGCCGACAAGGGCTCCTATGTCTCGTATCTCGAGGGCTGCACCGCGCCGCAGCGCGACGAGAACCAGCTGCATGCGGCCGTGGTCGAGCTGGTCGCGCTTGATGATGCCGAGATCAAATATTCAACGGTGCAGAACTGGTACCCCGGCAATTCGGAAGGGGTGGGCGGCATCTACAATTTCGTCACCAAGCGTGGCGACTGCCGCGGCCGGAACGCGAAGATCTCCTGGACCCAGGTCGAGACCGGTTCAGCCATCACCTGGAAGTATCCGAGCTGCATCCTGCGTGGCGACAATTCGAGCGGCGAGTTCTACTCCATCGCGATCTCGAACGGCTTCCAGCAGGTCGATAGCGGCACCAAGATGATCCATCTCGGCAAGAACACCTCGAGCCGGATCATCTCCAAGGGCATCGCAGCCGGCAAATCGCAGAACACCTATCGCGGGCTCGTCACCGCGCACCGGAAAGCCACCGGCGCGCGCAACTTCACCGCCTGCGATTCGCTCTTGATCGGCGACAAATGCGGCGCGCATACCGTGCCCTATATCGAGGCCAAGAACTCCTCGGCCACGTTCGAGCACGAGGCGACGACCTCGAAGATCTCCGAGGACGTGCTGTTCTACTGCACCCAGCGGGGCTTGAGCCAAGAGGAGGCCGTCGGCCTCGTCGTCAACGGCTTTGTCAAGGACGTGCTGCAGCAGCTGCCGATGGAGTTCGCCGTCGAAGCGCAGAAGCTCATCTCGATCTCGCTCGAGGG
>Ga0070741_10003681_pt1 | contig 37281 bp, 36 predicted proteins | sample Coa_R1_4_FD_66440 | JGI IMG/M metagenome (GOLD analysis project Ga0070741, IMG submission 66440) | Surface soil microbial communities from Centralia Pennsylvania, which are recovering from an underground coalmine fire - Coalmine... | ecosystem: Environmental > Terrestrial > Soil > Unclassified ... | reverse complement strand
CACGGCATCCGCCTCAACGCCATCGCACCCGGTCCCTTCCCGACCGAAGGCGCGTGGGCGCGCCTCAACCCGATGGGCGACAACGATGACCGCTACAGGACCCGCAACCCGATGGGCCGGGTCGGCAAGCCGCACGAGCTTGCCAACATGGCGGCCTTCCTGATGAGCGACGAGGTCGCCTACATCAACGGCGAGGTGATCGCCATCGATGGCGGCATGGGCATCATGGGCAACGGCACGTTCGCCAACATGATGGCCTACAGCGAGGATGATTGGCGCCGCATCCGGGAGCAGATCCAGTCGACTACCGCCGCGGACCGCGCCCAACGGTCCTAGTCGTTCGTTCGATGACCGATACGATCATGCAGTGTGGCTTTTGCGCATCAGTCCTTTGGAATCAGCATTATTGATACATCGCGGACACCGGTCGCGCCTCAATTGAGCCAAAGTGTGGTGAGTATTTTCAGGTTCACCACAACTTCTATTCCGGTATTCCCGAGCCTCCATCGTGAGTGCGAGCCTTCAGACGATCCCACCAAGCGATGGCCGGCAATCGATGCTGCGGCGGGCGCTCCGCATGGCGCTGCTGGTCTCGGCGGCGCTGCTGGTCGGGTTCGGGATCGGCGCCGTGGCGCAGACGATCGACGGCCGCCAGTGGCAGGGCACCGCGGCAATGACCCGGCAGCCCGAGCAAGTCATCGCCAACACGCTTGCCGAATGGCGCAGCCTGTGGAGCCGCGTCGGCATGCACGCTCCGGATGTTTTCGAGCCCGGCCGCATGAGCGCGGTCGGCATCTTCCTCGGCGCGCGCCAGGGCGAAGGCTATTCGGTCAACGTGCTATCGACCTCGCGCCGGCGCGACCGCATCGTCGTTGTCTTCGAGGAGCGTGCGCCGCCCGAGGTGATGCTGGCGCAACGCATGCCGCCACCCACTGCACCGCCTGCCAGACGGGTCGCGAGCGGATCGTCCTTCAGTCCGGGCTTCGTCGCCCAAGGGCCGACCTCGAGCCTCGCTCCGTCAACGATGCCGAGCCGGCCGGTCGGCCCCGTCACTTCGCCGTGGGCGATCGTGCTGGTCAACCGCGCCGACCTCCCGGTCACCGTCGAGCAGCGCTGGTTCCGCTGATCCCGGCCGATCAATGCGAGTGCCGCGGCACTCCCTTGGTCTGCGCCACCCTCTGAAAATCGACCGCGAAATCGAGGCAAGCGCCGGTCGAGAGCTGGCCGATGAACTTACGCTGCAGCTCCTGCCACGGTGTCTGGCTCGGCACCAGCTTGGGCTTCCACGCCGCCTTGCGGCGCTCAAGCTCGGCTTTCGATATCTTGATGTTGGCGGTGCGCCTGCCGATGTCGATGCGGACCTTGTCGCCGGTCTTGAGCAGCGCCAGGCCGCCGCCCACCGCCGCCTCGGGTGAAGCGTTGAGGATCGAGGGGCTGGCCGACGTGCCGCTTTGCCGTCCGTCGCCGACGCACGGCAGCAGCAGCACGCCGCCCTTCACCAGCCGGTCCGGCGGCAGCATATTCACCACCTCGGCCGCACCGGGATAACCGACCGGCCCCGCGCCGCGGATGAACAGGATGGCGTTCTCGTCGATCGGCAGCGTGGGATCGTTGATGCGCTGGTGATAGTCCTCCGGTCCCTCGAACACGATCGCGGTGCCCTCGAAGGCGTTCTTGTCGCCCTTGCGCTCGAGATATTTCTTACGGAACTCGGGCGAGATCACCGAGGTCTTCATGATCGCACTGTCGAACAGATTGCCCGACAGCACGGCGAAGCCCGCCTGCTTCAGCATCGGCTTGTCGTAGGCCTTGATCACCTCGCCGTCGGCCGGCCTGGCCATCTTCAGGTTTTCGGCATAGGTCTTGCCGGTCACCGTCATGACGTCGCCGTGGATCTTTTTCTTGCGCAGCAGCTCGCGCATCACCGTCGGCACGCCACCGGCGCGATGGAACGCCTCGCCCAGATATTTACCGGCCGGCATGCAGTTCACCAGCAGCGGAATGTCGTAGCCGATCTTGTCCCAATCCTTGTTGTTCAGCTTCACGCCGATATGCCGCGCGATCGCGTTGACGTGCGGCGGGCAGTTGGTCGACGCGCCGAGCGCGCTCGCCGCGACGATGGCGTTCTCGAATGCCTTGCGGGTCAGGATGTCGGACGGCTTCAGGTCCTCCCACACCATGTCGACGATGCGCTTGCCGGTCTCGTAGGCGATCTGGCCGCGCTCGCGATAGGGGCCGGGGATGGCCGCGCAGCCGGGCAGCGACATGCCGAGCGCCTCGGCCATCGAATTCATCGACAGCGCGGTGCCCATGGTGTTGCAGTGGCCGACCGAGGGAGCGCTGTCGGCGACCCATTGCAGGAACGTCTGCAGGTCGATGCGGCCCGCCGCCAGTTCCTGCCGTGCATACCAGACGATCGTGCCCGAGCCCGCGAGCCCACCGGCATAGTGGCCGTCGAGCATCGGCCCGCCCGACAGCACGATCGCCGGGATGTTGACCGTTGCCGCCGCCATGATCATGGCGGGCGTGGTCTTGTCGCAGCCGGTGGTCAGCACGACGCCGTCGAAGAAATAGCCGTACAGGCTCTCGACCACGCTGAGATAGGCGAGGTTGCGGTCGAGGCTGGCGGTCGGCCGCTTGCCGGTCTCCTGGATCGGATGGACCGGAAACTCGATCGGGATGCCGCCGGCATCGCGGATGCCGTCGCGCACGCGCGTGGCGAGTTCGAGGTGATGGCGGTTGCACGGCGAGAGATCGCTGCCGGTCTGGGCGATGCCGATGATCGGCCGGCCGCTGTGCAGCTCGGCGAGGGTCAGGCCGAAATTCATGTAGCGTTCGAGATAGAGCGCCGCCATCGTCGGATCGCCGGGCGCGTCGAACCATTCGCGGCTGCGCAGCCGACGCTTGCCGTTCAGTTTCTTGTTGCCCGCCATGCCGTTCCTCCAACCGAATTGGAGGAATGTTAAGCCCTCTCCTTCTCCATCGCCACTTCGGCTTTGAGGCTGTCGACGTCGCGGTAGATCGAGGCGACGGCGAGCGTGCGGCCCTTCTGCCGGTAGCGCACCACGCAGTCCTTGCCCGCAATGTCGCCGTCGACGGCGATCTCGTCCCACGCCTCGGCGTGGCCGACATAGTTGATCGGCACGTCGTAATGCTGGCTCCAGAAGAACGGCACCGCGTCGAACGGCTGGTGTGCGCCCATCAGGTTGAAGGCCGCGGCCTGGCCCTGGCGCTCGGCCACCACCCAATGCTCGACCCGGATCTTCTGGCCGCAATGCGGGTCGGGCCAGCGCGCGATGTCGCCCGCGGCATAGACGCCAGGCGCGCTGGTCTCCAGCATGGCGTTCACGACCAGGCCCCTGTCCAGCGCCAGTCCCGCCTTCTCGGCCAACGCCAGTCGCGGCCGCACGCCGACGCCGGAGACGATGAGGTCGCCTTCCAGCGTGCCGCCGCCCTTCAGTTTCAGTCTATGGCCGTCGATCGCCTCGACGCCGGTGCCGAGATGGAACACCACGCCCTTCTCCTCGTGCAGCTTGCGCACGAAGTCGCCGAACTGCGGTCCAAGCACCCTTTCCATCGGCCGCGCCTCGGGCGCCACGACATGGACTTCGAGCTTGCGCGCGACCAGCGAGGCGGCGACCTCGAGGCCGATGAAGCTGGCACCGATCACGACGGCGCGCTTGGCATCCTTGCTCGCGGCGATGATCGCGCGGCTGTCGGAGAGGGATCGCAGCACGTGGACGTGGGGCTGGTCGCCGCCCGGGATCGGCAGCCGCACCGGCTCCGCCCCGGTCGCCAGCAGCAGGCGGTCATAGCCGACCGTCTTGTTGTCCGAGAGCGCCACCTCGCGTTTGCGCGGATCGAGCGACACGGCACTGGTCTCGATGCGCAGGTCGATGCCCTTGTCCTTGTAGAAGTCGTCGCCCTGCAGCGGAATCCATTCCTCCGGTGCGTTGCCGGCAAGGTAGTCCTTCGAGAGGTTGGGCCGGTCGACCGGCGCGACGTTGTCGTTGCTGAGCAGCGTGATCTCGCCCTTGAAGTCCTGCCGGCGCAGCATCTCGGCCGCGGCATAGCCTGCCGCGCCGCCACCGACGATGACGATGCGGCGCGGCGCATCGGCCGACGCCGTCACGCGGGGACGCGGCCTGGCCGCTTTCTTTTCGGTGACGAAGATCTTGCCGTCGCGCTTCTCGACCGACCAGCAATCGAGCGGGCTGAAGGCCGGCGCCGCCTGCGCCTCACCGGTGCGCAGGCTGAAGCAGGCGTGATGCCAGGGACAGTGCACCTTGTCGCCGTCGAGCAGGCCCTCGGCCAGCGGGCCGTGATAGTGCGTGCAGGAGGCACCGACGGCAAAGATGTCCTCGCCGTGGCGCGCCAGCAGGACAGCATCGTCGCCGACATGGCCGGCAAGCATGGCGCCGTCGGCAAGCGCGGACTCGGCGATGCCCTGCGCGAGGTCGGGCCCAGCGGGCTTTTTCTGGTCGTCGGCCATTGCTTGCCTCCGTTGCGATGCCATGGGAAACCCGCGGAAGCATGACCGGTTCCCCAGCCATCGTCTCCCTCGGCGAGCCTCTCATCGAGTTTAACCGTCCCAAGGAGGGAGATGGACGCACCTGGCTGCAGGGATTCGGCGGCGATTCTCAAAATGTCGCGATTGCCGCCGCCCGCCAGGGCGCGCGGGCCGGCTACCTGACGAGCCTCGGCCAGGACTGGATGGGCGATGCCTTCCTCGAACTGTGGCGGACCGAAGGCGTCGACGCCTCGCGCGTGCTGCGCCATCCCACCGCGCCGACCGGCGTGAGCTTCGTCACCCATACCGCCGCGGGGCACAAGTTCGACTACCTGCGCAAGAACTCAGCCGCGTCGCTGATGAAGCCCGAACACCTCGCCAAGGACTACATCGCCGGCGCCAGCTTCTTCCATCTCTCGGCGATCGGCCAGGCGATCAGCGAGCACGGCCGCGCCACCGGCGATGCCGCGATCGCCATCGCCAGGGCGGCCGGCGTGAAGGTCTCGTACGACACCAATCTGCGGCTGCGGCTGTGGGACCTCGAGACGGCGCGCGCCAAGATCAACGCGACCATCCCGCTTTGCGACATCGCCCTGCCCAGCCTCGACGATTCGCAGCAGCTCACCGGCCTCGAAAAGCCCGACGATATCGCCGACTTCTACCTGAAGCTCGGCGCGCCCGTGGTGGCGCTCAAGATGGGCGCGGCCGGCGCCCTCGTCGCCACTCCGTCGCAGCGCTGGCACGTGCCGCCGCACAAGGTCCAGCCGGTCGACGCGACCGGTGCCGGCGACACCTTCGACGGTGCCTTCCTCAGCCGGCTGCTCGACGGCGACAGCCTGCTCGATGCGGCGCGCTATGCCAACGTCGCGGCGGCGCTGTCGACGACGGGCTACGGTGCGGTGACGCCGATCCCGCGCAAGGCCGAGGTGATGGCGGCGATGAAGCGCCTGAATCCGTAGAACTGCTGGGCGATCCAGCCACGCCCATTGTCGGCATCGATCGCCGGGTCGTCGACTCCGGTGGGCCGCACCTTGGTCTCGTAGTTGGCCGTGCCGAACAGGATGTCCCAGACCGGCAGGACGGGCGCGAAATTGTGGTCGTGGATGCGCGGCTCCGCCAGATTGGCGAGCGCGTGGTGCAGGCGATGGAAGCGCGGCCCGACCAGCAACCGGCTGCCGATCCGGCCGAAGCTCATATCGACATTTGCGTGGCTCCAGCTCTCGATCAGCCGGCCCACCATCAGGATCACGACGTAGTCCTCCGGCTGCACGCCGACCAATTGCGAGAAGATGACCAGCACCACGTTGACGAACAGGTCGTCGAGGATGTGGTTGCGGTCGTCGGTCCAGGCGGTGACCTGGCGCTGGCTGTGATGCAGGCTGTGCAGCGCCCACCACCAGGAGAATTTGTGCTGGGCGCGGTGCACCCAGTAGGCGGCGCAGTCGTACAGGGCGAAATAGACCAGGAACGACGCCAGGGGCTTGTCGGCGAACCACGGCAGCAGGTTCTCGAGGCTGGGTGGCGCGAAGCCCCACGCCCTCACCTGGTACTCGATCGCTCCGGTGACCGGATAGGCGATCACGAACACCGCGAGCGGGATGACACCGAGCTTGTTGAGCACGGTGTAGACGCGATCGACGCCGACCAGACGCGCATCGGCAGCCTTGGTCAGCGGCGAGCGCCGCTCGAGGGTGCGCATGACCAGGCCAATGACGGCGATCTGCACCACGCCCAGCATGAAGAACTCGACGGCATTGAAGGCGGGCTCGTACCACTCCATCCAGCCGCCCCAATAGAGGACCGGGCTGACGAAGGTCTCGAAGAGCCAGGCCTGGACCGTGACCCAGATGTCGATGACCGCGCGCATGGGCGCGTTCTACTTCTGAACGGCCTCGGTCGACGCTGCGCGAATTGGCGCCCCGGCCGCGGCGGTGGCGGCGCCCTTGAGGATGAAGATGCCGTGCGGCGACTTGCCGACCGGTATGCTGGCGACCACCCTCATCTGGGCGAGATCGACCACCGCCACCCGGCGCAGGAAGCGCTGCGTCACCCAGAGCTCCTTGCCGTCGGCCGTGATCTCCATGTCGTCCGGCCCACCCCACACGCGGATCGTGGCGTCGACCTTCATCGCCTGGGTGTCGATCAGCGACACGGTGTTCTCGATGCGGTTGCTCAGGAACCAGTGGCGGCCGTCGCCGGCCGGCCAGAAATTATGCGCGCCCTTGCCGGTCTGCAGCCGGCCGATCACGGAGCCGTCCTTGGGATCGAGCGTGACGACGGCGTCCTCGCCGGTCAGCGCCACGAGCAGGCGCTTGTCGTCCGGCAGCATCAGCACGCCCGCGGTCGCCTTGCCGACCGCGACGTTCCACTTGATCATCTGCGTCTCGAGATCGAAGGCGACGACCCGGTTGCTCTGCTGCAGCGAGACGAAGACCGTCTTCGACTCCTTGTCGAACGCCATGTGGCTCGGCATGCCGTCGATGAAGATGCGGCTCGCCAGCTTGAATCCGTCGGCCCGGTAGATGTCGACATGGTCGAGCCGGTAGGCCGTGGTGACGAACCACTTGCCGTCCGGGCTGAAGCCCAGCTGATAGGGATCGATGATGTCGTGGATGACTCGCTTCTTCTCGCCTGTCGTGGTGTCGAGCGCGACCAGATCGTTGGTCACGGTCGAGGCGATCAGCATCTCCTTGCCGTCGGGCGTCAGCGTGTAGTGGTGCGGCTCGCGGCCGAGCGGCATGCGCGCGATCTCGCTGCGGCCGTTGCGACTCACGATGCTGTAGGAGGCGTCCTCCGAATTGAGGACGATCACCGACTCGGCGCGGGCCGAGGCGACGGCGCCGAGGCACAAGGCCAGGGCCGCGACCGCGATTCTTGTGCTCAAGCGACTGCCAACTCCCGGCCGCAGTTGAAGCATTTTTCGTCTCCCCGCGCTAGCCGCGTTTGAGCCCGGTGAGGCCGGCGGCCGCCGCGGCCAGACGCTCGATCTCGGGCCAATTTCGGGCGGCGATTGCGTTCTTTGGCGCCACCCACGAGCCACCAACGCAGGCGACGTTGGCAAGCTGCAGGTAGGCAGGCGCGGTCGCGGCCGAAACCCCGCCGGTCGGACAAAAGCGCAGGTCCGGCAAAGGTGCCGCCACGGCTTTCAGCCATTCCACGCCACCTGCTGGCTCGGCTGGGAAAAACTTAAGCAGGCGAAAGCCATAGCCCGATGTTGCCAGCGCTTCTGACACCGTCTGGATGCCCGGCATGTAGGGAATCCCGGCCGATTTCACCGCCTGGGCGAGCTCAGGCGTGCAGCCAGGGCTGACAATGAACCTCGCTCCCGCCTTTCGGGCATCGCGTCGAGCTGGCTTGGGTTCAACACGGTTCCCGCCCCCAGCACCGCATCAGGCACTTCCCGCGCCATCGCGCGCAGCGCCTCAATCGCGCCCGCCGTCCGCAGGGTGACCTCGAGCGCCCGCAGCCCGCCTTTCACCATGGCGCGCGCCAGCGGCACGCCATCATCCGGCCCATCGACCGTCAGGACCGGGATGACCGGGGCGAGGCCGGCGATGGCGTCGATATCCAATTCAGACGCTCCAGCCGCCGTCGATCACGTTCACCGTGCCGGTGGTGAACGTCGATTCGTCGCTCGCCAGATAGACCGCGAGATTGGCGATCTCCTCGGCCGATCCGAAACGGCCGGTCGGCTGGCGCTGCAGGAAGAACTGCCTGGCCTCCGGCCCGCCGCCCAGGCTCGAGATGCGCTCGTCGAGCGACGGCGTCTGCACTGTCCCCGGACAGATGGCGTTGCAGCGGATGCCTTTCGACACGTAGTCGACCGCCACCGACTTGGTGAGGCCGATCACCGCGGCTTTGGTGGTGCCGTAGATGAAACGCAGCGCCGCGCCCTTCACCGACGAGGCGGCCGACGACATGTTGATGATCGAGCCGCCGCCCTTGCCGCCATTGTTGGCCAGCATGCCCGGCAGGAAGGCCTGGATGGTCCAGAACATGCTGCGCACGTTGAGATCGAAGGCGAACCGCCATTGATCGTCGGTCGCATCGAGCACCGTGCCGTGATGGACGAAGCCCGCGCAGTTGAACAGCACGTCGACCGGTCCCGCTTCGTGCGCCATGGTCATGATCGCCGCCTTGTCGAGCACGTCGAGCTTGCGCGGCGTGATGCCCGGCACGCCGGCGAGCGGCGCGAGCTTTCGGTCGTCGATGTCGGTCGCCCAGACCGTGGCCCCTTCGCGCGCGAAGGCCCGCGCCGTCGCCGCGCCGATGCCCTGTCCCGCCGCCGTGACGAAACAATTCTTGCCCTTCAGTCTCATCGATCCCGCCCTACTTGATCAGGCCTTGCTCGCGATAGAACTTCTCGGCCCCCGGATGCAACGGGATCCCCACGCCCTGGAGCGCCGTCTCGAGCCGGATGTCGCGGCCCTTGGCGTGGCCCGAATCGAGCAGCTTGCGCGTGCTCGAATTCCACAGCGCCGCCGTGATCTTGTAGATCAGCTCGTCGGATTGCTTGCTCGAGGTCACCCAGAGCGCATGCACGCCGACCGTCTTCACGCCGGCGACGCCCTTGTAGGCGCCGTCGGGAATCTCGTCGACGCTGAAGAAATTGTACTGCTTGATCAGCTTCTCCGCGCCCGCGCCTTGGATCGGGATGAGCTCGATGCCGACGGTCGCGGCGAGCTCGGCGACCGCACTCTGCGGCCAGCCGGCAACGCTGAAGAACGCGTCGATCTTGCCGTCCTTCAGGCTGTCGGCGACGCGCTGCGCCGGCAGGTACTCGGCCTTGAGATCCTTCTCCTCGAGGCCGAACGCCGACAGGATCAGCCGCGCGTCGACCAGCGTACCGGAGCCCGGCTCGTCGAGCGACACGCGCTTGCCGCGCAGGTCGGCCACCGACTTGATGCCGGTCCCGGTGCGCACCACCAGGTGGATGCTCTCCGAGTAGAGATTGCAGATCGCCCGCAGCGTGTCGATCTTGGGCCGGCCCTGATAGATGCCGGTGCCGGTGTAGGCCCAATAGGCGACGTCGGACTGCACGAATCCCGATTGCGCCGAACCGGCTCCGATCGCGGCCGCGTTGGCGACCGACCCGTTCGACGCCACCGACGTCGCCACCAACCCCGGCACGCCGCACGAGCCGCCCTCGTTGCAGGGCCGCGAGCCCGGCGGGTTGGAGATCGCGTTGGCGATCACGCCGCCGATCGGGAAATAAGTGCCGACGGTGCCGCCGGTCAGGATGCGGAAGAACGTGATCTCCTGGGCGCGTGCGCCCGGCGCGGCAAGACCGGACGCCAGCGCGCCCAGCATCGCGGCGCGGCGGCGCATCGCCGTCATCAGTTGACGCCCACGACCCGGCTGATGGTCGGCCCGATCTCGGCATGGAGCACGAGATCGGCATCGTCGTCCTGGTCGGTCGGATCGCGATTGATGATCACGAGTGGCGCGCCCTTGCGCTTGGCGAGCCGCGGGAAGCCGGCCGCCGGATAGACGACCAGCGAGCTGCCCAGCACGATGAAGAGGTCGCAGGCCATGGTCTCGCTCTGCGCCCGCGCCATCTGGATCTCGGGCATCGCCTGGCCGAACGAGATGGTCGCCGTCTTCACGATGCCTTCGCACTTCTCGCAGATCGGCAGGGTGCCCTTGCCCAAGAACGCCTTCTTGATCGGCTCGAGCTCATGGCGATGGCCGCAGTCAAGACAGGTGGCGTAGGTCGTGTTGCCGTGCAGCTCGATGACCTTCGAATCGGGCACGCCCGAGCGCTGGTGCAGGCCATCGACATTCTGGGTGATGATCGCCGACATCTTGCCGCGCTCGACCAGCTTGGCGAGCGCCCGATGCCCGGCATTCGGCTCGGCCTTCAGCATGGTCTCGTCGGTCGCGAATTTGCGCCGCCAGGCTTCGCGCCGCATCTCCTCCGACGACATGAAGTCGTCGAAATAGATCGGCTGGTATTTGGTCCAGATGCCGCCGGGCGAGCGGAAGTCGGGAATGCCCGACTCGGTCGAGATGCCGGCGCCGGTGAAGGCAACGATGCGCTTCGCGCCGGCAATCAGCTCGTGCAGCCGTTCGGTCTCGTCCATGACGCGCTCCTACACTGGCGCACAGAATAACCAGCGTTTGCGCGGTTTGTAATGTGACCGTCGCCGGGCAGTGGGCTGTCGTAGTTACCGGAGTTACCAGAGTTACCGCAGTTTCCGCTTTGTCGCCCTGGCGAAGCCGCTGCAAGCACTTTCAGGGGGTAGCGCACTAGCGCTAACTGCGCTAACCGGCCCGCGCCGGCTGTAGGCTTATTCAGGGGGCAGCGCACTAGCGGGATTGCGGAAATTCGATTGGCCCTCCATCAACACACGACGAGCAGCCGGGCCACGATGAGCGTGGTCCTGCGGGCGATGTATAGATTAATAGTCTACTCCTGTCAATGGAATTGTGATCCACCATTGACCGGACGAGCAATTGCAGATTGCCGCAATCGCCCCCCTTCCCTACCATTCTGATGGCAACCGCGAGGACACGATGACGAAGCGCCCGATGTACCTGCAGCACGTCAATGTCTTCGTCCGTAACGTCGAGCGGTCGAAGAACTGGTACGAGAGCCTGCTCGGCCTGCACGTCTACGAGTACCGGCCGGGCTGGGCGGCCTTTCTGTCGGCCGACACGGAGCAGTCGCACGAGGTGGCGCTGATGCAGGTCGGCGAGGATGCGCCGCTGCAATCCAAGCCGCAGGTCGGCCTGAACCACATGGCCTGGCGCCTCGAAAGCCTCGACGACCTCAAGGAGTTCTACAAAAAGCTCAAGGCTGAGGGACAGCCGATCGAGCGCGTCATCGACCACGGCATCTCGCTCGGCATCTACCTGCGCGACCCCGACGGCAACGGCGTCGAGGTATTCTACGAGCTGCCGCGCGCCGAGTGGCCCGTCGACTACAACGTGTTCACGCGCGAGAAGACCGGCACCGGCCGCTTCCCCGGGCCGTGGGATGCCGAGATCGCCCGCAGCAGCAGTTCGCCGGCCCGCCAGCAGGCTCCTGCGGCCTAGCGGCTTCCATCGCCGGATCAGGGTTGGTGCTTGAAGACCCTGCCGCCCTTCATCACGAACGCCATCCGCCGCAGCGCGGTCGTGTCGGCGAGATAGTCGCCGCGCATGCCGACGATGTCGGCTGTCATGCCGGGCGCAATCGTGCCGATCTCGCCGCCGAGACCGAGGGATTCGGCCGCGAGCGAGGTCGCCGAGACGAGCGCCTGCATCGGCTCCTGGCCGCCGAACTTGATGCGGTACAGCAATCCCTCGGCATTGTGGCCGTGCGCGCCCGCCGTCGCATCGCTGCCATAGACGATCTTGAGGCCCGGGACCTTGAGGGAGCGGATGAATTCCTCGGGCGGCTTGGGATTGGCGATCAGCTTCTCCATCATGGCGAACGCCTCGGCGGTGTAGTTGCCGACGCCCAAATACTTGTCCTTGTTGGCGACGTAGTTCTCGGTGACGACGCCGACAGTCGGATCGAAGAAGGTGCCCTTGGCCGCCATCAGCGCCAGGGTCTCGTCGGTCATGCCGCCGGTGCCGTGCTCGATCGCCGTGCAGCCGGCCTGGACCGCCATCTTCACGGCCGACGTATAGGCGTGAACGACGCTGCGCAGGCCCTGGCGGTTGCATTCACCGCAAATCGCATCGAGCTGGGCTTGCGTCAATGTCGGCCGCGAGCCTTCGCGCACGCTGGTCGAGGCGAAGATCTTGATGGCGTCGGCGCCGCGCGCCTTCAGTTCGCGCACCATGGCGCGAAGCTCCGCTTCCGGCGGCACGGTCGCTCCCGGCTCGTCGTAGCGGAACCATTGCAGCGAGGTCAGCAGCCGGGGTCCCGGCACCAGGTTGCGCGCCCAAGCCTCGCGCAGAGGCAGATCCCACGCCGTGCCCGGTCCCAGGCTCTGCACCGTCGTGAAGCCGGCCTCGAGGATGCGCACGCCGTTTTCCACGCCGAACAGGACCGACTCGGGCACCGGCTCGTCCTGCCCGACGAGCCGGTTGTCGATGAAGCGGTCGTGGCTGAAGTGGTAGGTCACGTGCACGTGGGTGTCGATCAATCCCGGCGCCACGGTCAGCCCGGCGAGATCGTAGACCTGCGCGCCCTGCGGGACTGGGCCGCCGATGCGCTCGATCCTCTCGCCCGCGATCACGACAACGGTATCCCGCAGCGCCCCGCCCCTGCCGTCGAGCAAGGTGGCGACCTTGAGCGCGATCGGCCGCCTGGGCTGCGGCAGCTCCCATGTGAGCGGCGGCTTGTTGGCGACGTCGAGCAGCGCCGCCGAGGGGTGCGATTGGACCGACTTCATGCGTCGCCTCCAGGGCTAGAAGATGTTCTCGGGCGACACGCCCAGCATGACCTGGCCGACCGTCTCGTAGTGCAGGATGCGCCCCTGGCCCTGCTGCGCGACCGTGTCGATGTCGCGCAAACGGCGCTCGAACGGATGTTCTTCGAACACCGACATCGAGCCGCAATCGTGGAACAGCGTGTTGACGATCTCGCGCGACGACTGGATGGCCCAGGTCGAGGCAAGGCGCAGGCGCGTCCGCTGGTCCATGTCCATCTGGCCGCGTTGCTCGATCGTTTCCAGTGCCTCGTCCGCTGCGGCGTGAAGGAAATAGCGCGCCGACCGCCACTTCGCCTCGGCCTGCGCCACGTGGCTCTGCACGACGTTGTTCTCGACGATCGGTTTGCCCGCGCCGCGGCGGGTCTTTTCCCGCGGTAAGGCCAGGAACGCATCCATCGTGCCGCGGGCGATGCCCAGTGCAACGCCGCCGAAGCCGATCGAATAGAGCTGGGTGCTGGTGAAACGGTAGAGCGGGCTGTCGCTCCTTCGGTCGCGCGGATCGTCGCGATAGATGGCGCGCTCGTGCGGCACGAACAGATTGTCGACGGAATACTCGTTGCTCGCCGTGCCGCGCAGGCCAAGCGTGTGCCAGATATCGTGGAACGTGGCGCTCGCCTTGGGATAGAGGAAGGTCTTCGTTTCCCTGGTGCCCGCGACCCGCAGATGCGCGCCAAGCCACGTGGCGTTCTGGCTGCCGCTCATGAAGCGCCATTTCCCGGTGATCCTGTACCCGCCTTCGACGGGTGTGGCTTCATAGGGCGAACCGGGCGGCCCCCAGGCGACGATCCCGTCGGGCGTGCCGAATATCTCGTGGGCGATCTTCGCATCGAGATAGGCGCTCGTGGTCGAGCAGCCGTTGCTTTGGCACACGACCCATGCGGTCGATCCGTCGGCCTCGGCGAGCGCCTCGGTCACCCGGGCGAAGATCGACGGTTTCAGCTCCATTCCGCCGACGGCTTTCGTCTTTAGCATGGTGAAGAATCCGCCCTCGACCAGAGCCTTGACGACCGGCTTGGTGAGCTCGCGTATTTCGTCGTTTTCAGCGGCGGAAGCGGCGATCAGGGGCATGAGATCGCGCGCCTTCTGCACCTGCGGATGGACGGTCGCCATGGGTCTCTCTCCTGCTCCGCAAACGCGCGGCCCGACGGATTACCGCCGGACGAGGGCGTCCCGGTCAAGCGGGCGGCATGGCCAGTGCAGGATTGGCGGTATCGAACCACCGGTTACAAGGTACGACCTCATCCTGAGGAGCGCCCGAAGGGCGCGTCTCGAAGGATGGCAGCAGGCAAGGCGCTCGTTTCCACCCTTCGAGACGGGACCCTGCGGGTCCCTCCTCAGGGTAAGGTGATTCCGTCTCGCCCGGAAAGACTCTACGACAACCAGCGCTTGCGCCGCTTGTAGTGCTTGGTGTCGCGATAGGATTTGCGCGCGCCGCCCTCGTTCAGCCCGAGATAGAATTCCTTGATGTCGGAATTCTCCCGCAGCTTGTCAGCGCTGCCCTCGAGCACGATACGGCCATTCTCCATGACATAGCCGTGATGGGCGACGTCGAGCGCCATGGTGGCGTTCTGCTCGACCAGCAGGACCGACAGCTTCTCCTGCTTCACCAGGCGGCTGACGATGCCGAAGATCTCCTCCACCAGCATGGGCGCCAGGCCGAGCGACGGTTCGTCGAGCAGAACGACCTTGGGCTTGCTCATCAGCGCGCGGCCGATCGCCAGCATCTGCTGCTCGCCGCCCGAGAGATAACCCGAGATCTGGTTGCGCCGTTCGTGCAGGCGCGGGAAATACGAATAGACGAGATCGATGCCCTGGCGCAGCGCCGCGCTCTCGCGCTGGACGTGACCGCCCGCGATCAGGTTCTCCTCGGTCGTCAGGTTCTCGAACACCCGGCGCCCCTCGAACACCTGCACCAGGCCGAGCTTGGCAACCTCGTGGGCGCGCATGCCGTCGATCCGCCTGTCGCCGAGCTGGATGGTGCCCTTTGTGACCTCGCCACGCTCGGAGCGCAGCACGCCGGAAATCGCCTTCAGGGTCGTGGTCTTGCCGGCGCCGTTGGCGCCCAGCAACGTGGTGATGCCGCCCTCGCGCACGCCGATCGACACGCCCTTGAGGACGAGGATCACGCCGTCATAGACGACTTCGATGTTGTTGATCGCCAGCATGGCAGATGCGGGCGGCGCCGGTCGGGACGCCGCCCGTACCCCGTTCGTCGATCAGGACTTGGACGCAGTGGAAGCGAGCTGCTTCTCGATGATGGAGCGGTATCCCTGGTACCAGTCCTTCGCCTTGACCAGCGCGTTGCCCTTGACGGTGTAGACCTCGCACCAGCCGCCGCCCTCGTGATCGGCGGGCGTGATGGTCATCGGCGGCACCAGGCCATCGAGCGTGAAGCCCTTGACGTGCTCCATGCCGTCCTTGACCTGCTCCGAGGTCGGCGCCTTGCCGCCGTTGGCCTTGATGGCGTTGCGCAGCGCCTCGACATGGAGCGCCGCCGTCATCACGCCGCGGTTGTAGTACACGGTCGAGTCCATCTCCTTGGGAGCGGGCTTACCCTGCGCCTTGTACATCGCCACGATGTCCTTCAGCACCGGGAAGTCCTTGCCGACGCCCGCGAACTGCAGGGTGTTGTAGCCCTGCGCGACGCCGTAGCCGCCGGCGGCGATGATGTCGGCCTCGGAGCTGCCCCACACGAAGGAGATCACCTTGCTGAGCGGGAAGCCCTTGCCCTTGAACTCCTTGATCGCCACCGACGGCGAGCGGCCGAACAGATGGGCGACCACGAAGTCGGGCTTGAAGCGGCTGGTGATGTCGAGCACCTGCGCGCCCATCTCGACGCCGGGCGCCGGCACTGCGAAGGTGCGCAATTCGAAGCCTTCCTGCTTGGCGATCGCCTCGAGGATCGGCAGCGGCTCCTTGCCCGCCGGATTGTCGTAGAAGATGTAGGCGATCTTCTTGCCCTTGAGCGTGCCGAGCTTTTCCTTCACGAACTCCAGCGCCGCGCCGGCCTGCGACCAGTAGGTCGCCGCGATCGGGAAGGTGTAGGGATATTTCTTGCCGTCGGCGGCGTCGGCCGTGCCGAAGCCGGGCGACGTGCCGAGCATCTTGTCTTCCTCGAGCTTCTTGTTGAGCGCCGCGGTCTGCGGCGTGCCGTACAGGCCCTCGAGGACGGCGCCCTCCTTCTTGAAGCGCTCGTGCGCCTCCATGGCGGGCGGGACCTTGTACTCGTTGTCGACCTCGATGACCTTGATCTTGAAGCCCTCGACGCCGCCCTTGCTGTTCACCAGGTCGATGTAATCGTGGTAGCCGGGGCAAAGCACCGTTCCCACGAGCGCGGTCGGCCCGGTGCGGTCGCACTGGAAGCCGAACACAACCTCCTTGCTCTGGGCAAATGCGCCGCCCGATCCGAACGCCAGGGCAGCGGTTGCGACCGCCGCCGCCAGCCCACTCTTCACGAACCTCACCATGGGTTCCTCCCTTTCTTCGTTGATGCCCAATTCTAGTAGGAAAAGGGCCAGACCCGGAAGTAACTCCGGATATTGCGCCACAACCGGTTGAGCCCCTCGGGCTCGACGATCAGGAAAAAGATGATCAGGGCGCCGAAAACGGCGAGCCGCGTGCCGGAGATGATGTTGGCAAGCTCGCCCTCGTCGAGGAACAGCTTGCCGACGTCCATCAGCACCAGCCGGAGCACGATCGGCAGGAGGGTGACGAAGATCGCCCCCAATATCGACCCCAGGACCGAGCCCAGCCCGCCGATGATGATCATCGCCAGGAAGTCGATCGAGACGACGAGCTGGAACGCCTCGTAGTTGGCGATCCCGAAATAGTAGGTGTAGAGCACGCCGCAGACGCCGGCATAGAACGAGGAGATCGCGAACGACAGCAGCTTGTAGCGGAAGATGTCGATGCCGATGATCTCGGCCGCGATGTCCTGGTCGCGCACGGCGATGAAGGCGCGGCCGAGCCGGCTGCGCACGATGTTGAGCGTGGCGATGATCGCCAGCGCGGTGAAGAACAGCAGGAAGTAGTAGAGCCGGCCCTGCGTGTTGAACGTGAAGCCGAAAAGTGTCGGCCGGTCGACCTGGATCGACGCCTGCGCGCCGCCCGAGATCGCGGTCACGTGGTTGATCGTCCATTCGATGATCAGCTGCCCTGCGAGGGTCGCGATGGCGAGGTAGAGGCCCTTGATGCGCAGGCTCGGGATGCCGACGATCACGCCGATCAGCGCCGCCATCAGCCCGCCGGCGGGCAGCGTGATCCAGAACGGCAACCCGAGCCGCACCGCCAGGTTGGCCGCGGTGTAGGCGCCGACCGACATGAAAGCGCCATGACCGATCGAGATCTGCCCGGTGTAGCCCACCAGGATGTTGAGGCCGAGCGCGCCGACGATGGCGATGAAGATCAGGTTGAGGATCGAGAGGTAGTATTCCTGCATCGTGAGCGGGATGATCACGACGAAGAGCAGCGCCAGCACCGCCACCGTCCATTTGGCGATGGGCAGCGGGTAGAGCGCCATGTCGCTGGCATAGCTGGTCTTGAAGACGCCGGCTTCGCGATGGAACATGGTTACACGCGCTCGATCTGGCGGCGGCCGAACATGCCGTAGGGCCGCACCATCAGGACGATGATCATGAGGACGTAGGGCGCGAAATCCTTGGTGCCGCCGCCGACATACGGATCGAGGTAACCGGCCGCCAGGCTCTCGACGATGCCGACGATCAGGCCGCCGACAAGCGCGCCGCCGATCGAATCGAGGCCGCCCAGGATCACCACCGGGAACACCTTCAGTCCAACCAGGGCGAGCTGGATGTCGACGCCCAGCATGCTGCCCCAGATGATGCCGCCCAGCGCCGAGACGATGCCGGTCATCGCCCAGGCGAGCGCGAAGTAGCGCTCGACGTTGATGCCCATCGCCTGCGCCACCTGCTGGTTATCGGCGACGGCGCGCATCGCCACGCCCATGCGGGCCTTCTTGAAGAACCAGCTGAAGGCCAGGAAGAACAGCACCGCGACCGCCGCGCCCAGCACCTGGATCGGCGGCAGGCTCGCGAGGCCGATATTGACCGGATCGTCGCCGATCGGCAGCGACACCGCCCGGGTCGTGCTGCCGAACACCAGCGGCGTCAGGCCGCGCAGGATCGCCGCCAGCCCGATGGTCGCCATGATCACTGACACGACCGGTCGGCCGAGCAGCGGCCGCAGCACGACGCGCTCGAGTGCGAAGCCGAAGCCGATCATCACGGCCAAGGTCACCACCACGGCGCCGATCAGCCACATGCCCTCGATGCCGAGCACCGCGGCGGCGATCAGGGCGGCCATCATGACGAACTCGCCCTGGGCGAAGTTGATGGCGTCGGTCGCCTTGTAGACCAGCACGAATCCCAGGGCGATCAGCGAATACATCAGACCGATCGCCGCGCCGCTCAGCAGCAGCGCGAAGAAGAAGTCGAGGTCCTCACCCACGGTCAGGCCGCCTTCATCGCCGGTGCCGCCGCCGGCAGGTCGTGCACGGCGATCTGCGAGGTGAGCGTCGACTTGCGGCCGTCCTCGAAGGTGATCTCCATGGTCACCTCGACCTGCTTGCCGCCGTTGTAGAAGGCCTCGATCACCTTGGCGTATTTCTCCGCCACGAACCGCCGGCGCACCTTGCGCGTGCGCGTCATCTCGGCATCGTCGGCCTCGAGCTCCTTGTTGAGCAGCAGGAAGCGCTTGACCTGCTGCACGTCGGGCAATGTCGCGTTCGCCTTGGCGATCTCGCCGGCGATCAGTTGCGCCACCTCCGGTTTGCGGCTGAGGTCCATGAAGCTCGTATAGGCAAGCCCCCTCTTCTCCGCCCACGTGCCCACGGTCTGCATGTCGATCGCGATCATCGCCACGACCATCGGCTGCTCGTGCCCGAACGCCACGGCCTCGCGGATGAACGGGCTGAATTTCAGCTTGTTCTCGATGAATTGCGGCGCGAAGGCCGTGCCGTCGGACAGCTTCCCGACATCCTTGGCGCGGTCGATGATGACGAGGTGACCCTGCTTGTCGAAGAAGCCGGCGTCGCCGGTTTTCAGCCAGCCGTCTCCTGTGATCGTGTCGCGCGTGGCGTCTTCCTGCTTGAAGTAGCCTTTGAACACGTTGGGGCCCTTCAGCATGACCTCGCCGCGGTCATCGATCTTGACCTCGATGCGCGGGATCGGCCGGCCGACAGTGTTGGGATTGGCCTCCGCGTTGGCCTGGCACGAAATGAGCGCCGAGGCTTCCGTGGCGCCATAGACCTGCTTGAGGTTGATGCCGAACGAGCGGAAGAAGCGATAGGTATCGGGCCCGAGCGGCGCTCCGCCGGTGTAGCACCAGCGGGCATGGCGCAGCCCGAGCTGGTCGCGCACCGGGCCGTAGACGAAGAATTCGCCGGTCGCCAGGCCGAGCCGCTCGACCAGCGACAGCGGGTTGCCGTCGGTGCGTTTCAGCTCGCAGCGCTCGGCCAGGCCGCGGAAATATTCGTAGACGCCGCGCTTCAGCGGCGAGGCATCGCCGCTCTTGACCTGCATCTGCGTCAACAGGCTCTCCCAGATGCGCGGCGGCGCCAGCATGGCGTGCGGTCCGAGCTCGCGCAGGTCGCGCTGGACGGTCTCCGGGCTCTCCGGGCAGTTGGCCACCAGCTTGCCGACCAGCGCCATGCCGAGCGAGAAGGCGGCGTCGCCCACCCAGGCCATCGGCAGATAGGACAGCCAGTTGTCGCCCGGCTTGACGTCGTTCACCTCGATGAACGCCTCGGCGGCCGCGATCATGTTGCGATGAGAGAGCATCGCGCCCTTCGGATTGCCGGTGGTGCCCGAGGTGTAGGCGATCATGGCGATGTCGTCGGCCGTCCCCTTGGCCAGCTCGGCGGCGACGAAGTCCGGCTTGCCCTGGGCGAACTTGCGGCCCTCCTCGAGCACGCTCTCGAACGAGCGCAACGCCGGATCGTCGTAGGCCCACAGGCCGCGCGGATCGTCGAAGACGATCCAGCGCAGGTTGGGAAGCTTTGCCTTGAGCAGGAGCGCCTTGTCGACCTGCTCCTGGTCCTCGGCGACGATGATCGAGGTCTCGGCGTGGTTCAGCACGTAGACCAGCTCGGCGGCGATCGAATCCTGGTAGACCGGCACCGACACCCCGCCCAGCGACTGCGCGGCGAGCTGCGCGACATAGAGCTGCGGGCGGTTGTCGCCCACCACAGAAAGCTTGTCGCCGCGCTTGAACCCCAGCGCGGCAAGGCCCGAGGCGAAGTCGCGCACGTGGTCGCGATATTGCGACCAGCTCAGGGTCTGCCACACGCCGCGCGTCTTCTCGCGGATCCCGGCGGCGCGCGGGTTTTCCTCGGCGTTGCGCTGCAGCAGCTTGGGCAGCGTGTCGGTCCTGGGAGAGTCGAGCAGGCTCATGACTTGCCTCCTTTCTTGCCGGCGCCGAGGTACGCCTCGATGACGTGGGGATCGCGCTGCACCTCCTCGGGCGTGCCCGAAGCGATGCGGCGGCCGCGGTCGAGCACCACGACCTTGTCGGAGATATCCATGACCACGCCCATGTCGTGCTCGATCAGCACGACGGTGATGCCGCGTTCCTGGTTCACGTCCAGGATGTAACGCGCCATGTCCTCCTTCTCGTCCTGGTTCATGCCGCCCATCGGCTCGTCGAGCAGCAGCACCTTGGGATCGAGCGCCAGCGCGCGGCCGAGCTCGACCCGCTTGCGCAAGCCATAGGCCAGCGCCGAGGTCGGCAGCTTGCGCAGGTCCTGGAGCTTCAGGAACTCGATGATCTCTTCGACCGCCTCGCGGTGGGCGATGTCTTCCTTCTGCGCCATGCCCCAGTAGATGACGCTCGACAGCACGCCCGACTTCATCAGCACGTGGCGCCCGAGCATCAGATTGTCGAGCACGGTGAGGCCGCTGAACAAGGCGATGTTCTGGAAGGTGCGGGCGATGCCCAGCCGCGCGATCTCGCTCGGCTTCTTCCAGGCGATCTCGATCCCGTCGAGCAGCACATTGCCTGTGTCGGGCTTGTAGAAGCCCGAGATCATGTTGAGCAGCGAGGTCTTGCCGGCGCCGTTCGGTCCGATGATCGACAGGATGCCGCCGCGCGGAGCCTCAAGCGACACGTCCTGGACGGCGGTCACGCCGCCGAACTTCTTGGACACACCCTTGACGACGAGTTGGTTTTCGCCCTCTTGCGCAGCCATGCGCCGGGCGGACGTCGCCGCCATACGCCAACCTCCCTGTGATACCGTTCTTTTGATTACAGGCATCATGCAGGGTCCGGTGGGCTAAGGCAACAAACCCGCCTAGACTTGCGGCCTGAAGGAGAGTGCGACATGACGCGCCATATCGTCTGCCTGACGTTCGACCACGACCACATGTCGGGCTTCATCGCCCGCGGCCTCGTCACACCGACTGCCATATCGCGGGGCGAGTATGACACCGTCGTCATCCCGCGCCTGGTCGCCCTGCTGGAGAAGTACGGCATCAAGGCCACCTTCTTCACGCCGGGCCACACCATCGACAGCACGCCCGAGGCGGTGATGCCGTATGTCGAGGCCGGCCACGAGCTCGCCCATCACGGCTGGACGCATCGCCTGCCGGTCACCATGGAGCGCGCCGAGGAGGAAGAGGAGATCGTGCGCGGCAACGAGTCGATCAAGCGCATCTCGGGCCGCACCGCGCGCGGCTACCGCTCGCCGGCGTGGGACCTCTCGCCCAATTCGATCGAGCTGCTGCTCAAGCACGGCATCAAGTACGACAGCTCGCTGATGGGCCACGACTACGACTGCTACTTCGCCCGCCAGGGCGACGTGGTCGAGCTCAAGAAGCCGATCGTGCGCGGCCGCGAGACCGGGCTGGTCGAGATGCCGATCTCGTGGTCGCTCGACGACTACCCGCACTTCGAATACATGCGCAATCCGAACGGCTCGATCCAGGCCGGCCTGATGAACGCCACCAACGTGCTCGAGAATTTCGTCGACGACTTCAGCTACATGACGCGGGTGCAGCCCGACTTCGGCGTCCTCACCTACACGTTCCACCCCCACGTCATCGGCCGCGGCCACCGCATGATGATGCTGGAGCGCCTGATCCAGAAACTGATGGAAGGCGGCGCGGTGTTCATGAGCATGGAGGACGCCATGCAGGAGTGGCTCAGCCGCCGGCAGGCCGGCCGCAAGGCGGCAGCCGAGTAGAGACTCCGAGTCTCACGCCGCTGAGACAGCTCCGATGCCGATGGCATAAGGGTTTTTGCCTCGAGTCTCACGGAACAGCCCCACCCCCCTGGTGAGACCCCCTGAGACGGCTGAGACGCGTGAGACGGCCGAGACGCCCTTACTGCAAATTTCCCCGGGCTTGCCGGATCGCCCGGCAGATCGTGATCATCTTGCCGATGGCGTGATCGACAAAGGCCGAGACGCTGCGCTCGATTTGCGCCGCCTGCGGTGCCGGCGGGGCCGAGATCGCCCGCGCGACCAGCCGCGACATGTCGCTGGCCTTCGCCCGGTTGACGGCAATCGCCTCGTCGAGGTCGACGGCCTTGGAAAGAGCCGATTCCAGAAGTGCCAGAAATCCGGGCGTGCCCGACAGTTGGCGATACATGCTGGCGAGGATGATCTGTTTCTTATCGCCAAAGGCGTTGAGCCGCAGCACCAGCGCCCAGACCTCGGGCGAGACGTCCTCGGCGCTGTTGAGCTTGGGCAAGGTGACGTCGGGCGCCGGCAGGCGCGGGCCGCAGGGCGGTGTGCCCGCCGTCGCGGTCTCGCCGCGCAGCCACGCGACAAGCGCCCCGAGCGCGAACAGATTGACCGTGTTGGAGTGATCGTAGCTCGCCAGAACGTCATCGACGCTCCGCGGCTGCGGTCCCGCCAAGCCTTCGAACCTGGGCACGATCATCGACGCGCGGAAGCGGCGCGTCGCCTCGTCGGGCACGCCGGCGAGATAAAGCGGCTTCACCGCCGCCCACGCCCATGGCAAGGCGCCGTCCATCGTCGCGAGGTGGCGCCATACCAGGTTCACCACGCGCACGCCCACCGTGGCGCGGATGTCGGCGAAGAGCTGGGCCGCCTCGCCTCTCGCCGCACTCTCGGCGACGGCGGGAAACGGATCGGCCAAAGGCGGTCACCGGCCCTTGAACACCGGCTTGCGCTTTTCCATAAACGCCGTGCGGCCTTCCTTGTAGTCCTCTGAATCGAAGCACTGCTTCACCAGCTTCGACAGTCGCTCGAAGTCGGGCTTGCCGTCGAGGCGCGTCAGTTCCTCGATGGTGCGCTTGGCGGCATGCATGGTGAGCGGCGCGTTCTCGCCGATCAGCTTGCAGTAATTGTCGACATAGGAGTCGAGTTCGGCGTCGGGCACCATGCGGGTGATCAAGCCCATGTCGAGTGCCTCGGGCGCAGAGAAGTGCCGCGCGGTGAAGAAGATCTCCTTGGCGTGGGACGGACCTACCAGGTCCGTCAGGATCTTGAGCCCGCTCGCGCGATAGCCGAGGCCGAGACGCGCCGCCGGCACGCCGAACTTGCTGATATCGGAGGCGATGCGGATGTCGCAGAGCAGCGCCACCGCCAGCCCGCCGCCGATGCAGTAGCCACGGATGCGCGCGATCGTCGGCTTCGAGAACTTGTTGAGCCGCGTATTGGCGACCTCGCCGATCTTGTCGTAATAGGCGACCTGCTCGGGCGTGTTGCGCGCCTTCTCGAACTCCGAGATGTCGGCGCCCGACACGAACGCCTTGTCGCCGGCGCCGGTCACGACGACGACGCGGATCGCCGGGTCCTTCTCGAACTCGTCGAGGATGACCGGGATCGCCTCCCACATGTCGGTCGAGGTGGCGTTGTGCTTGTGCGGCTTGTTGAAGACGAGCCGGCCGACCGGCCCCTTCTTCTCCGCGATCATGTTGGGTGTCGGGCTGAAATTCGTCATCAGATCACTCCCCGCTGGCGAAAGCCGTCGATTGCCGCAGCGTCGTAGCCGACGCTCTTCAGCACTTCCTCGGTGTGCTCGCCCTGCTCCGGCGTCGCCCTCCAGTGCTCGACCGTGGTGCGGCTCATGTTGATCGCCTGGCCGATCACCTCCTGGTCGCCCAGCTTGGGATGCTTGACGTGCCGCGCCATCCTGAGGTGCTTGACCTGCGGGTCGGCGAACATCTCGTCCATCTTGTAGATGGGGCCCGCCGGCACGCCCGCCTTGTTGAGCTTCTCCACCGCCTCGGCCGACGTGAAGGCCGACATGCGCTTGTCGATCTCCGCGTTCATCATGTCGCGATGCTTGACCCGGGCCTTGGCCGTCGAAAAGCGCTCGTCGGTCAGCAGCTCGGGCGCCTTGATGCACTCGCAGAAGCGCTTGTAAATGTGGTCGCCCGACGCCGCGATGTTGATATAGCCGTCCTTGGTTTTGAACACGCCGGTCGGGATTCCCGTCGGATGGTTGTTGCCGGCCTGGCCCGGCACGTCCTTGGCCAGGGTCCAGCGCGCGGCCTGGAAGTCGCAGATCGAGATCATCGCCTGCAGCAGCGAGCTCGACACCCACTGCCCCTCGCCCGATTTCTCGCGCTCGAGCAACGCGATCAGGATGCCGATGGCGCAATGGAGGCCGGCACCCACGTCGGCCACGGCGACGCCCGCCCGCATGGGGCCGCGGCCCGGCTCGCCGGTGACCCACATCAAGCCGCCCATGCCCTGCGCGATCTGGTCGAAGCCCGCGCGCTCGGCATAGGACCCGTCCTGGCCGAAGCCCGAGATCGAACCGAGGATGATGCGCGGATTGACCTTCTTCAGGCTCTCGTAGTCGATCCCGAGCCGGAACTTCACGTCGGCGCGGTAGTTCTCGACCACCACGTCGGCCTTCTCGACCAGCTTCATGAAGATGGCCTTGCCCTCGGGCTCCTTGAGATTGAGCGTGATCGAGCGCTTGTTGCGGTGGAGGTTCTGGAAATCCGGCCCGTGGCGCGGCCCGCCCATGTCGCCCTCGGCGACGTGCGGCGGCATCTCGATCTTGATGCAGTTGGCGCCCCAATCGGCGAAGTAGCGGACGCAGGTCGGCCCCGCGCGCACCCGTGTCAGGTCGAGCACGGTGAAGCGGGAAAGCGGGCCTGCGGTCATTTTGCTCTCGCGGTTGGCGGTGGCTGTTACTCCACACGTACCATGGCGGCCGGATCGATCTCCAGCCAGACGCGACTGCCCAGCGCATAGACGGTATTCGGCCCGGTCGAGACGCGGAGACTCTTGGTCTCGCCGAGCGGTTTCACCTGGTAGTCCCAGTGCTCGCCGAGGTAGGCGCGATCGACGATTTCGGCCTCGACGCCATTGGCCGCCGGCCTGGCGGCCGACAGGCCGATCGCCTGCGGCCGCAGCGAAAAGGTCTGGCCGTCCCGTTCGACGAAGTTCGTGCGGCCGATGAAACCGGCGACGAAGCGGCTCCTCGGCTTGCCGTAGAGCGTGTGCGGTGCGTCGACCTGCTCGATACGTCCCTTGTTCATCACCACGATGCGGTCGGACGTCACCATGGCTTCGGACTGGTCGTGCGTCACATACACCGTCGTGATCTTGAACTCGTCATGCAGGCGACGAATCTCGAAACGCATCTCCTCGCGCAAATTGGCGTCGAGGTTCGACAGCGGCTCGTCGAGCAGCAGGATCTCCGGCTCGACGACGATGGCGCGCGCCAAGGCCACGCGCTGCTGCTGGCCGCCGGAGAGTTCGGCCGGATAGCGATCCTTGAGCGGGCCCATCTGGACGATTTCGAGGATCTTGGCGATCCGCCGGTCGGCTTCGGCGCGCGGCACCTTCTTGACCTCGAGCCCGAATCCCACGTTCTGGCCGACCGTCATGTTCGGCCAGATGGCATAGCTCTGGAAGATCATCGACATGCGCCGCCGTTCCGGTGGGATGACGCCCGATGGCGAGGAGATCACCTGGCCGTCGAGCTCGATCGTGCCGGAGGTCGGCGGAAGGAAGCCGGCGATCATGCGCAAGGTCGTGGTCTTGCCGCAGCCCGAAGGCCCGAGCAGCGACACGAACTCGCCCTGCGCCAATTCGAGCGAGAAATCTTTCACCGCATCGAACGTGCCGTAAGCCTTGCCGATGTTCCTGAGAACCAGCTTGCTCATGTCGCGGTACGCCTCAGCATGAAGTCGCGGCCGATCGCGCGCTGGCCGATCCACAGCAGCGGCAGGGTCAGTACCTGAAGGACCAGCGCGAGGGCTGCGAGATACTCGAAATTCCCCTCGTCGCTCATGTCGAAGATCATCACCGACACCACCTTGGTCTGGGGGCTGTAGAGGAAGATCGCCGATGAGAGCTCCCGTGTCGCCGGAATGAACATCAGCAGCCAGGCGCCGAGCAGGCTGCGCTTCAACAGCGGCGCGACCACCTTGCGGAGGGCGAGCATGCGGCTGCCGCCCAGTACCCTCACCGCCTCCTCCATCTCGGGATTGAGACTCCTCATCGCGGCGTTGGCATTGACGTAGCCGATCGGCAGGAAGCGGGTGGTGAAGGCCAGGATCATCAGCCATGCCGTGCCGTAGAGCGCCAGCGGCGGCGGGGCGTAGGCGGCGTAGAAGCCGATGGCGAGCACGACGCCCGGGATGACGAACGGCGCGACGCAAAGGAAGCCGAGCCCGTTGGCGAAGCGCACCAGCTTGCGATTGACGATGTAGGCGACGCCGATGGCGATGATCGTCGCCGCCGTGGCGCTCGCCGCACCATAGGCGAAGCTGTGGATCACCGACGTTCCGGCCGTCGCATGCTCGAACAAGACGAACCTGAAATTCTTCAGCGAGATGTTGTCGAGCGAGAAGCCGCGCCCCCAGGCCTTGGCGAACGCCGCCTGCAGCAGGAACAGATACGGCAGGAACACCGACATCGTCGCCACGAGCATGGCGTAGCCGAACATCGCCCATCGCCAGCCGCCGAGAGCGATCGGCCGCCGCTCGCCGCCCTTGCCGGTGAGCGCCACGAAGCCCTTGCGGCGCGTGATCAGCCGCTGCACGACGACAAGGAAGATCGTCACGGCGAGCAGCGGCATGGCATAGGCCGCCGCGACCTCGACCCTCACCGGATTGCCGAAGAACTGGAAGAGCTGCGTCGTCACCACGTTGAAGCGCGCCGGAATGGCGATCATCGCCGGCGAGGCGAACAGCGCGATCGCCTCCAGGAAGGAGATGATCAGGCCGCCCAGGATCGCCGGCAGCGCCAGCGGCAAGGTCACACGGCGCATGGTGCGCCAGGTACCGGCACCCAGGATGTTGGCGGCATCCTCCATCTCCGACGAGACGAGCTCGAGTGCCGCCGTCGTGAAGATGAAGACGTAGGGGAAGGAATAGAGCGCGATGACGAGGACGAGGCCCGGGAAGCTGTAGATGTTGAACGGCCCCGCCTCGGCACCGGTCAGCCAGACATAGGCCTTGTTGAGCCAGCCGGCGTTGGGCCCGGCGAGCAGGATCCAGGCGACCGCGCCGGTATAGGGCGGCGTGATGAAGGTCGCGAGCACCAGCGTGCGCACCAGCCCGCGGCCCGGCATGTCGGTGCGCGACACCGCCCAGGCGAGCGGCACGGCGAAGGCGCCGCCCAACAGGGCCGCGCAGGCGCCGAGCTCGAGCGAGTTGAACAGTGCCTGAACGTAGCGCTCGCGCCCGTACGCCGCGGCATAGTTGGCGAAGGTGAAAGCGCCGGTCTTTTCCGAGCGAAGGCTGGTGATCAGCAGATGAACGAACGGGCTCACCACGAGGAACAGCAGGACGGCGATCAGCGCGATCCAGAGGATCCAGGACGCATCGAAGCCGCGGCGCAGGCGCGCCGGGGGTGTCGTCGTCGTCAGCGCGTCTACCGCCACGTCCGTTGCCGCCCGCTCAATTGCCGAAAGTATCGCGCCATTGCTCGATCACTTCCGGGATGCCCTTGTCGATCTGCTCGTTGGTTGGATGGAAGAGCTTCACCTCGTTGACCGGCTTCTCGCCCTTGGCGACGGGCACCTCGGGCCGCATCGGCACGGTGAAATGCTTGACGTCGATCTCCGATGCCTCGGTCGAATAGAGATACTCCATGAAGAGCTTGGCGGCGTTGGGGTGCTTGGTGCCCTTGAGGATCGCCGAGGGCGCGATGATCAGGATGGCATCGTCGCTCGGATAGACGATGGCGAGCGGATTGCCGCGCGAGGCGCTGAACAAGGTCGAGCCGTCCGCCCCGGCCGCGACCTGACGCTCGCCGGCGTTCAGGGCCGTCACCGTATCGTTGATCGAGCGGCCGATCTGCGGCTTGTTCTTCTCGAGCTTTTCGAAATAGTCCCAGCCGTACTTGAGCTTCATGCTCAGCACCCAGGTGCCGACGTAACCGGAGAAGCCCGGATGGCCGGTCGAGACCTTGCCCTTCCATTTCGGGTCGAGCAGGTCTTTCCAGCTCTTCGGCGCATTCTCTGCCTTCACCTTGGAGGAATTGTAGGTGAGCACGACAAAGCCGGCCGACGTCGTGTGGAAGAAGCCGTCCGGATCGGCGTTGCGAAACGCCTCCGCCGCCTTGGCTTCCGTCTCGGGCACGTACTTCACGAGCTTGCCCTCGGCCTTGAAGCGCATGACGTGGCCGATGTCGGTCGAGGAGAAGACGTCGCACACGGTCTGGCCAGCCTTGAAGTCCTGGGTTGCGCGCTGATAGGCGACCTGCGCCGTCGTGCGCACGACGTTGACCTTGATGCCGTACTTCTTGGTGAATACTGCGCCCAGTTCCTCGGCCGCTTCGGACGTGTAGTGCGCCGTGTACCAGGTGAGCTCGCCTTCCTTCTTGGCGGCGTCGATCAGCTCGGCCGATTGCGCGAATGCTGCCAGAGGTACGACGGCAACGGCCGCGGCGGCGGCAAGGCTAACCACACTTTTCATCGTTTTGCTCCCCGAGATGGGCTTGTTGTCGTTGAATGCGATACGATCATACGACGGCACATGTCACAACAGGATCGTTCCGCCGAGTGGTCGGCCTACTACGAAAAGCTGCGCGACCGACCGCCGCGCAAGACGCTGATGGCGGCGCTCGACAAATTCGGCTCGCCGCCCGCGGACGCGCTGGCGGTCGATCTCGGCTGCGGCGATGGACGCGACGTGGTCGAGCTGTTGCGGCGCGGCTGGAATGTGGTCGCAGTCGACGCCGAGGCCGAGGCGTTGAAGCGTCTCGCCGAGCGCAAGCTGCCGGGCAGCGAGCGCATCACGCCCATCGTCTCGCGCATGGAAGACGTGCCGCTGCCGCTCGGCGCGCAGCTCGTCAATTCAAGCTTCGCCATGCCGCTTTGCGAACCGGCCAAATTCCATGCGCTGTGGCAGCGCATTCGCGAAGCCCTGCCGCCCGGCGGGCGCTTCAGCGGCCAATGGTACGGCCCGCGCGACAGCTGGTTCGGCCGCCCCGGCATGGCATTCGTGTCGCGTGCCGAAGCCGAAACGATGCTGCAGGGCCTCGACGTCGAGATGTTCGAGGAAGAGGAAGCCGACGGCGTGACACCGCGCGGCAAACCCAAGCACTGGCACATCTTCCATATCGTGGCCCGGAAGCCCTAAAGTCGCCCTTTCCCGACCGGAGGTCCGCCCCATGCCCGCAGCTTCCGCTATTCCTGTCACCGCAGAGCTTGCCAAACGTGCCGCCGCGATGGCGTGGCGCGACCTGCCCGACGATTTGATCGAGCGCACCAAGCAGTGCCTGCTCGACTGGTTCGCCGTCACGATCCCGGGCGCCCAGGAGGAGCTGACCGACATCCTCGTCAAGGAGGCGCTCGACGACGGCGCGGTCGGCCAGGCGAGCCTGGTCGGCCGGCGTGAGAAGGTGCTGCCGTCGACGGCAGCCTTGATCAACGGCTCGGCGAGCCACGCGCTCGACTACGACGACGTCAATTTCTCCATGCACGGGCATCCGACCGTCACCGTGGTGCCGGCGCTGCTGGCGCTCGGCGAGCAGAAGAAGGTGTCGGGCCGCCTGTTCATCGAGAGCTTCGTCGCCGGCTACGAGACCGCCGGCCGTATCGGCCTGCTGGTCGAACCGACGCACTATGCCAAGGGCTTCCACGCCACGGCCACCGTCGGCTCGTTCTCCGCCACCGCGGCCGCGGGCCGGATGCTTGGCCTGAGCGAAGAGGAACTGGCCGTCGCCTTCGGCATCGCCGCCACTCAGGCCGCCGGGCTGAAGTCCAATTTCGGCACAATGTGCAAGCCGCTGCATGCCGGCACGGCGTCCGAGCACGGCCTGCGCGCGGCGCGCCTCGCGCAGAAGGGCTTCACCGCGCGCGGCGATTCACTGGAGTGCGACCAGGGTTTCGCCTCGTCGTACAGCGACGGCATGGATGCCGGCAAGGCGCTGGGCGAGCCGCCGCAGGGCTGGCACCTGCGCAACAATCTCTTCAAGTACCACGCCGCCTGCTACATGACGCATGCGCCGATCGAGTGCGCCAAGGAGATCCGGCTCAAGAGCAACTTCCCGCCGGAGCGCGTGAAGAAGATCGTGCTGCGCATCGACGCCGCCGCCGACAAGGTCTGCAACATCCCCGATCCGACGAGCGGGCTGGAGGCAAAATTCTCGCTGCGCCAGACCGTGGCGATGGCGCTGACCGGCGTCAACACCGCTGCGCTCGACTCCTACAGCGCCGAGATCACTCGGGAGCCGCGCATCAAGGCGCTGCGCGACAAGGTGTCGATCGATTTCAGGACGAAGTGGCCGCATGCGCTGGCCGAGATGGCGATCGAGCTCGACGACGGCACGACGCTCGAATCTTCTCATGACGCGGGCGTTCCGTGGAGCGACGTCGCCAAGCAGCGCCGCGCGCTCGAGACCAAGTTCGACGGCCTGGTGACGCCGATCCTGGGCGCCGCCGGCGCACGCCGGCTGCACGAAACCATCGACCGTATTGACTCTCTCTCCGACGTGGGCGAACTGGCGCGCGCGGCAACGAAGGCATGAGCCCGGAGAGGCAATGGCAGACGATTTCAGGACGCGGGCGAGGCTCGTCCCCAAGGGCAACCGCTACGAGGATTTCGAGCCCGGTCGCGTCTTCCGCCATCATTGGGGCCGCACGATCACCGAGTCGGAGAGCACCCTCTTCTCGACCCTGACGCTGCATTTCAATCCGCACTACTACAACGCCGCCTACGCCCGCGCGCACGGTCATCCCGGCATCGTCGCCAATCCGCTGCTGGTGTTCACCACCGTGTTCGGCCTGACCGTCGAGGATCTGAGCGAGGGCGGCGGGCCGTTCCTCGGCGTCAACCAGCTCTCGTATCATCAGCCGGTCTATCCGGGCGACACGTTGCGCGCCGAATCGGTCGTGCTCGACCGGCGCCCCTCGGGCTCGCAAAAGGGCTTCGGCATCGTCACCTGGCATACCAGAGGCTTCAACCAGCGCGACGAGCAGGTCATCGACTTCAAGCGCACCAATCTCGTTCATCAGAGGGAAGCGTAATGCCGTACATCACCGAAGAGCGCCGCATGATCCAGGAGCAGGCGCGCGAATTCACGCTGAACGAAGTCCTGCCGGTCGCCAACAAGCTCGACCCCGAGAAGGGCGACATCCCGATGGAGCTCAGGGACAAGATGGCCGAGCTCGGCTATTTCGGCATCCTGATCCCCGAGCAGTACGGCGGCCTGGGCCTCGGCTGCTTCGAATACTGCCTGGTCACCGAGGAGCTGTCGCGCGGCTGGATGAGCGTCGCGTCGCTGATCGCCCGCGGCAATCTGCTGATCGGCTCGCACATGATGAGCGAGGAGCAGCGCAAGAAGTATCTGCCGCGCATGGCCAAGGGCGAATTCCTCGGCGCCTTCTCGATGTCCGAGCCCAATGCCGGCTCCGACATCGCCAACATTTCCTGCCGCGCCCGCAAGGATGGCACGGGCTACCTGATCAGCGGCAACAAGTACTGGTGCACCTTCGCCGACGGCGCGGACTTCCTGATCATCATCGCGCGCACGTCCGATGCGCCCGCCGGCAAGCGCCACATGGGCCTGTCGATGTTCCTCGTCGAGAAGAAGCGCGGCACGCTGCCGAAGGGCATCAGCGGCGCGCCGATTCCCAAGATCGGCTATTTCGGCTGGAAAACCTACGAGCTTGCCTTCGACAATTTCAGGGTCGAGGCGTCGGATATGATCGGCGAGGAAGGGCACGCCTTCTATTATGCGACGTCGGGCCTGGAGACCGCCCGCGCGCACACGGCGGCCCGCGCCATCGGCCTCGCCCAGGGCGCGCTCGACGATTCGATCCGCTATGCCGGCGAGCGCCGGCAGTTCGACCGGCCGATTTCCGACTTCCAGGCGATCCGCTTCAAGATCGCGGAGATGGCGACGCAGATCGAGGCGGCGCGCCAGCTCAACTATTTCGTCTGCGAGCAGATCGACACCGGCCAGCGTTGCGACAAGGAAGCGTCGATGGTGAAGCTGTTCGCCTCGGAGATGGCCGAGCGCGTGTGCAGCGAAGGCATCCAGATCCACGGCGGGGCAGGCTACACCACCCTGCATGCCGTCGAGCGGCACTGGCGCGATGCCCGACTCACCAAGATCTTCGAGGGCACGTCGGAGATCCAGAAGCGCATCATCTCTGACCGGCTGCTCGGCCGCGGGAGGAATTGATGAAGGTCTCGGCGCTCACCGGCAAGACCAACTACTTCGAGGACTTCAAGGTCGGCGAAGTGCTGCGCCACGCCCGCGGCAAGACGGTCGAGCCGATGGAGCAGGTCTGGATCACCAACGTGACCATGAACACCGCCGAGGCGCACTTCAACGAGCACCTGACCCAGGGCATGAGCTACGGCAAGCGCCTCGGATTCGGCGGCGTCACGATCTCGATGTGCATCGGCCTCGCGGCGCAGGACACCGCCGAGAACGCTCTGGCCGAGCTTGGCATGGACAAGATCCGGCTGATGGGCCCGCTCTATCACGGCGACACGCTCTATTGTTACAGCGAGGTGCTGGAGACGGCCGACGCCAAGCAAGCCGACGCCGGCATCGTCCGCTTCAAGCACTACGGCGTGAACCAGGACGACAGGCACATCTTCGAGGGCGAGCGCACCGTGCTGATCAAGCGGCGCTCGCACTGGGGAGATAAGTGAACGCCGAGGTCCTTGGCGCTCTCGACGGGGTCCGCATCGTCGATCTGACACAGATGCTGGCCGGGCCCTATTGCACCATGCTGCTGGCCGACCAGGGCGCCGAAGTGATCAAGGTCGAGCCGCTCGACGGCGACCATACGCGAATCATCGGCCCCTACCACGAGGACGACAAGCTCCGGGCGTTCGGCGGCTACTTCGCCTCGGTCAACCGCAACAAGAAGTCGATCGCGATCGACCTCAAGAAGCCGGAAGGCCGCGAGCTGGTGTTGAAGCTCTGCGACGGCGCCGATGCCGTGGTCGAGAACTACCGCGGTGGCGTGATGGATCGGCTCGGCCTCTCCTACGAGGCCTTGCACGAGCGCAATCCGAAGCTGGTCTACGCCACCATCCGCGGCTTCGGCGACTGGCGCACCGGCCGCAGCCCCTATGCCGATTTCCCGGCCTACGACGTGATCAGCCAGGCGATGGGCGGCATCATGGCCATCACCGGCCCCGACAAGGACACGCCGATGAAGGTCGGGCCGGGTGTAGGAGACATCGTGCCCGCGATCACCTGCGCCTTCGGCATCGTCTCGGCGATTCTGCGTGCCCACAAGACCGGCAAGGGCCAGTTCGTCGATGTCGGCATGGTCGATGCGATCCTCGCCGTCTGCGAGCGCATCATGCATCAGCATTCCTACGCCCACACCCTGCCGGTGCCCGAGGGCAACCATCACCCCCTGCTCTGCCCCTTCGGCATGTTCCCGGCAAAGGATGGGTTCGTCACCATCGCGGCGCACGCCGATACGCACTTCCCGGTCCTGTGCCGCTTGGTCGGCCGGCCGGAGATGGCGACCGATCCGAAGAACGTCACGGTCCAGGACCGCCGCGCCAACCAGGAAGCGATCAATTCAGCCATCTCCGATTTCACGCGCCAGCGCACCAAGCAGGAATTGCTCAAGCATCTCGGCGGGCACGTGCCGTTCTCGCCGGTCTACAACGTGCGCGACATCGTGGCCGACCCGCACTTCAAGGCGCGCGAGATGCTGCCGTGGGTGCCGCATCCCGGCCTCGATCACGAGGTGCAGATCGCGGGTGTTCCCATCAAGATGACCGAGACGCCGGGCAAGGTGCGCCACCGTGCGCCTCTGCTCGGCGAGCACACCGACCGATACCTGCAATCCATCGGCTGCAGCGCGGACGACATCGCCCGCCTGCGCGCCGGCAAGATCGTAGCCTGAGGAGAATGACATGACCGATCGTCCCCGCCGCGCCCGCAGGGTCCAGCTTTCGACGCCCGGCTCGAGCGAGAAGATGATGCAGAAGGCCTCCGAGTCGAAGGCCGATCATGTGTTCCTCGACCTCGAGGACGCCGTCGCCCCGAGCCAGAAGCGCGAGGCGCGCAAGAAGATCGTCCAGGCGCTGAAGGAGCTGAACTGGAAGGGCAAGACGATCTGCGTGCGCATCAACGATCTCACCACCGAGTACGCCTACGAGGACATCATCGAGGTGGTCGAGGGCGCGGGCGAGCATCTCGATACCATCATGATGACCAAGGTGCAGACGACGGCCGACATCCTGTTCGCCGACAAGCTGCTGCATCAGGTCGAGAAGAAGCTGAAGTTGAAGCGGCGCATCGGCCTCGAAGCCCTGATCGAGGAGGTCGAAGGCCTGCAGAACGTCGACCAGATCGCCGCCTGCACGCCGCGCCTGGAATGCCTGGTGTTCGGCATGGGCGACTTCTCGGCCTCGATGGGCGTCACCAACAAGAATGTCGGCGAGTCGGACGGCTACCCCGGCGATATCTGGCACTATGCCCGCTTCCGGCTGGTGATGGCCTGCCGCGCCGCCGGCATCGATCCGGTCGACGGCCCGTTCGCCGACTTCAAGAACCCCGAGGCCTATCGCGAGGAATGCCGCCGCTCGATGATCCTGGGCTGCGTCGGCAAGTGGGCGATCCATCCGAGCCAGATCGAGCATGCGCTCGAGATCTATTCGCCGAAACCCGAGGACGTGGCGCGCGCCCGCAAGCTCGAGAAGGCTTACGCGGAAGCCGAGGCCAAGGGGCTTGGCGCCATCAATGTCGACGGCGTCATGGTCGACGTCGCCTCGATCCGCATCCTGCGCAACACCATCCTCAACAAGGCCGACCTGTTCGGAATGTGACGGCGCTGCCGTCATGAAGCGCGCGTTCGTGCCGGTGGCGAGCATGCTCGCCATCCAGGTGATGATCTCGATCTCGGTGCTGTCGCTCAGCGTCATGATGCCGGCGGTGGCGCACGACCTTGCAATTGACGCCAAGCTGGTCGGCGTCTTCACCGCCATCATCTACGCCATGGCGACAATCGTCGCTCTGGCGGCGGCGGGCCCCATCGTGCGAGTTGGCCCCGTCCGTGTCTGCCAGGCGGCGCTGCTGGCGGGCGCCATCGGCCTCGCGCTCAATTCCCTGGCGCTGGTCGTGACGACCGTTGCCGCGGTGGTGTTCATCGGGGTGGCCCAGGGGCCGCTCAATCCTGCGTCGGCCCATGTGCTGGCCCAGCGGGTGCCGCGCGAATATTTCGGCATGGTGTTCTCGCTGAAACAGACCGGTGTGCCGATCGGCTTCGCCCTGGCGGGCGTGCTGTTCCCCGCCCTGCTGCACTGGGTGGGCTGGCGCGGCGCCAGCCTGGTCGCGGCCGGGATGCTGCTGCTGGCGGCGATTGCCGTCGAGCCGCTGCGTTCGGCGCTCGACGTATCGCCGGCAGGCGGCCGCTCGCCCACCGGCATCTGGCGCTCGATGCGTTTCGTGATGAGCCATCCGCAGCTGCGTGTGCTGGGCTGTTCAGCCTTCGTCTATGTCATCGCCCAGCACACTTTCACGTTCTATCTCGTGACCTATCTCTACGAGCATTGCGGCCTTTCCATCGCCGAGGCGGGGGCGCTGCTGTCGGCGTCGCAGCTTATGGGCACCGCGGTGCGTCTGCTGAGCGGCGGCGCAGGCGATCGCATTCCGCGCATGAAGCTGCTGGGCTGGACCGGCATCGGCATGACGGCGGGCTGCGCCGCCACGGCGATGTTGGGGCACGGCACGCCGCTCTGGCTGATCGCGGCGGTGGTGATGGGCTACGGCTCGGTGGTGATCAGCTGGAACGGCACATCGCAAGCCGAGTTCGCCCACCTGTCGCCGCCCGGCGAGACCGCCGCCGTCGCCGCCGTACAGACCGCACTCGCTTTCGCCGGCGCCGTGGCCGGCCCGCCGGTCTTCGCCTTCCTCGCCTCGGCCTTCAGCTACCGCACCGCGTTCCTGGCGGTCGCTCTCGCTGTTTTGATGACAGCGATATGGCAGATTGCCGTCGCCGCGAAGGTTTCCGTTCGGTAAGTACCTGCGCCGCGCGTAACGACGGCCTATAGTCCGCCCGAGATCTCAAGGGAGGACCCGATGAAGCTCTATACCCATCCCGTTTCGACCGCGTGCCGTCCGGTGATGCAGTTCATCGCCGACAACAACATCGCCTGCGATATGGAGGTCGTCGACATCCTGAAGGGCGCCCACTACGGGCCCGAATACAGCGCCAAGAATCCCAACCGGCTGGTGCCGATGCTCGAGGACGGCGACTTCCGCCTGACCGAGAGCGCCGCCATCCTTCGCTATCTCGCCGAGAAGGTCAATTCGCCGGCCTATCCGAAGGACCTCAAGCAACGCGCGCGCGTCAACGAGGCGATGGATTGGTTCAATTCCAATTTCTACAAGGATTGGGGCTACGGCCTCGTCTATCCGCAGCTGTTCCCGCATCACAAGCGGCCCGACGAGAAGGCCCATGCCGGCACGATCTCGTGGGCGCAGGACCGCTGCAAGGTCTGGCTGCAGGTGCTGAACGACCATTGGCTGGCCGGCGGCAAGAAGTATCTCTGCGGTGACCAGATCACCATCGCCGACTATCTCGGCTCGGCGATCATGAGCATCGGCGAATTGATCCATTGCGATCTGGCAAAGTATCCCAATGTTCAGAAGTGGCTCGCCAATGTGAAGAAGCAGCCGAACTACGAGAAAGTGAACGACGCCGCCTTCAACGGCTTTGCCGCCTCGACCAAGGGGAAGGCCTGGCAGACGGTGTAAGCAAGGAGACACCGACCATGATCAAGGGTCTGCACCACAACGCCTATCGCTGCCGGGACTCCGAAGAGACGAGGAAGTTCTACGAGGACTTCCTCGGCCTGCCGCTGGTCAACGCCTTCAAGATCGAGACGACGATGACCGGCCGCAAGACCGGGGCGGGCGTGCTGCACAGCTTCTTCCAGCTCGACGACGGTTCGGCGCTCGCCTTCTTCGAGGCGCCGGACATGCCGTTCGAGTTCAAGGAGCAGCACGACTTCGACCTGCACATC
>Ga0070741_10003680_pt1 | contig 37282 bp, 32 predicted proteins | sample Coa_R1_4_FD_66440 | JGI IMG/M metagenome (GOLD analysis project Ga0070741, IMG submission 66440) | Surface soil microbial communities from Centralia Pennsylvania, which are recovering from an underground coalmine fire - Coalmine... | ecosystem: Environmental > Terrestrial > Soil > Unclassified ... | reverse complement strand
AACAAGGCGTTCACCGATTCGTCCGCCCCGCCGCTCATGGAGCGCGATCCACTGCTGTTCTGGAAAGTGTTGTCTGCGTTGCTGTCCGTCGCGGTCTTGGCTCTGCTCTACCTGCTGATGCGCAAATAGCTCATCCGGCCGCCCGTACGCGGCCGCGACGCGGATGACCAGGGCATCTAGTGTGGAATTCGGTCGCGCTTGGCGTGGTCGAGGATGGCTTGCAGATCGGGGCTCAAGCCTTCTCCGCTCTTTTCACGCGTGCAGTACTCGAAAACGAACAAGCGCAGCGCCGACGACAGATTGTTGTGCTGACGCTCGGAGTCGATGCTGCCGACCAGCTGCGAGAGATGGACGTTGAGTTTCTGCGCGATGGCGCGGAGTTCATGCCAGAAGGCATCTTCCAGGCTGACGCTGGTCTTGTGACCGCCGACCACCAGCGACCGCTTGACGACGCGCGAACGCAGGTGCCCCTCGGACGTGCCGTTCTGGGACCCTTTCGTGCGCAAGGAACCTCCTCGATGCCCGGGCGATAGAAACGTGACAACTTATGGGGGGTACATAACCTTGACAAAGCAGGGCGGCATAGCTGGTGCAGCCGAGGCTGGGCAGCGATTTCGCGGCGTAGTTTTGCCGGATGGAATGACACCCGAGTTGGCGGCTAGGCTAGAGAGCCTGATCGCTCAATACGTAGACGAGGCATGCGGCGAAGGCGATCCTGAATCCATAGAGTTGCCCTTTCGGTTCGGGATAACTCTTTTTCGAGAGATTGCCGAAAACCTTCATTCATTGTGAGGGCGCTGATTTTGCCGAGATCGTCGCTTAGGTGAACAAGGAGGGTATTGAAATCCTCAAGGTTCTGTAGCGTCCAATTGCCGTCCCATGTTTTCACATCGCGTCCGACGAATTTTGCTATCTTACATCTAATGGCCGGGGGCGGCCCCTCGTCGAACCCCTGAATATTAGAATGAACGAGGCGGACCCGACTCCGGTTTGCCTTTCTTAAGCCGACGACGACTGGGTTTGCTATATGGTGAACGTGCGCGAAGCGCGGGTGTTGGGCAAAGCGCTCTTTGAATAATTTCACTCGCAAACGAAATGATGTGTCTGGATATTTCGGAATCGCTCCCGTTACAAGACGCGGGTCATTTATGGACTGGAGTAAGAAATCTAGATGCTGTTCCAGCCGTCCAAATCTGAGATAGGCTAATCCGATGGAGCGCACCAGTGGTTCCGCATATGACGGAATTTGCCTTATGGGGTGAACATGTATGAAGGCTTCGGTCATGGCTAAATCCGCAAAAGACAAAGTTGAGCTATGGTCGGACGCATGGGCGCGCTTCACGCGCGCCGTAGATGTTGTGGCGAAATCGCCCCCGCAGCATCGGGTAACGAAAAAGAAACGGCACAATCGCAAAAAGAAGCCCGGCAAATGAACCGGGCTTCCTCGTAGCGCGTTCTGCCCTACTGCTGATTGCAGGAAGGATTCAGGCTTTGGCGCAAATCCGTTTCAATCGCGAGCCGTGCGGCACGATCTCCAGTGACATGGAGAGTGCAGATGTGTGTGGCGCCGGCGGCCCGAATGCTATCCCACTGATGGTGGAGAGCGAGTTCGGTCGTCAGGCGGCGCGAAAAGCTATCGGTTTCCCCGACGTACACCGCTCGCCACTGCCCATTGGGCAGCTGGTAGCAGAAGATATAAACGCCGGGACGCTCGAAATAGGAAACTCCAATAGCGTGGAGTTGGAAGCCGTAAGTTTGAGTCATGCCCGGCCAATTCACCGTTGGAGGCATTGACGACGGCTGGTGCTGAGGTTGCGGAAATCTTGGAGAGGTAAATGGCATCGATCTATCCTGTGGCTAGGAGGGTTGATGTTTGCGGGTTGCGGTGCTGGCGAAAGACGCCGCAACCCGCATAGAACATAAGAGGAACTTTTCTAGGAGTCGAATCTTTCCAGCCCGCGACCACTAGATGTAGTGGGGAAAGCTGGCAGTATCTAATGCATGTTTGTGCATATTTGTGCAGGATTACTTTACGGGCGCGCGCGATTGCCAATAGCGCACGAATTTTGGCTTCTTTTTCGGAAGCTTCTTGCGCCAGCGCACGAAACGCTTAGCCGCGCGGCTAAAATCAGGCTTGGTGAGGCCGTCGATAGGTCAGGCGCTTGCCGACGATGCCAGCCGCCAATGTCTCGGCGCGCATTGTGTCATCGACGCCGAGCGCCGCGCGGTTGTTGTAACGGAAATCAAATTCCGCAAGGTAGCGATGCAGGTGCTTTTCGCTGCAATGCTGGTACACGCCACGCATGCCGCGTTTGAAGATTGAGAAATAGCCCTCAATCGTATTGGTGTTCACGTCGCCGCGAACATACTCGCCGAGGGAATGGGCGACCGTTTCGTGGCTGGCAAATTCCTTGCCGACGCCATGATAGAGCTTGCTTTCATCGGTATGCAGGCGAGTTTCGCGGACGATGTTATCGCGCACGATCTTGGCAACGGTTGCGCCGTCAGCTACCGCAGGATGGAAGGCGCGGACACGACCGCCGCGCTCGACTAAGGCGACGATAGCGCGCTTGTTCTTGGGGCCGCCGGGGTTCTTGGACACCGGACGGCCCGACTTAGTGAACTTGGGGCGCTGCGCTTCGGGGATATTGCCGAAATAGGTTTCGTCGGCTTCGACGACCTTGCCGGTGCCGCCAAGCGGCTCTAGGCCACCTTGGCGCATAGCCTCACGCAGGCGGTGCATCATGAACCAGGTGGACTTGTAGCTGATGCCGAGCATGCGATGGACTTGGTGCGCGCTGACGCCCTTCTTGGAGGCGGTCATAAGGAACAGCGCCGCCAGCCACTTGGTGAGCGGGATTTTGGAACGCTCAAATACGGTTTTGACGGTGACCGTGAATTGTTCGCGGCACTGATTGCACTGAAACAAACCGGCGCGGTGCGAACCGGCCTCAAGCTCGGTTACGTCGTCGCCAGTGCCGCCGCAGTGAGGACAAACCGGCCCTTTCGGCCAAACCCGTGCTTCCAGCCACTTACGGGCGGCTGTTTCGTCGTTGAAGATCGGGTTCTTAAGCAGGTCAGCCATGGCCGTATTCCCTATGTTGAGGGAATACTAACCTGTGTACGCTGCTTTGTCAAGGTTATAATCGCGACTTATGGTGGCGATTTTCGTCCTGCCGCTGTGCCTCTTGGACGTCCCCTCGACTTGGGCAAAGGCCCTGGCGGACAAGACGCGCACCACAATTCCGCGAACATTTTGTATATTATACCTAGGCTACTCGGCATGGTGGTAATATTGTCGTCCTTCGGTAATTTTGCACCTACAGTCCCGTGATCAACGAACTGTTATTGCGTCATAAACCGGCAAATTTGTTCTGTAAGTGCAACCTCTTAGAACGACCGGCGCCACAACCTGACGCACGCGGTGGTTGTCCGGGGCGGGCAGATCGGTAACGCCTGCAACTAACGCTTGCGGACCGTACCCTCGCGAGTTTTCGCTTCGTCTTCCGGACTAAGGCGTTCCGCGGGCGGAGCGCGGCGGTATGTTTGAACCGCCTTGTTGTCGGCAGCGCGCCGGCCGCGCGACGGTCCAGTCCGCAAAAACTCCGCCAAGGTACGATCACACCGCGAAACGCAAGGTCGCGAGAAATAGAGCCGTTTTTTCCGACGAATTAAGTTTATTGACTCGCATCAAGACGCGCAGCGTCCGCAACGGCGAGACTGATTATTCAATATGCCGGGGTGAGCTTCGCAAGCCACGCTCGAGGCGAGTGATGCATCGGAAGAAAAAGCGACAAGCTGCGTTCAAGTCGGACACGCTCGCCGACGCCAATCGCATCATCGAGAACAGTCCGGTTCTGCTGTTCCGCCTCGACGCACGCCCGCCTTACCCGCTGATCTACGTGTCGCGCAATGTGCGGCGCTTCGGCTATAGCGCCCGGCAATTGCTCGCCGCGCCGCAAAAATACTTCGACGTCACGCACCCCGACGACGCCGGCGATATGCTGGCCGACATCGCCGCCGTCGTGTCCGGAAAAGCCGCGGAGATAAGCCGCGAGCGCCGCCTGCGTGCCGCCGACGGACGCTACGTGTGGCTCGATACACGCATGCGCGCGCTCTACGGCCGGAACGGCAAGGTCGCCGCCGTCGAAGGCATCCTGGTCGACATCGACCAGCGCAAGAACGCGGAATCGGCGCTGGCGCGCTTTTCGCTGTCCGACGCCGTCACCGGCCTTGCCAACCGGCCGGCATTTCTGGCCAAGCTCGAGCGCCTGTTCGCCGCCAGCAAGGAACTCGGCACGGCCTTCGCCGTGCATTACATCGACCTCGACCGCTTCAAGGACGTCAACGACGTCCTCGGCCATTCCAAAGGCGACGCGCTGCTCAAGCTCGTCGCCGGCCGGCTTACCGCGATCCAGCATTCCGGCATTGCCATGATCGCGCGCCTCGGCGGCGACGAATTCGCCCTGCTGCAGACGGGCGTTGTCGAGCCGTCCGACGCCGCCGCACTTGCCGCCCGCTTGGTGCGCGATCTCGCCGAACCCTACGCGCTCGGCACCCAGGTGCAGGTCACCGCCAGCATCGGCGTCGCCGTCTTTTCGGCCGATCTCGAAAGTCCCGAGGAAATGATCAAGCGCGCGGACATCGCGCTGTTCCGCGCGAAGGAACTCGGCCGCAATCAATTCCACTTCCATTCCAAGGATCTCGACGCCGCGACCATCGAGCGCGTGATGCTGGGCGGCGATCTGCGGCACGCGCTCGAGCGCGGCGAACTGGAACTCTATTACCAGCCGCAAATCGAATTGCGCTCGTGGCGGATCGTCGGCCTCGAAGCGCTGGTGCGCTGGCATCACCCCAAACATGGACTGCTGTGGCCCGCCCGCTTCATTCCGGTGGCCGAAAAGAGCGGCACGATCGTTCCGCTCGGCCGCTGGGTGGTCGACGAGGTGTGCCGGCAGATTGGACGCTGGCGCGGCGAAAATCTCAAAGTTCCGCTCGTGGCCGTCAACGTCTCGATCGAGCAGTTCAAATATGTTCTGCAATTCGACCGCGAGTTGTCCGAGCAACTGGCGCGCTGGGACATCGAGCCAACGGCCATCGAACTCGAGCTCACGGAATCGACGTTGATGGAGACGTCGCGCCAGCACGATGCGCTGATGGAGCGGCTGCGGTCGCTCGGCGTTTCCATTGCCATCGACGACTTCGGCACCGGCTACTCGTCACTCGGCTATCTGAGCTCCTATCGCGTCAACCACATCAAGATCGCGCAGGAGTTCGTCAAGAACATCGAGGCCAATCCCGGCAATATCGCAATCATTCGCGCCGCCATCAGCCTTGCGCGCGAGCTCCATATCGCCGTCATTGCCGAGGGCGTTGAGACGCGCAAGCAGCTCGACATCCTCGCCTCGGCCGGCTGCGGCGGCGCGCAAGGTTATCTGTTCAGTCCGCCGGTGCGCGCGGCACGTGCGGCCAGCCTGATCCGCGAAGGGACCATTCGTCCGCCCGCGCCGGCGGACTATGCGGGCGCCTCGCCATGATGCAGATCTCGCCGGCGCTTGCCATATCGCGGCTCAATATCGGCGCAACGCTTGTCGCGATGGTGGTTTCGCTGTTCCTGCCGCCGATCGGTTACGGCCTCATTGCCTATACCAATCTCGATGCCGACACGCGCGGCGACGCACGCGCCGCCGTGGAAATCGTCGAGCAGATTGCGAGGCAGGCGCCGAAGGACTGGATCACCAACCGAGCGCAGGCTCAGGCCGCGCTGTCAAAACATATCCACCTGCTCGACAACCCCGGTACCGAACAGTTGCGGCTGGTGGACCGGTCCGGTGACGAGATCGCCGCCATCGGCACGGCGCCCGGCTATCCGTTTTTCACCCAGACCGCCCCATTTTTCGTTGACGAGAAACAGCTCGGCACCATCGAAATCCGCCATCCGCTGACGTTCCTGTTCGTCAACATGGGCCTGCTGTCACTGGTCGGCATGGCGCTCGCGGCCCTGTCTTATGCGGCGTTGCACGTCATTCCGCTGCGGCAGATGGAGCACGATACCGAAATTCTGCGGCGGCGCGAGCGGGAGCTTTCTTTCGCCAACTCCGTGCTCGCCGCCACCACCGAAAGCTCGCTGGATGCCATTCTGATCGTCGACGACAAGGGGCGGATCGTCTCCTACACCCGGCAATTCATCGAGATGTGGCGGGTGCCGCGCGGGCTTGTCGAGGCGCGCGACGACGAGCCGGTTCTTGCCGTCGTGACCTCGCGGATGAAGGACGAGGCGGGGTTCCTGGCGCGCGTCAAATATCTCTACGATCATCCGGACGAGCAATCACAGGAAACACTTGAGACCAAAGACGGCCGCACGATCGAGCGCTTTTCAAGAACACTGTGGGGGACGCATAAAGAATATCTCGGCCGGGTCTGGTTTTTCCGCGACGTGACCGAGCGGGAACTGGCGCAAAACCGCATCAAGTTCGCCAACACGCTGCTCAAAGCCGAGATCGAAAGCGCGCCCGATGCGCTGGTCGTTATCCATGCCGATGGCGATCGCGTATCGTTCAACCGCAAATTCGTCGAACTCTGGGGGATTTCTCCCGAGATTGCCCGCACCCACGAGAACGCCGCGATTCTTCCTATTGTCAGGGCTCAGCTTGCCGACCCCGAAGCCTTCGTACGCGACATTGATTATGTGCGAACCCACGCGGACGCGCAGATCCGCGGGCGCGAGATGATGCTCAAGGATGGACGCTGCCTCGAATACAGCGGCGGCGCAATCCGCGGCGAAGCCGACAATGCGCTCGGCCGCATCTGGTTTTTCCGCGACATCACCGATCGCAAGACCGCGATTGAGCAACTGCGCCAGCGCGAGGCTTTGCTGCACGCCGTCGCGACCAGCGCAGCCGAACTGCTTACGGCGTCGAGCCTCGACGAGGCGATCCGCAACTCGCTGGAAATCGTCGGCAAGACCGTCACGGTCGACCGCATCGTCGTACTCGAGCGCCCGGCGCTGCAGCGCGAGGCGCCGCTGCTGCGCTATCTATGGGAAAGTCCCGGTATCCCGGCCACGCTCGACAAGTCCTATCTCGGCAACCCGCTATTCCACAACGCCGACATTCTTGCCTGGGAAGCCCCGCTGTTCGCAGGCAAGACGATCATGACCGACGCGAAGACGGCAACCGGCGACGTCGGCAGATTTTTTGCGGACCTGGGCATCAAGCAAGTCGTGGTCGTGCCCATCATGATCGACGGCAAGTTCTGGGGGCAGATCGGATTCGACAGCTGTCAACGCCAGCGGGCCTGGGCCGACTACGAAGTTGATATTCTGCGCACGCTTGCCGAGCTCATCGGTAACGCCATTCAGCGCGACCGCTATGTCAAGGAGATTTCGAACGCCAATCAGATCGTGCAGAGCTCGCCGACAATTCTGTATCGCCTGCGCGGCGTGCCGCCGCTGCCGATGATCTACATTTCGCAGAACATCAGGCTGTTCGGCTACGAGCCCGCTCGATTCATCGCCGACCCGACCTACTATCAAAACCTCGTGCACCCGGATGACAGGACGCTGGTGCGCGAGAAAACGGCACAGTTGGTGGACCCCGGCCGCCGGCGCGGCGCCTTCGAGTTCCGGCTGCTGAACAGCGACGGCGACATCCGCTGGGTGGAGAACCGCTATACCCAGATCCGCGACGCGGCCGGCCGGCTCGTCGAGATCGAAGGCTTGCTCATCGACATCACCGCGCGCAAGGCGGCGGAAGAGAAGATCGCGCAGCTGGCGCGAACCGATCCGCTGACAGGACTCGCCAACCGCACCACCTTCATCGAGCGCTTGCAGCAGCTGTTTGCCAGCGCGCGACGCGGCGCACCTGCTTTCGCGGTGATGTATCTCGATATCGACCGGTTCAAGGATATCAATGATACGCTCGGTCATCCGATCGGCGACCGGTTCCTCGTCGAGGTATCGCGGCGGCTCAAGGCCTGCGTGCGCGATTCCGACCTCATCGGCCGGCTCGGCGGCGACGAATTTGCCGTCCTACAGACCGATATCGAGAGCAGCACGGACGCCGGCACGCTCGCCAGCAAGATCCGCAGCACGTTGTCCGAGCCGATCGACCTCGACAACAACATGCTGCACATGACCGCCAGCATCGGCATTTCCGTCTACGGATCTTCGACGGGGGCTCCCGAGGACATGCTCTCGCATGCCGACATCGCACTCTACCGCGCCAAAGAAGAAGGCCGCGATCAGTTTCGCTTTCATTCCGAGGCGCTCGACAAGCAGGTCCGCGATCAGGTCATGCTCGGCGACGAACTGCGCACGGCGCTGCAGCGCGGGGAATTCCGCCTGCACTACCAGCCCCAGGTCGAGCTGAGCACCGGCGAGATCGCCGGCATGGAGGCGCTGGTCCGTTGGCAGCACCCGACGCGCGGCCTATTGGCGCCCGCTGCGTTCATCGACGTTGCCGAGCGCACCGGCGCGATCACGGGCATCGGCCAGTGGGTCCTCGACCAGGCCTGCCGGCAGATGCGTCTGTGGCGCGACCAGGGCTGCGCGCCGCAGACCATCACCGTGAACATCTCTCCTGCCGAAATAAAGGTAGGCGATGATTTCCTCGCCTACGTCACGGCGACGCTGGCGAAGTGGCGTCTGTCGCCAAAAGATCTTGAGCTTGACGTCACCGAGTCGACGCTGGCGCGGGTGACGCTGTCGCAGAGCGACGTGCTCGAACGGTTGCAGAAGGTCGGCGTCAGAATTGCGATCGACGACTTCGGGACAAAATACTCCTCCCTCGACTATCTGAAGACTTATCGCGTCAGCCGGTTGAAGATTCCGCCGGCGCTGACCAATACCGCAGGGAAGAACCCGGACAGCGCCGCGATGATGCGGGCGATTGTCGGCATTGCGCGAGAACTCGACATCGAGGTCATGGCGCAGGGCGTCGAAACCGAAAGCCAGTGGTCGCTTCTGACCGAGACCGCGCCCGTCAAGAAAGTGCAGGGCTATTACTACAGTGAACCGGTCGGCGCGCAGCGGGCGGAACAGATGCTCCGGAGCGGCCGCGTTGTGCCGGCGGCCGCCCTGGCCGAATCGGCCGGGTAAATGCCCAAGCATTTCGCGCGAGTAGTACGCTTGCACTACTGTAGTAGTACAGTCGTACTTCAGTACTTAAGTAGTTTTTTAAAGGTTCTATTGATCTCCCGCAAACCATACCGGCAGACTTTGGCCTCTGAATACTTCGGCAAGTTTGGGCGCAGCCGCGCCCGTAACACCGGAGGGAAGCAATGCCAAAGCTTACGAAAGTCGCCTCAAAGAAAGTGGCGAACTGGCTGTCGATCGAGTCTGAAGCCGGCGTCACCGCCATCGAATACGGCCTGATTGCCTCGCTGATTGCGCTCGCGATCATCGTCGGCGCAACGGCCGTCGGCACCAACCTCGGCGGTCTGTTCACCTACATCGCCGGCAAAGTGAAGGCTCCGTCATGAGGATGCACACCATGCGGCACGTCTCGAAAAAGGTCGCCGGATGGCTCGCGATCGAGTCGGAAAGCGGCGTCACGGCGATCGAATACGGCTTGATCGCCTCCCTGATCGCGCTCGCCATCATCGTCGGCGCGACAGCCTTGGGCGCAAACCTCGGCGGCCTGTTCACATACATCGCCGGCAAGGTCCAGGCTCCGTCGTGAAATGCACCGCCAACATTGCGTAAGCCGGCCGCGGTCTGTCGCGGCCCAAACGCAAGGGAGGAAGCGTTGGAGTTCCTGGTTGTCACGCGCCTGCTCTGGACGGCTGTGCTCGGCCTGCTCGCCGCCACTGCCGTTATCGACCTCAGGCGCCGGATCATTCCCAACGAGCTGGTGATCACGATCGCGGTGGCGGGCATCGCGATCGCCGCGCTGTCGCGCCCTTCGACATTGCTCGTCGGTGTCTTGGCGGCATTCGCGCTGATGGTCGGGATGCTGACGCTGACGCATTACCGGCTTGTCGGCGGCGGCGACGCCAAGCTCATCGCCGCGGTGTCGCTGCTGGTGCCGCCAGACCAGATCGGCATGCTGCTTGTCGTCATCGCCGTCGCCGGCGGACTGCTGAGCGCGGTCTATCTCGCCACACTTATTGCCTTAAGGCGAATCCATGCCCTGCGGCACCGGCCTCGGTTGGCCGGATGGAGCCGCGGACTGCGGGCGTTTCTTCGCGGCGAACACGCCCGCATCGTTTCCGGCAGATCCGTTCCGTACGGGATTGCCATCTCCAGCGCCGTGATCGTGCATGTATTGAGTGAGTTGTACCAATGTTCGTCAGGAATCTTCTGCTTGGTCTAGGCGCGTTATGTCTTCTTGGAGGCATCGTGCTGTCGATCGTCTGGTATCGCGAAACTCCGTCGGGGAGCGTTGAGACGCATGCGCCGCCCCGTCCCGCGGTGATCGTGGCGACACGCGCCATTCCGGCCGGCACGCTGCTGCGCCCGGACGACATGACGTGGCAGGACATCGCCGCCGATCAGATCCGGCCCGGCAGCTTGACGCGCGGACAGGCGACGCCCGGCGAGCTCATTGGCGCGCTGACCCGGCGCAAGATCGAGCAAGGCGACGCCTTGCTCGCGGCCGACCTGATCCGGCCGAGCGAGCGGCAATTCCTGTCGGCCGTCCTCAAGGCCGGCATGCGCGCAGTCTCGATCGCGGTCGATGCGCCGCAAAGCGCCGCGGGACTCGTCCTGCCGGGCGATCAGGTCGACGTCATTCTCACGCAGAGCTTCGGCGATGCCAACAACACCGATCTGGCCAGCAAATCGGTGGCCGAAACGATCCTGCGCGACATCCGCGTCATCGCCATCGACCAGACGCTCGGCCCAACCGACAGGACGCCGGCCGGGACCAATCGGCCGATTTTGTCGGCGGATGCCCGCGTGCCGAAGACCGTCACCTTCGAAGTCAGCAGCCGCGACGCCGAACGGCTGGCTCTCGCCTCGCAGCTTGGCCGGCTGCAGCTTTCGGTGCGGCCGCTCGAAGTCGAGGAGGCCGCAAGGCCGGACGGACGCGGCATACCGGTTTGGGCTTCCGACCTGTCCGCCGCGCTCAACGACCTCGCCCGGCGGCGCGGCCAGGCCGCGAGCCCGGTCGAAGCCGCGGTCCGCCGTCCGCCGGTCGAACTGCAGTAACGGGGGAGATTCATGACCGATAGTCAGGTTTCGGGCCGTTCGGGTGTGCGCAGCCCCGCCCCAACTGTTCAGGTGTTTGTCCGCGATCAGGACTCGCAAACTAGCATCAAGCAGGCGCTCGGCAATTTGAACGTCCAGGACGCGAGTTTTGTCAGCGGCAATATCGAAACGGCGATCTCGGTGCTGGCGCAAAAGCCCTCGCCACGGCTGCTGATCGTCGACATCAGCGACGATGCCGACCCGGTGGCTCGCGTTAATGCCCTGGCCGACGTTTGTGAACCCAATACCGGCGTCATCGTCATCGGCAATCGCAATGACATCGTGCTGTACCGCGACCTGCGTAACGCAGGGGTATCGGAATACTTTTTCAAGCCGCTGGTCAGCAACCTAGTCACGCAGGCATGCAGCCATGTGCTCAGCGGCGTCGCCGAGCCTCGCTCCGCGCGTACCGGGAAGCTCATTTTCGTGATCGGCGTGCGCGGCGGCGTCGGGGCCACCACCATCGCCGTCAACACCGCCTGGTCGCTCGCCGAAACCCGCCAGCGCTGGGTCATGCTGCTCGACCTCGACCTGCAAGGCGGCGACGCAGCCCTCCAGCTTGACGAGACGCCGAGCCACGCGCTGCGCGAGGCGCTCGATCACCCTGAGCGCGTCGACAAATTGTTTCTCGACCGCGCAGTTACGCCGGTCGAGCGGCGCATCGATTTGCTGGCCGCGCTCGAGCCGCTCGGCGAGACGGTCACACTCATTCCGGCCGCCGTGCAGACGCTGCTCGAGAGCCTGCTGAACCGCTACCGCTTTGTGTTCGTCGATCTGCCGCCGTCAAACGCCGCGCGACTGATGCAATCGATTCACATCCCGGCGATTTGCGTCCTCGTCAGCGCGGGGACGCTGGCCTCGGCTCGCGATGTCGCGCGCTGGCGCGAGTGGCTGACCGCCAACACGCCCGAACGAACCGTTCTTCATGTGCTCAACCAGCATGGCGCGCCGGACAATTTGCCGGACTCGGAGTTTGTCCGGGCGGTTGGCCGCGCCCCCGATGTGATCGTGCCCTACGATCGTGAAATTGCCGCCACCTCGATCCTTGGCATCAAAGAAGCGCAAAAGTGTGCCGCCCTCTCGCGCGGCCTGGCGCCGCTGCTGCGGCACCTGTCCGGCGATCAAGTTCGCATGTCGCGTTCGTTGTTCAAACGCATCTTCGGCTAGCCATGTTACAGTTCGGCAGAAAATCGATCGAGCCGGCACCGGCCGAACCGCCGGAGTCCCCGGCGCCAAACAACAACGGCTCGCCCCTTGCAGGTGAGCTTCCCGAGCGACGTCCTTCCTCGGACCCGATGGACATCATTCGCGATCAGGTCCTAACGCATATCGAGCCGGCGGTCGCCATTCGCTTGACGCGGCGAAATCTGACCACACGTGTATTCGAGCTGGTGACCCAGATCGCCAACGAGCAGCGCCTGCTCCTGAACGAAACCGAGCAGCGGACCTTGTCGGCGAATATCGTCGACGAAATGGTCGGCCTTGGCGCCCTTGAACCGCTGCTGCGTGACGCCAGCGTCACAGACATTCTGGTCAACGGCCCGCACATGACCTTTGTCGAGCGCCGCGGCAAGCTCGAGCTGACCGGGCTTAAGTTCCGCAATGACGCTCACGTCATGCACGTGGCACAGCGCATTGCCTCATCGATCGGCCGGCGAGTCGACGAATCGAGTCCGATGCTGGACGCACGTCTCGCCGACGGCAGCCGCGTCAACGTGATCATCCCGCCTCTGAGCCTGAAGGGTCCCTGCATATCGATCCGCAAATTCTCGAGGGGCATGATGAGCATATCCAAATTCATCGAGGTCGGCACAATTTCGCCGCAGCTCGGGCGCGCGCTGGAAATCGCCGCTCGTTGCCGGCTTAACCTGATCGTCTCCGGCGGCACGGGCTCGGGCAAGACCACGCTGCTGAATGCGCTGTCGAGCATGATCGACCGCAGTGAGCGCATCGTAACCATTGAGGATGCGGCCGAGCTCCAGCTGCAGCAGCCGCACGTCATCCAGCTGGAGACCAGGCCGTCGAACATCGAAGGCCGCGGCCAGATTGCACAGCGCGACCTCGTTCGCAATGCGCTGCGCATGCGCCCCGACCGGATCATTGTCGGCGAAGTCCGCGGCTCCGAAGCGTTCGATATGATGCAAGCCATGAATACCGGCCATAACGGCTCGATGTCGACGATCCATGCCAATTCGGCTCGCGACGCGCTCGCCCGCATCGAAAACATGATTCTGATGGCCAACGTCAATTTGCCGACCCGCGCGATTCGTGGGCAGATCACGAGCGCCATCGATCTCATCATTCATACCGAGCGCATGCGCGACGGTGTGCGGCGTGTTACCGAGGTGGTTCAGGTGACCGGCATGGAGGAGGAAATCATTTCGCTCGGCACACTCTTTACCTACAAGTACCAGGGCGAGAATCCTGACGGTACGTTGCGCGGTACTTTTGAGCCGACGCGCGTGCGCCCGCGTTTTCTGCCACGCCTCGATTATTTCGGCCTCGGCGCGGCATTTCTGGAAGCGATCACTCCCGCGGAAGAAGCCAAGGCCTGACCCATGTTCCGCGAAGCTGCAATCGTATTCGGACTTTTCCTGCTGAGTGCGGCCGCCCTGAGCGGCGCGCTCATGCTGAGCCGGCGGGCCCGTCTCGAGATAGAGCGGCGCCTGTCGCTGGTGGCAGCCCATATTGCAAGACCGGCCGACGCCATGGGCACGTGGCTGAGCAGCAGGACAAGCCGCCTCGATACGCAGGCCCGACGCGTCTTTGCTGTCGGTGTACAAGCCACGTGGGGCATGAGGTCGGGGGCGGCTTTGCTCATCGTTACATTTGTCATCGTTTCAATGGCGGCGTGGCTCATCAGCCACGTCGTCTTCAGCCTGCCAAACTGGCTCGCATTGCCGGCCGCGGCGGCCCTGGCGTTCTATGTGCCGCGCTCTCTTCTGCTGCGCCAGCAGCGCAAAGCCGATCGCCAGTTCACCGACCTGTTTCCCGACGCGGTCGATGCGATCGCCCGGATGCTGCGCGCCGGGCTGCCCATCAGTTCGGCCGTGCGCGCCGTGAGCACCGAAGCCGCGCCGCCGGTCAATTCGGTCTTCCGCATGGTAGCGGACCAGATGTCCATCGGGACGCCGATCGAGGAGGCGCTCGATGCGAGCAGCCGCCACGTCGGCCTGCCGGATTTCCGCTTCTTTACGGTCGCCGTGGTGCTGCAGCACACAACCGGCGGCAACCTCGCGGCAACACTCGAAATCTTATCGGATATCGTGCGCAAGCGCCGCGCCGTGCGGCTGAAGGCGCGGGCAACCACCTCGGAAATTCGTGTGTCCGCTTACGTGCTCGGCGCCCTGCCGCTGTTCATCGTCGCCGGCTTGCTCGTCCTCCAGCCGGGCTATCTGTCCCCGCTGTTTATCGATCCGCGCGGCCACGTGATCCTGGCGCTGGCGGCGGGCTGCCTCGTCGCCGCTGCTCTCACCATGCGCCAGATGATGCGCAGCGTCACCAATCTCTAGAGGTTGGCCATGGACCCGAACGCCCTGATCCTGGTTGCCGCCGCGATGTTGATGGCCGGGGGCGTTTCCATCATCGCCTCGGTCGGGCGCGCGCGCAGCGAGGTCCTGACACGCCGCGTGGCCCTGGTCGAACCACCACGAGCACCGTCAGCGAGCGCGAAAGGCGATCAACTCGAAAGCTACCTCTTCCGTTTGCCCGCGACCGGGCTCACCGAGGTCGAGCAACGCGAAGTCGTCCGCCGCCTGGCGCGGCTCGGCATTCCCGCCAGTCGAGCGCTCGTCACCTTTGGCTTTGCGCGCTTCGCGGCAGCAGCGCTTCTCGGCGTGCTGGCCTACGCCTGGGCGCGAAACGTCGCTGCGTTTCACGCCCATCTACAAATAGAGATCGCGATCCCGCTGATGGGGGCAATCGTCGGCTGGTTCGTGCCGCTGCTGTACATCAACTACAGCGTCAAGCAGCGCATCAAGGAAGTCCGTTCGGGCCTGCCCGATGCGCTCGAACTGCTGGTGGTGTGCGTCGAAGCCGGGCTTTCGCTCGAAGACGCGCTCGCCCGCGTCGTCACCGAACTTGCCCGTTCGCAGGCGGCGCTGGCCGACGAACTCGGCCTGACTTTGGCGGATCTCAGGATCCTGCCGAGCCGCGACCAGGCGCTGAGCAATTTTGCGGAGCGTGTCAACGTGCCGAGCGTCCGTTCGGTCGTCACCACCCTGGCGCAAACGTTGCGCTATGGCACGCCGCTCGCACAGTCGCTGAGGGTGGTCGCTGGCGAAATGCGCAACGACTATCTGATTGACCTCGAGGAAAGGGCGAACCGCCTGCCCGCCTACCTTACGCTTCCTGTGATCGTTTTTTTGATGCCGACCATCTTCCTGATCGTCGGCGGCCCAGCGGCACTGCGTTTGCTCGACGCGTTCAGCCACATTCACTTGGGATAGCATGCCGTTGCATTCAACGTGACGGTGCCGAGTGGCACGACGTAGTTGAAGCCCGGCGTCAGAAACGTGAACGCATAGTTTCCGACGACGCTCACGCCGCAGTTTCGCGTGCTGACGGTGAAAGCCGAGGCGTCGATCGTCATGCCCCAGGCTTCCGACACCGCAAAATTCTGGATCTGAACCGTGGTGCCGCAGGCCGTCGTATTGATCGCGCCGCATCGGGCCGCGGCCGCGGCCGCGCGGTTGAGCGTCGTGTAGGACCAGAACAGTCGGCCGGTATCGATCAGGCCGATCACAAACAGCAGCAAGGCCGGCGCAATCAGCCCGTACTCGATGGCGGCGGCGCCGCGCCGAGCGAACCTGCGCGCTTTGCGGGTCATCGCCATGGCTCAGTTGATCCTGACAATGGACTGCGCCGTCAGCGTCGTCGGCAGCGACAGACCGGGGTAAGGTAAAATTGTCCGATGATCGAGCGCGGCGTTGATGCGGACATATTGACCGGGCGTAACATTGCCGGTGCAGGTCGAATTGCAGGCGACCGGCGCCACGCCCGCCGCCGATGGGCAGCCGCAAAACTGCGCGGGCGCAGGGGTCGCGGCAATGCCTTGGGTTCCCGTGGCGTTGACGACAGCCGCCGAAATGCCGGCGGCATCGAAGCCGTTCTTCGCCGCATACATGGCGCCAGCTTCCGCGGCGCTGTTCACCTGCATCGCCTCGTACATGGCGTCGCCCAATTCGACGAGGCCCATCAGGATCGTAAGAAGCAGCGGGATCATCAGGCCGAACTCGATCGCCGCCGAGCCTTGCTGCTGCCTCCACATTGTGCGCCGCTCGATCATACGCCTTACTCGACGAGTTGCGTCGGCCCGCCAGCGGTCACCGGCGCTACGCCGGTACCCGAGCAGGTCGTCTTCAGGTTGGCGTTATTTTGGATGCTGACCATGCGTGCAATCAGCTGTCCGCAGGTCGGCGTATTTATGGCCGAGTTATTGTCGAATTGCAGAGTCTGGTTTGGGAAATAGAGCGCGCCGGTCAGGTTGAGCGTGGCGTTGTTGCTAAATTTCTGCGTGATCGAGCTACTAGCACTGCGGATGCTCGCCAGCGCGATGCCGGCGGTCGGGCCTGACGTCGGCGCCGCGATGCTCATGTTGAGATTGTTGCCGACATTCATGGCGTAGCTGCCGTTGATGACCAGCGTGACGCCGCCGGTCGCGTTCACCGTCACGTTGTTGGTCAAGTTCAGCCGCGTGTCGATATAATAGACGCCGGGCGCGAGATTGAGCGTTACGCCGCTGGCGTAGTCGAGGCCCTGCGCATAACGCCCGGGCTGGAGCTGGCAGACCGTGCAACCGGTCGGCTGGGTCCGCGCGCTCGCCCCCGCCGCGTTGAGCGACACCGAAACATAAGGGTCCGTGAAAGGCTCGGCATTTTGCCTGGGATAGGGTGGCGTCTGGTAATAGAGGTGCGCGTTGCCAGCGAGCGAATACTTGCCGACCACTGACACAGGGCCGTAGATCGCAGCGTTGTTCTCAAGTGTAAGCGCGCTGTCGCTGTTGGAGTTTACGCCCACACCGCAGGTCGGGCTCGACACCACACCGTTATTCTTGATGGTCACGACGCCAGAGGCCGTCGTGCCTAGTCCGATAATGCAGAAAGCGCCGCCGCTGCCGGCTGCCGCAACCGCCCGGGCACCAACGCTGAATGATGTCGAAGTGACCAATGAGACCATGCCGAGCGTCTGCGGCTGACTGACAATCACCTCAACCGACGCATTATCGCCGGCATGCGACCCCAGTGTCGGTGGACGATTGACGACAACGGCCACACCGGCGACGCCGTCAACAAACCCTTCACTGGCCGCGATCGCCTTCGCCTCGATGCGGAAATCGGCCGGATAGCCGCGCATGAGCGCGGTGGCGCCTCCCATCGCAGCAGAGTCGGCAACCGCCTGCATTTGGCGTTGCTTGAACAGCAGGAACGTAATCTCGCTGCCCAGCCCCGCCACCGCCAGCAATACGGTCATCAACAGCCCGAGCTGGATCGCCACGCTGCCGCGCCGCGACCGCCGGTCACAAATCGCCTCCGTAACGAGCATTTCGCTCCCGCTGATCCCGCGTCCAAAATTCGCCTCTCGATACTTAAATACCGTCTTCAAAACCCCCACTTGATCGCTGTCAAAAAAACCAGAGGAAATACAACGGGTGGTATTTTTATGCCGACGCGCGACTCAATTCGCGTCGGAAGACAAACAAAGTGCGGCGATCTCGCCTGCATAAACACGCGGTTCTCATCGGTTGGTTTGTGAACGTAGGTAGGCGTTAACAAGCGCAACGATCAGGCGGTCAGCGCGATCGACCGCCGCAGTGGATCAGCGTTCGCTCAAATTCCCAGATGGCGTCGACGGGCGGCCTCCGCCCAATCGGTTTTGTTGTCCCAAACGACAAGGGGAGTGCGCATGTCCGGTGCGTTGGGTTGCGGCCGTTGCGTGTTGTTGCGGATTCCGTGGGCGGTCACGGCGGTTGTCGCGTTGGCTATCGCCATTGTCCTCCCCTGTCATGCGCAGGCGCAAGCGGACGTCGAGGTCGAGACCGCGGCAACCCGTCACGTGACGGTGGCGCAGCACAAGTCCGTGACAATCCGGCTGGCTCGCCCCTACGACTCGACCGTCGTCGGCGCGACCGACATCGTCGACGTCCTGCCGGTGTCCGACCGAGTCATCTACATCCAGGCCAAGAAGATCGGCACCACGAACATCGCCGCCTTCGACAAAAGCAAGCGGCTGATCGCGATCGTGGATATCGAAGTGACGATCGACACCGCGAGCATCGCCGATCAAATCCGTTCCAGCACGCACGCCACCGGTATCAAGGTCAGTAGCAGCAACGGCCAGGTGATCCTGAGCGGCGTCGCGAATGACGCAACGGTTGCCGATCGCGCGATGCAGATCGCCAAGGCCGTGACGCCGACGCTACCGGTCGTCAATGCCATGAGCGTGTCGGCGGCGCAGCAGGTCATGCTCAAGGTCCGCTTCCTCGAGGCGAGCCGCACCGCCGGCCGTGATCTCGGCATCAACTGGTTTGTCGCCAATAGTGCCGGCAATCGCGGCATCAACACCGGGCTCGGTCAGCCGACGCAGGTGGGACAAAGCCCGACGGGAACCCCGGGCGGCCTTCCTCTTTTTCAGACGATTTCGACCTTCGCCGGCAGTTCGACCGGTTCGCCGTTCGGCGTCGCCTTGGCCAATCTCGTCAACAACAATACCGCAAGAATCGACGTCCTGATCACGGCCCTGGAGAACAAGGGGCTCGTCCGCCGCCTGGCTGAGCCTGACCTCGTCGCGCTCTCAGGCGACACCGCCAGCTTCCTCGCCGGTGGTGAAATTCCGGTGCCAGTGGTCCAGGCCTCGTCCAGCACAGTTCCGATCATCACCGTCGAGTACAAGCCGTTCGGCGTCCAGCTCACTTTCGTGCCGACGGTGCTCGCCAACGGCATCATCAACCTGCGGCTTGCGCCGTCTGTCAGCGAGCTCGACTTCACCAATGCGGTGGTCGTTTCCGGCTTCACCATCCCGGCATTGACCAAGCGCGAAGCGCGCACCACCATCGAATTGCGCGACGGTCAGAGTTTCGCCATCGCTGGCCTGCTGCAATCCGAAGGCAATCGGAATATCGCCCAGGTGCCGTGGGTCGGCTCCGTCCCGGTGCTCGGCGCGCTGTTCCGCAGCACGGCCTACCAGCAGAATGAGACGGACCTCGTCGTCATCGTCACCCCGCATCTGGTACAGCCGGCGGCGCCGGGCCAGCCCGTCGCCACCTCGCTCGACAACACGCTACCGGGCAACGACATCGATCTTTTCCTCGTCGGTCAGACGGAAGTGCACAAGGGCCCGCTTCACCGGCTGGTACGCCGGGGCGAGGCCGAGCCCTACGGCTACATCCTGCCGCCCGAGCCCAGATAGGAAACCACCCGATGCAGCCCCGCACATTTGTCCTCTTCGCGACCGCGGCAATGGCCGGCTTGCAAATTGCGTCCCCAGCTTGGGCGGGAAATGTCGAGTGGTACGAAATTGTTACGCCTTACCTGCAGCGGCTCGACGGGATTTCGCCCGATGCAGGCGATGCGTCGGCAACCAACACGGTCACGCACACCATCGATCCGTGGCCGCGTAACGTCGGCAACCGGCGGATTCCTGGAAATGGCGCGCGAATGTCGGGCGCCGTGGAGCGCTACCGCGACGTGCGCAAGCTGGGCGAAGCGCCGCAGCCGATTTCGCCGGTGCCGATCGGCACCAGCGGGTTCTCGAGCCCGTCGGGCGGCGGCGGCGGCGCAGGCGCGGCGACGGCGCCGAGCACCACAGCGGGACAATGATCGCAGGGTCGCATTTCGCGTGAGCGCGTCGGAGGCGGGTCGTTAGTGGGAAGGTCAGTCGGTCCATGATGTACGGCGTCGACACCTTGCGCCAGTTGCGGTGCCTTGCAATCGTTCTGGCCGCCGCAGGCCTCGCGGGTTGTCAGACCTTGGGTGAGGCTACGTCGGGCAGCGGAGAGGATGCGTTCGATGCGTCGGAGCCACTCGATCTCACCTCCATACCGACCAGCGAACCGGTCGGCCGCGGCCTTTATCATTTCAATCGCGGCGACTACGGGCTTTCCGAACACTACTTCCGTGCAGCCGTCGAAAAGTCGCCTGACAACGTCACCGCCTGGATCGGCCTTGCCGCGAGTTACGACAAGGACCGCCGCTTCGAGCTTGCCGACCGCGCCTATGCCGAGGCGATTCACATCGCCGGCGAGACCACGCAGATCCTCAACAACCAGGGCTATTCCTACATGCTGCGCGGCGACTTCAAGACCGCGCATGCCAAGTTCGAGAAGGCGCTTAAAGGCGATCCGGACAACAAGATCATCAAGAACAATCTTCGCATCCTGGAAGCGAAACTTCGGCGTCCTGCGCCGCGCGCCCGGGAATGAGTAAAAGCGATTAACCGCGCGCGTCTGTATCTGTGTCCGCGCCAGCAGATACGAGGTGCTCGTGCGAACGATTTTATCCACGGTACTGGCAGTTGCGCTCCTGCTCTGTCCGGCCGCATTCGCCGCCGACATGTCGATGTTTGTCAAGGCGCCGCCGAAGCCCGTCGCCGCGCCATGGACCGGGTTCTACGGCGGCTTCCATGTCGGCTACGGGTGGGGCGAGAAGAAGTTCATCGACAATTTCCCGGTTTTCGACGGCGAGGTCGATGCCGAGGTCAGACCGTCCGGCGCGCTCGCCGGCTTCCAGCTCGGCTACAACTACCAGATCGACTGGCTCATGCTCGGGCTCGAGGGCGATTTCAGCTGGAGCGACATCAAGAAAGACAGCTTCTCCTGCTTCACATTCGGCGACCAATTATGCTCGGCCAAGCCGCAATGGTTTGCCGATGTCTCCGGTCGTCTCGGCTTGCCTTACGGAACCTGGCTGTTCTATGCCAAGGGCGGGGCTGCCTGGGTGCAGGATCATTTCGACAACGTCGCGACCTGCTCCGGCTCGCAACCGATCGCCGTCGGCGGCGTGTCGGCCGCCTGCGGCGTGCAGTTCTTCGGTGACCAGACCCGCTTCGGCTGGCTGGTCGGCGGCGGCGTCGAAAGTTATTTCGCGCCGAACTGGTCGTGGAAGCTCGAATACAATTACATGGATTTCGGCGGCCGCTCCGTGACCTTCAAGGACGCCGGCGACAATGTCTTCACCGAGGAGATCCACCAGAGCATCCAGACGGTGAAGGCCGGCCTGAACTATCATTTCGGCGCGCCGGCGGCGCCGGTCTCCTATCCCGGCATCTTCAAGGCGGCGCCGCGCGGTGCACCGGCAAGCCAGTCCGTCGGCTTCACCGGCACCGATATATCCAAGTACAGCTACAGCGGCTGGGGCGGCGCCATCATCGCGCCGTTCGGCAATCTGGACAGCTCGGGCTTCCGGATCTTCATGCTCGGCGAAGGCGGGTGGTACAAATATCCCGCCGGCGGACAGTTCATCCGCGGGACCACGACGAGTGGCGATCTCCTGGCCGGCTACGCCTTCGAGGGCGACAACTATTCATTGGGCATCTATGCCGGCGGCAATGCCGCAAGCCACACGCTGTCGGCGGTCGACCAGGAAAACCCCGTCCAAGGCACGCAGTTCGGCGGCAAGGCGCGGGTCGATTTGACGATCAACCCGACGCCGGCAACGCTGATCTACGGCGAAGGCGAGTATGCGACAGCGTTCGGGACGTATTATGCCACCACCAAGCTCGGCTACGAGGTCATCAAAGGCAGCGCCATGTTCTTCGGCCCCGAAGCCTCGGTAATGGGCGACCTGCGCTACGATCAATGGCGGGTCGGCGGCCATCTGACGCAAATCAAAATCGGCAGCGTCGAAATCGCCATCTCCAGCGGCTACGCGCACGACAGTTCGGTCGGGGCCGGCGCCTACGGCCATCTCGAGATCAGCAGGCCGTTCTGACCGCAGTCGCCTTGATGCCGCCGCGATTGACGACGACTGGTTCCCGATCTCGGAGTCATCGGTTTTCCGTCAGATGAGTCATCGCTTGATCGCCTCGGCCTGTGCCGTGGCACTGGTGCTCGGCGTTTCGGCGTCGAACGGGCAGGACCGTTTCGCGCCCAACGGCGCAGTCGGCGCGCAACAGGGCTTGCTGCCGCATTATCCCGCAGGCAAAGACTGCTCGCCGATCACCTCGACATTCGCCAGCTTGAGCGACGTCGACGGATCAAGGCGCGATGAACCGCATTCCGGGATCGACGCAGGCCGGCTCGGCGAGCCGATTTATTCTCCGGCCGCCGGCGTCGTTATGGCGGCCTGGCAGGCCAATTGGGGTTGGGGCCGCGAGGGCGCACTGATCGTCCGCCACACACGCTCCGATCTCGGCCTGACGGAAGGCCCCGAATTCTATTACTCGGAATTCGATCACCTTCGTTACCGCGATATCCGCGCGCTGACGGCCGGCCAGCGCGTGGAGCGCGGCGAGCATCTGGCCAATGTCTTCAGGCCCGGCGGCAAACCGCGCTACCTGCCGGAGGTGCATTGGGAAGTGTGGTCGGTTGACGATGACGACGCGACCGTCTGGCGCAAGAACGAATTCGGACGGAACGACTGGTTCAACCAGACTGCAAGCCTCGTCGATCCCTTGTCGCTGCTGTCACTCGACGCTCCGCGCAAGGACGGCACGGCCGAAATCTCACCTTTCGAGGCCGGGCGGAACTACCGTGATTTCCGCGGCTTCACCTATATCTTGCCGTGCAAAGATAAGCGCCCGCCGTCGAGCGCAGCAAACTAACTAACCGCTCCCGGTCTGCTGGGCCGACTCCTTCGGCGTTGTTGCCAGCAACCGGTCGACACGACTTTGGATCGCCTGCTCTCGCGGCGCCAAGGGCTTTGGCGGCGCCGCGGCCGCCATCGGCTTTGAGCGCTCGGCGGGCTCGGTCGTCTCGGCGGATTTGGTCGGCGATGACGGGGCCAAACTCGCAATCGACACCGTTGCGCGCTTGGTCGGGATACCGGTCCAGCCGCTCGCGGCCGGCAGCACCTCGCCCTTCATGAGCACGGACAGCGCATCGAGCGAGGAGCCCGGCCGCATTTCGGTGCCGTACAGGACCACCGCCATATTGCCGACCGAGCAGCCATTCCCGATCGTGAGATAATCCGATTTCATCACGCGATCTTCGAACAAATGCGTCTGAATGGTCGAGCCAAGATTGAGCGCGGCATCGTCGCCGATCCTGACCAGATCGAACTCCGAAAACAGCGTCGTCTCGAGAAACACCCGGCGTCCGATCTTGCACCCCATCATCCGCAAACACGGCACAATGAAGGGCGTGCCCATCAGCGGCGCCATTGCGGTTGCCGCAACCGCCTCATAGATGGCGTTGACGACGTCGTTGAGCCACACGTATGGGCTCCACAGCGGCTTCACCACGGGTTTGAATTTTCCCATCAGCAGCAGCTTGAACGCGGCGACCGCGGCGACCGTCAAAAACGACGACATGAGCACCACCGCCGGCATTACCGGCGTCAGGGCCCAAAGCGGCAGAAGATAATAGGCATAAACGATCGCGGTGCAGACCAGCACCAGATCCGCAACGACAATCGCGCCCGGAAGCATGAGCCGGATCAGTTCGATGAGCAGCCGGCCGAGCACGAGCCAGACGCCGGGATTGTAGGTATCGCGATCGCTGAAACCGCTGACTTCCTGCGTGTTCGGCAGCTCGAAACTCGGCGATCCCAGCCAACGCGTGCCGTCGCCCGTCTTCCGTGCGCCTTGCGGCGGCGTCGACATCACGCCGACCAGCGCGTTGCTGCCGATCTGGCTCGCAACCGGCACTAGCGCGCTGTTGCCGATGAAGCTACGGGCGCCGATCTTGCTGCGCCTGACCTCGACCATGCCGAGATAACTGCGATGGCCGCCGACGATGCAGCCGTCGGCGAGGAAGCTGCCGTCGCCGAGCTCGAGCAAATCGGGCATGACCGCAATGACGGTCGAGATTTCAACGCCGCGCCCGATGCTGGCGCCGAGCATCCTCAGAAACGGCGGCAGGTACAGCGTCGCGTAGATCGGCAGCACGATGTAGCGGGTGTTGGCGAGCAAATAGGCGAGGAACCAGTAGCGCACGTAATCCTTGCTGAACTGCCGGTAGATTCCCGGATTGATGCGGCCGATGGCCAGGCGCTTCACCGCCACGACCATGAACAGGTACCAGGCGAACGACAGCGGCACGGCGGCGAAGGCCGCGCCGATGCCCCAATAAACGCCGTAGCGATAGAGGGCGTAGCCGGTGAGTGCCACGCCGGGAACGACGGCGAAAATCAAGATGTAGCCCATTGCGTAGATCAGCATCAGATGGATCAAGCCGTACAGGAATGCGCGCGCGGTGCCGCTGCGCACCGGCTGCACGCTGTCCTGCAGAAGGCCAAGATCGACATTGGCGCTTTCTGCCGGCGAACCGAGCATGCCGCCGTCGGCCTCGATCACGGCGCCGTCGGCAAGATGCGACATATCGGCGAGCCGCGACCGGTTCTTCATCACGCTGTCGAGGCCGAGACAGCAATGCGTGCCGACGAAGCACTCGGCACCGATCGACACCTTGCCGAGGATCAGCCAGCCGTTTTCGACCCGGTAGCCCAGCAAGTGCGTTTCCGGCCCGATACTTGTGTCGTCGCCGATGCTCACCAGATCGAAGGCGGTGCACAGCGACGTGTCGATCGAGCAACGGCGGCCGACTTTCGCGCCCATCGCCCGGTAATAGAGATTCATCAGCGGCGTGCCGACGAAGATCCCCGACAGGCTCAGTTCCTGGAAGCGACTGACCAGCCACCAGCGGAAATAATAGGCACCCCATACCGGGTAAAACCCGGGCTTGTAGCGGCCGATAACCAACCACTTTACCGCGATGCTCAGAAACAGCCAGGTCGGCCAGATGAGAAATCCGCCGATCGTCGCCACGGAGGTGGCATCGTAAAAGGCCATGCGCCCGTCACGTACCATCAGGATCAGAACGACGGCGCACGCCACCGGCGCCAGCACCACGGCGTAGAAAATCAGCAGGCCGACGGCCTGGAGCGCGACGCAAGCCCAGCGGAAACGGGAAGCGGGAGCGCGCACGGCCGTGCGCCCGGCATCCTTGCGCTCCGCGCCAGCACCGGCGATGACCGCCTTTACCATGGGTGCGGCCTGAAGCGCGCCGTCGAGGTGCTGCGCGAGCCGCCGCGCGGTCCGGTATTCGTACAGATCGGGCACCGAGACCGGCACGTTCGGCAGGCGCTGCCGCAGTTCGGTCACCGCCTGAGCGGCGAACAGCGAATGACCGCGCAGATCGAGAAAGAAATCGTCGTCGGCCGAAATCGGCGACAGCTGGAACACCTGTTGCCAGACCTCGATGATGGCGCGCTCGGTGCTCGTCGCCGGCTCCGCGATCTCGCGCCTGGCACGGCCGAGGACGGTCATTGGCGGCGGCAGCTGTTTTTTGTCGACCTTGCCGCTCGTCAGCTGCGGCAAGTCGTCGACGACGTCGAGATAGCGCGGCACCATATACTCGGGCAGTCGGTCGCGGAGCATGTCACCGACGCTGTCGCGGTCGAGGCTGCCGGCGGCGACGACATAGGCCGCAAGCTCCTTGAGGCTGCCGAACTCGACCATGGTGACAGCAGCGGCACGAATGCCAGCGTGCTCCATCAGCACAGCCTCGATTTCGGACAATTCGACGCGGAAGCCGCGAATCTTGATCTGGGCGTCGGCGCGACCGAGAAATTGCAGTTCGCCGTTCGGCAGCCGGCGCACGAGGTCGCGCGTCTGGTAGAGGCGCTCGCCGGGCGGCCCCGGCAGATGCGGCGGCTTGGCGATGAAACGCTCGAGGGTTAGTTCCGGGCGGTTGAGATAGCCGCGCGCGATGCCGGCGCCGCCGATAAAGAGCTCGCCGGCGTCGCCGGGTTTGACCTGCTCCAGACGCTCGTTGAGAACGTAGACGGTATAGCCCGGCAGCGGTGCGCCGATCGTAACCGGCGCGCCGATCGCACATTGCGTCGCCGTGGCGACGACCGTCGCTTCGGTCGGGCCGTAGGTGTTGAGCATGCGCCGGCCGTGCGTCGCCCAGCGATGCGCGAGTTCCTGCGGACAGACATCGCCGCCAAGCACCAGCAATTTCACCGTCGGCAGGTCGCCAGGGATCGTCGACAGGAATGGCGGCACGGTCGAAAAGAACGTGATGCCCTTGGCATTGATGAATTCGGCGGCGTCGTGCGCGGAGCGAGCGACCTCGCTGCTCGGAACCACCAGCGTGCCTCCGATCGACAGGGCGCCCCAGATCTCCTCGACCGAGGCGTCGAAGGCGATGGAAAAGCCCTGGTAGACGCGATCGTCCGGCGTGAGCTTGTAGACCGTGCGCAGCGACCGCACGAAGTTGACGGCGTTGCGATGCTCGATAACGACGCCCTTCGGCCGTCCGGTCGATCCGGACGTGTAGATCACGTAGCAGGCGTCGTCCGCAGCGACCGTGGGCGGCTGCAGCGGCAAAACCTCCCCCGGTTTTTCGCCGACGTCCTCGAGCAGCATCACATTGACGGTCGATTGCGGATTCAGCGTCCGCGCCAGCTCGAAATCGCAAATCACCGCCGCGACGTTTGCATCCTCGATGATGCCCTGCACGCGGGCGACCGGAAATTTCGGATCGATCGGCACGTAGCCGGCGCCGGCCTTGAGCACGCCCAACATGGCGGCGAACAGGCGTGTCGACTTTTCGGCATAGAGCGCGACGAGACTGCCGGGACCGACGCCGTGCCCCTGCAATGCCGCGGCAAAGACGCCGGCACGCCGGTCGAGCTCGGCGTAACTTAGAGTTTCGCCCGCGCACTCGATCGCCGCCCGGCCGGGACGCAGCCGCACCTGATGCTCGAAGAATTCATGCAGCAGCTGCGGCTCGTCGTTCGACGGCCGCAGACGCGCTACGCGATCTTCGACGGCAGCGATCGGGATCGCTTCAGCACTCGAGCGGCGCGGCATGGTGGCTTCCCGCCCCGTCCTCGCTGGCGAGGCTGATGATCTGCACTTCGGTGACGCCGGCATCGCCTGCCGGATGGCGGATGGCCAGCGCCGCATGGAACAGGTTGTGCTGGCTCGACACGTAGAAATTTTCGAATTGCAGCGCGCTACCGGGCTTGGTTTGGCCTTTGAACTGCACCGGATCGAGCGTGAACTTGATCGTCTTGAAATCCATGCCGTGGCCGCTGCCGACGAGCTTGGTATAGGCCTCCTTGAGCGTCCACAGCCGCAGGAATTCGCGGATTTCCTGTGGCCGCGGCAGGCCGCCGACGCTGTCGTGCTCGTCGAGATGGGTGAAATTGCTGATCAGGCTCTCGCTGACGTTCTGATCGATGCATTCGACGTCGATGCCGACCTCGAGCGTGGTCGAGACCGCGACCAGCACCAGCTGGTCGATGTGCGAAATGCTGAAATGGACCGGCGGCAGGCCGGGCGCAACGCTCGGCCGCAGATTGCCGTCGATGACGAAGCGCCAGTCCGACGGCGCAGTCTTGTGTGCGGTGGCGCGAGACAGCGCGATCCGCAGCAACACGCGCGCGGCGATGGCGCTGCGGCGCTTGGCCGGGTCTTGGATGCGGTTGATCGCCTCCCAGTCCAACTCGCTGAGCAGCGTCAGGCTGGATTCAGCCTTCATCAGCGCATCCGGATTGGCCATCCAGACGTCGATGCGATTGCTTGGCGTCAGGTCGAGCGGCTCTGCCGCATTGGCCTCGGCGACCTTCTGCTGGACGTCCTTGCGCCAGCCCTCGACAAAGCGAGGCCTTGTTGCCGAACGGCGCTCAACGCGTCTGACGTTGCCAGCGCGGGTCGGCATGTCCTTGCCCTTACTCGACGGCGGAACTGGGCTGCCGCGTCGGCCGTCATCCGCCGTCGACATTGACGCGTTACTCGTTACTCGCCGGCCCGCTGCCGCGCCCGCAGCGCGCATGCTCCGGTTAATTGTCGTTAAGCAAAAGAGATTTGGCTTGTTTTAGGAGCCCCGGCCCAGCGCCCGGTGGCATAAACCTACCGCCCCGGTTGCGGCGACCCGCCGCAGTTAACCGTGCCGCTTAAGCGTATTTTGATGATGTCGTTGGCGCCCCACCGATAGCGCCCATAATCCAAAGAGCTACTAGAGGTAGTACAAGAATACTACCTGCCGTGGGGACAGCGTCATGGCGCAACTCGGGGTTCGCGTCGCTCTCATTCTGAGCGTGCTGCTTCTCTGTCAGGGCGCCCATGGCGCGCAGACGGAGGGCGTGTCGGTGCAGGCCGAGCACGCGGCGATGCAGGCCAACGCCCGCGCGCGCGACAATTGGAGCTCTCAACGTGCGCCGGCGGCCGTGAAACCTCACGGCGAGGCGGCACAGAGCCCGCCCAACGTGCAAGCGGCGCCGCAACACGCGCACCCCGCGCAGCCGCAACCGGCACCACCGCCTGCTCAAGCTGCACCGCTTCCGGCAGGTGCCCCCGAGACGGACCAGCTGCGTCCGCTGAACGTCGTCCGCAGCGCCCCCGACGAGCTCGGGCAAGTGCCCGATCATTACTTCTGGCTGCGCCCGGGATTGCAGGCGGCGCAGGACCCTCTCGACAACGACATCGTTTTCTTCAACGACGAGGGCCGCATCACCGGCCGCGCGACGCTGCCGGCCGGCTTCGCCATCGCCGACGTCGTCGCCACCACCAGCGCGGTGCGCCTGACCGACAAAAGCGGCCGCCGGCAAATCAGCATCGCCCGCAACATCGACGCCGCCGCCATCCGCTCGCTGCAGCCATTGCCGATCACGCCCGACACCGGCGGGCGCGCCGGTCTGCTCACGCGTCAGAGCCGCGATCTGCTGGTCTTGAACGACGAGGTGGAACGCGGCGGCAAGCCGCTCGACGTCCGCTCGCTCACCGGCGGCTTGCTGGCGCAGGCCTACGATGTCGGCAGCGGGCCCAACAACACCCGTTACGTGGTGAGCGAGGAGGTCGTGGCCGCGGCGCCGCAGCTTCAGGTGCGCGTCATCGTGCGCCGCTACGACGCCGACGGCAACCTCAGCGGCATCGTCTACGTACCGCTCGACGACCTGGACGTCGTGCCGCATGATTTCATCGCGATCACCGACAAGGGGCTGGTTCGTGCATTGGCGCCGACCGCGAACGGCGTGACGATCCGCGAATACGAGTTCGGCGATCCGTCGCGGCTGCAACGGCCCCTGCGCCTGCGCGAGCTGACGGGCCTCGGCCGCGCCCTGCGCGAGATCGCCGTCGACAGCAAGGTGGACCGCGTTAGGCTCACGCCCTTCCACAGCGGCGGCCTGCGTTTCGCGGTGAAGGTCGCCACGCCGCCGATCGCACGCGAAGCCGTGTTGCGGAACGCGCGCGCCTTTCTCGCAATCAACTGGACGATGCAGCCCGAGAATTACGCGCGGCGCGGCATCGACAATGCCTGCGAACCGTCGCAGGGACGGTTCTGGCTGAGGCCGCACCATTTTACGAGCGACCTGGTCGGCGCCACCATCGGCCCGATGCCGTACCGCTGGGGCGGCGAGGATACGCCGCAGAGCTACCATGTGCGGATCGAGGCCGGGGCGCTCGCCGGCAACATCTGCACCTGCCGCAGTCCGGCTTTAAACTACTGCCTTTTTGCCGATTCAGCGGGCACCGATTGTTCCGGCTTCGTGTCGCGCGCGTGGGGCATCGAGAAACGCGGCACCAGCGGACTGCTCGACGTTGCCGACGAGGTCAAACGTCTCGCCGATCTCAAGCCCGGCGACGCCTTCGACTGGCCGCAGCACCACGTCCGCCTGTTCACCGGCCTGGCGCCCGGCGGCGCCACCGCCTTCACCGTGCTCGAATCGACGACCCGCTATCCATGCGAAGGGGTCTGCGAAGCGACTTACCGGCCGAGCGAACTCAACGGCTATCGGCTGATCCGCTACCGCGGCATCACCGATTGAGCGGAGGGACGCGATGAAACGCAGTTACATTCTGCTGGTCGCCCTGGCGGCCGCGGCGCTGGCGCCTTTCGCGCGCGAACGCGCCGGCGCGATTTCGCGCGAGGAGGACGTGATCGAGGACTTGCGCGGCGTGCTCAACGCGCCGTCGACCTACCCACCGAACAACGCCGCCCCCAGGCCTGGCGGCCGGACGTCGGTGCCGCTCGAGCCGGACGCCGGCCCGTCGGAAACGCGCTCAACCGACCTGGTTTCGATCAGGGTTTATCCGTGGATTGTCGCCCTGGTCGAGGGCAGCAGACCGCCGCAGGAAGGCTATATCTGCGCCGGCGTGCTGGTGGCGCCGGCTTGGGTGCTCACCGCTGCGCATTGCACCTTTGCCTGGCAGCGGCGCTGGCCGCTCGATCCCGATGTCTACGCGCTGACCGGCGCGCAACGGCTGGCCGAACCGGGGGCGAAATATGCCGTGACGCAAGTGGTGCCGTATCCGGAGTTCAATCCACGCACACTGAGGAACGACATCGCGCTCATCAGGATCGACACCCGGGGCGAGCGCCCGGGTCCGCCGATTTCGCTTGACGGTCCGCCAATTGCCGAACAGGCCGGTGAGGTCGCCCACATCCTGGGCTGGGGGGTTACCAATGCCCTGTTGCTCGAGCGGCAGACGCTCGGGTCGCTGCAGCTAATCCAGGCGGTGGTGCGCGACGAGCGGCTCTGCTTCAGCGAGACCGGCTTTCCCGAGCTGCGCGACAGCAATGCGTTCTGCGCCAGCTCGCTCTATCTGTTCCATGACACCTGCTACCGTTTCGGCGGCGCACCGATCGCTCTCTACGACGCCAATCGAAGACGCTATCTCGCCGGCCTGGTGGCGTGGACCACGGTCTGCCCGCCCGCCTCCGGCAAGCAGAACGTCTATCTCGATGTGCGACCTTACGTACCCTGGATCAAGAGCACCATCGAGGCCAACGGGGGCGGCTCATGAGGATTAGGCCGCTTCGACTGCGCGGGATGATCGCGGCTGCCGCAGTCGCCGCATGCGCGACGGCTCACGCCGATAATACTGTGGTGCGGTCCTTGCCGCTGGTTTTTCAGCTCTATAAGGACAAGGTCGAGCGATTGAGGTCCAGCGAAGTGCCGCGGACATTTACCGGCACGGCGAGCGTTTCGCCGAACGGGGCGCTGCCGCAGTCGGTCTCGATCGGCATACGCGGGATACCCCCACAATTCGGGCACTTTTGCGGCGGCACCATCGTCGCGCCGCACTGGATCTTGACCGCTGCGCATTGCATTGGCACCGCGCAATGGACCAACGGCAAGGCAACGATCGCGGTACTCGACCCGGACCAACTGCAAATTCTGTCGGGCACCAAGGTCCTGTTCCACGGCGGCAGGGTGACGGCGGTGGTGCGGATCGTCACGCATCCGGAGCGACGCTTGATTGTGCCGGGCGTACCGGAAAACGACTTGGCGTTGTTGCAGGTCGCGGAACCGTTCACCGAGCCGCCGCTGGCTATCGTCACCGAAACGCAGGCGGCGACGCTGCTCGTGCCGCGCGAAAAGCTGGGTATCGTCGGCTGGGGCACGGCAAGCTTTAGCGCCGACGCTGCGATCTCGAACACCCTGCTGTTTGCGTACGTCGATGTCGTCGATCGCCCTACGTGCAACAAGATCTACGACGGGCTAGTGACGGACAAGATGTTCTGCGCCGGCATCGGCGTGGCCGACGCCTGCCAGGGCGACAGCGGCGGTCCGGCGATCAGCTATATCGACGATCGGCCGGTGCTGGTCGGCATCACCAGTTGGGGGGCCGGCTGCGCGCAGAAGCAATATCCCGGGGTCTACGTCAATGTCGCCAAGTACCGCGCCTGGATCGAAGAGACGATCGGCGCTCCCCGGTCGTAGCGGCATGCGCCGCGCGCTGCGTGTGGCGGCGGTGGCGGCCGCCGCGGTGCTGTGCGGCGCGCAAACGCTGCATGCGCAATTCTATCAGCCGCTCGGTCCGCGCCTGCTGTACCCTCGGGCCGCCAACGATACCCCGCTGGTCGTGCGCGATGCGGTGCGCAGCATCTCGCTCGGCACACGGCTGATCGAGCCGGGCCCGCGGATCATGGGCGGGCACCCGACGCCAAACGGCGTCTATCCGTGGATGGCCTCGGTCGGGTTGAAAGGCATCGCGCCGCGCGCCGGTCATTTCTGCGGCGGCACGTTCGTCGCCGCCGACTGGGTGTTGACTGCGGCGCACTGCGTCAAAAGCGGCACGGCGACGGACGCCTTCTCAGCGAACTCGATCCAGGTTTATGGCGGCAGCAACCGGCTGGACAGCGGCGGCAGCGTCTATCCGGTCGACCGCATCGTCGTGCACGAAAAATACGACGGCAACACCAATGACGACGACGTCGCGCTGCTGCATCTCGGCGCTACATTTCCCGGGCCGCCGCTGCGCCTGTTGACGGCGGCCGATGCCGACCGGCTCGCCGACGCCGGCAGACTTGCGGTCGTCATCGGTTGGGGTCTGACCGGAGAGGGCTTGGAGGTGTCCAATGTGCTGCACCACGTCACGGTACAGATCGCTGCTACCAAGGTGTGCAACAGCCTCGCCGCGTATGGCGGCGCCGTCACCGACACCATGGTGTGCGCGGGCCTTGCTGAGGGTGGCCATGACTCCTGCCAGGGCGACAGCGGCGGGCCGCTGGTGGTTGCCGACGGCCAGGGCGGCTATTTCCAGGCCGGCATCGTCAGCTGGGGCGAAGGCTGCGCCCGGCCGATGAAGCTCGGTGTCTATACCCGCGTCTCGATGATCCAGCCTTGGGTGGCCGATCATATCGGCGGGCAACGCACGCCGGTCGCCACCGGTCCGCCGGCGCCGACCCCTGCGGCAACGCCGGCCACCACCGCCGCGCCGGCGGGGCCGCCGGTTCCCCAGAACGGCCAGAAATTCGCCCCGCGGCAGCGTTCGGCCGCTGCGGAACCGCGCACTTCGCAGACCGCCGCGAACGGGCCCGCGCCGCTCCAGGAGCTCGGGCCGGTGACGCTCTATCCGCGCCGCGGCGCCGCCGCCGAGGGCGCCGAGCCGCTGGTGGTTCGCGACGCCAGGCAGTTCCTCGCCACGCGCACACGCCTGCTCGATCCCAAGCCGCGCATCATGGGCGGCGAGCCGGCGCAGGCCGGCGCCTATCCCTGGATCGCCTCGCTGGTGGTGAAAGGCTCCGACACGCGCGACGGCCATTTCTGCGGCGGCGCCTTCATCGCGGCGGACTGGGTGGTGACGGCGGCGCATTGTCTGCACGGCGAATCCGCCGGCAGGATCGAGGTGCATGGCGGCAGCAACCAGCTGTCGAGCGGGGGCTCGATCTATCCGGCCGACCGCATCATCGTGCACGAGAACTACGACAACGGCACGCAGGAGAACGACGTCGCGCTGGTCCATCTCGCCGCACGGTTCAGCGGCCCGACCAGCCGCCTGCTGACCGCGGCCGACGCCGACCGCTACGCCGCGGCCGGCAGCACCGCCATCGCCATCGGCTGGGGGCTCACCGCCGAGGGCACCGAGGTGTCCAATATCCTGCGGCAGGTGCCGCTGCAGATCGTGTCGAACGCGGCCTGCAACGGCCCGGCCGCCTATGGCGCCGGCATCACCGACGGCATGCTGTGCGCGGGCTTTGCCGCCGGCGGCAAGGATGCCTGTCAGGGCGACAGCGGCGGCCCGCTGGTCGTCTCCGACCGGGCGGGCGGCTATTTCCAGGCCGGCATCGTCAGCTGGGGCGAGGGCTGCGGGCGTCCGAACAAGTTCGGCGTCTATACCCGCGTGTCGAAGTACCAGGCCTGGATCGCCGACAAGATCGGCAGCCGCAGCGCTGTGCCGGTCGCGGAGAAGACCAACAGCCGCGCGCGCACGGCGGTCGCCGACACCAAGCCCGCCGCGCCAAGCCCCTTGGCGCAGTCAATTCCGCTGCCGCCGCCGCGGCCCGGGAATATCGCCCGGACGCGCGCGCCGACCGCCGCGCCGTCGGAACCAGCGCGCAAGGCGCATACTACTCGCGACGCCCGGCTTGCCGCGCGGCAGTCGCGGCCGACCTATCGGTCGCTGCCGGCCTGGGCGGACGAGATCCGCCGGAACTTCGTGGTGCGAACGCCGCCGGAGTAATCGGGATCGGACCGGCGCCTCAGGACCGGTCCGGCAGCCGCCCGGCCGGCGCGCTCTTTGCGCCGGCTTTCTTGACCCCGGCCTCGGGGAAAATCCACATCGCCACCACCATGAACACCGCCGTGACCATGACATAGGTGGAGAAGTCCGGACGGATCGGCGAGCCGCGCCAATAGGCGAGAATGGCGGCGACGATCAGAAAGACAATGGAAAGGGCGGCTTTGACGTCGTTTGGCATGGCAACCTCGCTCGCAGGCCCGCGGCGCCGCAGCGCCGCGGGGCACGCCTCAATACGCGCCGACCGGCGCGGCCGCGGCCTCGTCGGGACGGCGCGGATGGCCGCGCAGGTTCTTCTTCAGGAACCGCGTGTCGTAGCCGTTGAGCAGCGTGCCGATCAGGCCGCGGTCGAGGTCCGACGTTCCGAACAGCCAATCGGCGATCGGGAATGTCAGGTTCATGTTCGTCTCCATCATCAGCCGGGCGTTGTGATGCGCGGTGTGATGACGGCGCAACGTATTGACGAAGGGACAGTTGCGCACAAACCAGTTCTCGTCGACGTGACAGCAGAAATGCATGAACTCGTAGACGAGATACATGCCGGTGGTCACGCTCATGAACAGCCAGCCGACATTGGGCGAGAACACCAGGCCGAGGATGATCGCCATCGGCAGCGACATCAGGATGAAGACGACGAGCGCATAAGGCGGGAACACCGTGACGCGCCAGTCCCTGTGGTCGCGGAAACGCATCTCCTCGTCGGTGAAGAACTGGTGGTGGTTGAGGGTGTGCCGCTCGTAGACCGCGCGCAGGCCCTTGATGTTGACCGGACGATGCATGACGTATTTGTGCACGGCCCATTCGAACAGGTTCGTGAACAGGAACGTCAGCGGCACGGTCAGCCACTCGAGCCAGGTGACGTTGTGGATGTGCGCGACGTAGATGTAGAACGCCGCTCCGCCCATCGCGTAGATGAGCGCGATGTGGAAGTAGCCGTCGTACCAGCCCATGATTCGGGACCGGTATTCCTCACGAAATTCGATCTGCCGCTGACTGATCATTCCGCTTCTCCTTGGCCGCCGGCATCATCTGATATATCACACATCTATCACAGGCCGCCCCGCCGTTCAATCGGACGCCGACCCTTGGCCGGCGCCCTCGATGACGCGGGCGACCGCCGGGTTCCGGCGCGCCTCCTCCGGCTTGCCGGCGAAGATTATCTCACCGCGTTCAATGACATAGAGCCGGTCGGTGAAATCCGGCACGTGGTGGATGTTCGACTCGGCGATGAACACGGCATGGCCGAAGGCGCGGATATTGCTCAGCCCCTCGACGATCGAGGGCACGATGGCCGGCGACAGGCCCTCGGTCGGCTCGTCCAGCAGCAGGAGTTTCGGTCCGAGCGCGAGCGCCCGCGCAATCGACACCATCTTGCGCTCGCCGCCCGACAAGGCCTGGCCGCCGCGATCGCGGTAGCGCTCGAGCTTGGGAAATACCTTGTAGGCCTCGCCGATACGGTCCTCGGCGGGCCGCGGATTTGGGCAGGTCCAGGTCGGCATGGCGATATTCTCGGCCACCGTCAGCTCGCCGAATACCTCGCTCTCCTCCGGCGCGAAGCCAATGCCCAGCCGGGCGATCTGGAAGGGCCGTCGGCCGAGAAGGCTCAAGCCTTCGAAGGCGATGGCGCCCGACACCGGCTTGCGGAAGCCCATGATGCTGCGCAGCGTCGTGGTCTTGCCGGCGCCGTTGCGGCCGACGAAGCAGACGAGCTCGCCTGCGCCGACGTCGAAGGATACGCCGCGCAGCACGCGGCTGCCCTGAATGTCGACGACGAGGTCGCGCACCGACAACATCAGCGCCCCCTGCGCCGGCCGATCACGGTTTCAATCAGGTGCGGATCGGCAAAGAAGCGGTCCGGCGGCAGATCGGCCAGCACGCGCCCCTCCGACAGCGCGACGATGCGATGCGAATACGCGGCCACCAGGTCCATATCGTGCTCGACCAGCACGATGGCCTTGACGCCCGCGCGCTTTGCCGCCGCGATCAGCGTCTTCATGATGCCGTGCTTGTCGGAAGTCGACACCCCGGAGGTCGGCTCGTCGAGCAGGATGACCCGCGGCTCGAGCGCAAACGCGGAGGCGACGTCCAGCAATTTTTTCTCGCCCTGGGACAGCGCGGCGGCGACGGTATCGAGCCGAGGGCTCAGGCCGAAGATATCGGCCACCTCGGCCGCGCGGGCGTTGACGGCCGCATCGGCGGCAAGGCGGGCAAAGAACCGCCACCGCTTGTTCGCGCGTGACACCACGGCCGCGGCGATGGTTTCCCGCACCGTCAATTGCGGAAAGATCTGGATGAGCTGGAAGGTCCGGGCGAGGCCGTGGTCGGCCAGCGCCACCGGCCCGACGCCGGCGATGGTCTTGCCCATAAACAGCACCTCGCCCGCCGTCGGCTCCAACAGCCCGGTGAGCAGGTTCACCAGCGTCGTCTTGCCGGCGCCATTGGGGCCGACCACCGAGACGAGTTCATCCTCGTGCACCGCCATGGTGACCTCCTCGAGCGCGCGCAACACGCCGTAGGACTTGCTGACGTTGCGGGTCTCGAGCAGCACGGTCATGCGGGTCTCCCGGCAATCAATCGCCGGCACTGCGCGACGAGGCCGACGATGCCCTGGGGAAAGGCGATGACGATCAGCGCCAGGATGGCGCCGAGAACGAAGCGCCAATATTCCGTCAGCGACTGCAGCTGATCCTGCAACAGGATGTAGCTCAGCGCACCGACGATAGGCCCGAAGAAATTGGTGAAGCCGCCGAGCACCGCCATGAACACCAGCTGTCCGGACTGCGTCCAGTAGACCAGATCGGGATCGGCGAGGCCGACACGAAATCCGAGAATGGCGCCGCCGACCGCGCCGAATGCGGCCGAGATGGTGAACGCCGCCAGGCGAAAGCGGCGGACATGGACGCCGAGATATTCCGCCTTGCGCGCATTGTCGCGAATGGCCCGCAGGTGCAGCCCGAACGGCGA
>Ga0070741_10003679_pt1 | contig 37287 bp, 40 predicted proteins | sample Coa_R1_4_FD_66440 | JGI IMG/M metagenome (GOLD analysis project Ga0070741, IMG submission 66440) | Surface soil microbial communities from Centralia Pennsylvania, which are recovering from an underground coalmine fire - Coalmine... | ecosystem: Environmental > Terrestrial > Soil > Unclassified ... | reverse complement strand
AGGCTGATGAAAGGTCCCGACCAAATTCTTTCCAGTCCGGAGATTGACGCCGGTTTTTCCTCCAATTGCCGCATCCAGTTGCGCCTGCACCGTTGTCGGAATCTGCACCACATCGATGCCGCGCATGTAAACCGAGGCCAAAAATCCAGCTACATCGCCGATCACTCCTCCACCGAATGCGATGATCGCAGCATTGCGGTCGGCACCAAGGCGGGTTAGCTGCTCAGCAAGTTGTTCGACCGAGGCGAGCTTTTTACTACGTTCGCCATCCTTCATTTCGAGAACTTCCGCATCGAATCCATGTGCAGCCAGAGACGCAGCCAACTGCTTGCCCCATCGCCGCCGTACCGGCTCCACGGTCACAACAAACAAACGTTTCCCTCTTCCCAAAACTTCTCGCACAAGAGGCCCGGCATTTCCTAACAACCCGCTCTCAATAATTGCTTCATAAGAGCGTTGAGGAACTGTGATTTTTATCCGTGTATTTGCTTGAACCATGGAGTTTTATCATAACGTACTCGCGCTAGACAGCTGGGCATGGCAACTGCCAATTCCGCACGCTGTGCGCTACAGAGCTTGTTTTTGCGGACGCATGAGCGATGCAAGCACGGAAACAACCAAAATAATGGCGACACCGCCCAATGCTAAGAAGGTCGGTATCTCAAAATAGTGTGACGCCAGCATTTTCCCACCAACGAAGATCAAGATGGCCGACAAACCGTAATGCAAATATGCGAACCTCTCCAGCATTCCAGCGAGCGCAAAGTACATCGACCGCAATCCCAAAATTGCAAAGATATTTGCTGCATAAACAACAATGACATCTCGGGTAACGGCCAGAACCGCAGGAATTGAGTCCGTTGCAAATAGCACATCGGTAGTTTCAATCGCAACAAGCACCAGCAGCAATGGCGTGGCAAAGAGTCGCCCGCGGCGAACAAAAAACTTATCACCTTCATAATCGTCTATTACCGGAAGTAATTTCCTGGCCAAACGCAGTAGCGGATTCTTCCCAGGATCCGTTTTAGATTCGTCATGGATAAATAATCTAATCCCGCTATAAATCAGCAGTGCTCCGAAGACATAAATGACCCATTCAAATTTCTCCAAAAGGCGAACACCGGCAAGAATGAACAGGACCCGCATAATGACCGCGCCCAGAATCCCCCAGATCAACACCTTGTGCTGATGAGCGGCAGGCACTCGGAAATAGCGGAAAATCAAGAGAAAGACGAAAAGATTGTCTACGCTGAGAGATGTCTCGATTACATAGCCTGTCGCGAATTCCAGAACCGATTTCGGTCCATGCCAAAAATAGAGCAGGACGGCAAAGCCGGCGGTCAGGCTGATCCAAACCGCACTCCAGGTCAATGCCCCGCGAAGCGTAATTTTACGGGAACCACGACGAAAAACCCCAAGATCAAGGAGCAGTACCAACAATACAAAAAGATTAAAGAAAATCCAGAAGAGTAATTCGTTCAATTCAGAGCCAGCCGGAAAGTGTCTAAATTAACCATCACAATAAAAAAGAGAAATTGCAAACTAATGGATATGGTTCCGCGTTGCTTATTTCTTGTCCAGCATCTGCACTGATTCAAGGATTACATTACCCGTAATCTCCAGACTTTTCGGATTGAGTTTGTCTATTGTGTCCGCAGGTGTGTGCCAGAATACATTGCCGTATCCGTAGTCAAAATCGATCAGATCAGCACAAGGAACACCTTGTTTTACAAAAGGAATGTGATCGTCCTCAATTGCGATAGTGCGAGCGTAAAAATGGGATTGATAGCCTAGTCGGGTTGCCGCCTGATAAATCATATCTTCCAGCCACGGAGTAGAATTCTGATCGCGTTCGATGTTGAGATCGGCATCGCCGATCATGTCAGCCAAAAGAAATGCCTTAATCTTCTTTAAGGTTCCGCCGCTCTGCCATTTCTCTGCCAGATGCCTGACACCATAAAGGCTCTCTGCGTCCACCCAAGGTAGTTGCATCGATTCTTCGGCGTCGTCCCATACTAACCATACGGTGTAGCCGTCGCGTTTCTTGCCGCGCAGTTGATTGGCGATTTCGAGCAGAAGGGCGCTCGAGGACCCGCCGTCATTGGCTCCGACATACTTCGTATTTCGTAGAGGATAGTTCGTATCGTAATGGCTGGCGATCACGACGATCCCATCCCGCGTCCCAGGATATTTTGCGATGATGTTGTGCACGGGAAACTTACCCTGCGGCGCGTCCGCAATGAAGATATCGGATTCAACGTCATCCCCTTTGAGATGGGCGAGAAGGTAGTCCTCTACTTTTTTGTGCGCAGGGCTGCCCAGCGGACGAGGGCCAAAAGCGACTATCTCTTTGACATACTGCATGGCACGAGCAGAGTTGAATGACGGAGCCGGGCCGTAATCGATCTGAGTATCAGGATTGGGAGTTGGAGCACCCGAAGTCTGATCCGACGTCGCGGGCGCCTTTGTCGCCTCGATGGATTTCTGCGCGCAGGCAGCCAGGCTCAAGCATACCGAAAAAATCAGAGTTAGCCCGAATCTTCGGATCGATACGCTGCGGCTTTTCATTATCCCTTCCGCTCCGCCCTTGCTTTCCGATTATCGGGATGCACCAGCCACGCGACTCCGATGCTGACGATATAAAGGCCCATCATTGGGGCTGCCAAAATGCACATATTCATGATGTCGCTGGTAGGAGTAATAATGGCGGCAATTACAAAAATGGCCAGCACCGCATAGCGCAGGTTGCGCCACATCCACCCCGGGCTCACAACTCCCATCAATGCCAGAAAGAAAATCAGAACTGGCATTTCAAAAATCGCGCCCAGACTAAGGATGACCGTCAAAAAGAGATCCGTATATTCGTGGATGGTAATCATCGGCTGAAATTGCTTGCCGAATCCGACCAGGAAATCCAGTGCCAATGGATACACCAGCTTGTACCCGAAGTAGCCGCCACCAACGAACAACGCGATAGTCGAAAACATAAACGGCATTACATACCGTTTTTCATGACGATAGAGGCCTGGCGAAATGAACATCCAGAGCTGATATAAGACGAACGGCGAGGCAATGAACAATCCGACCATTAACGTAATCTTCAAGTAAAGGTTGAAGGGTTCGGTCGGATTCAAATACACCAATCGGTCATTCAGGCCATTCTTGTGCAGCGCGGTCATGATCGGCTGCTGCATGTATTCAAAGATTTTTTCGTGAAAGGTCCAGCAAGCCCCGAATCCAATGAGAACAGCAATAATGGAATAGAACAGGCGTTTGCGCAGTTCCTCTAAATGTTCGAGAAAGCCCATTGCCGGCATACTGTCCTGCGCAGAATCTTCGGCGGGACTTGCCAGATCAGCAGTGAGATCAGGCATCGGGTAAGGCCGCCTTAGTCATGGAATTTAAATTGTGAGTGGATTCGGCAGAAAGGTCCTGCGGTGGCTCATGAACCGATTCTGAACTCGGCGTGGCAACATGGGGTTCCGAAGCGCGATTTTCAGAAGTATCGTTCCCCACAACTGAGTTCTCCGAAATACCGGTTTCCGGAACAATTGTCTCCGAACTTCTTGGCTCTGTAATCCCGGCCAAGGCAGGTCGCGATTCAAGCGTTGCCATCGTTCCTCCCGGAGCTTCCGATGGCGGTAAGATTTGGCGTTTATTATGTTCCGCGTCGATGTTAGAAATTTCTGATTCGATTTGCGAACGGAACTCATTGGAAGCTTTGCGAAACTCATTCATAATCTTCCCGAGTTGGCGTGCGATTTCAGGCAACTTCTTGGGTCCGAAGACGAGCAATGCCAACACGAAAAGAAAAATGGTCTCGCCAAAGCTCATACGATCATGATACTGCCCATGGCAGTTAGCGGCAATGTGCCCAGCCTACGAGCACATATTGATGACAGATTAATTACAATCCGTGCACTCTCAGGCGGGATTCAAACCTAAATACGATTAGGCAAATTGGAAGCTTGTATTCGAATTGCCCGAAATTGGTGTGCGGCCATAGCGTTCCATTACTTGCGTGCTGGTGCAAGCTCTAAACCTTTGTAAACACCAGAGTGCTTATTGCCGAAGATACGGTAATGAGACTAAGTGTAAAAAACGTTTTCTTCTTTATTTTGCTTTCCACAATTGCCAATGCCTCGGATCTGCCCAGCGATCCAAAGCCGGATACCAGCGTTGTATTCCGCCGTAGCGGGGATCTTATGTTTGGTCTTCTGGTTGGCGAACCTGTTGGTCTTGCAACAAGGCCGTGGATCGGATTAGCCGCCGGTGTGGGTGCGGGTGTAGCAGATGAAGCTCGGTACGGCAGCCACTTTAATGTCGGACATCTCGCTATCATCTCGGCAGGCTCTCTCGTGGGCTATGAAATAAATAGGTGGCAACGCAAGCACCGGCACTCGCGAAGAGCGCGGAGAACAAGCTTCCAGCAGGAAGCGCAAGGGATGTCAGCTGACTGAAGTAGAGTAATCCAGCATTACTTCAAGTAATGTCGCCAGTCGAAGACCAATCGAAAACCCGCTGTCATAATAGTGTGCAACCGCGGGTTCGGCGCACCAGTTGGCCTGAGGACTGACGAATCTATCGGTTCGTCAAAACCTAAATAGGACTGAATCATTAGGCCCGAGCTTTGGTTCACAGAAAAGGTGCGGAAGAGGCGGTATTCGAAGATTGGGAAATCGAACTGAATTGACCTGAGCGTGACTGCCGTCGCACTAGCGGGCGGCACACCTGGAGTCGGGATGACCAGCCCATGATCGCTGCCACTGCGATAGATACTCACGCCGACTTCCCGCCCGAGCACGAATTGGAAGCGTCCGAATCGGGTAGCTATGCCACTCTGCCACGGAATCAGACCTCCATTAGCCGCTTGTACCGCCATCTTTTGCAGCTTGCCCTTGGAAGTAAGAGCCAGGATTGGCCCGGCTAATAGCAAATCTCCAGGAACTAACCAAAAAGGCGCACGCAATCGTGTGGTAATCGCACCACGACCCGGCACGGTGAACATGCTACCAGCAGATTTATCCTCACGCGCGCCAACTTCCAGGAAAACCAGACCGTCGCTAGATTCGTCGAGTACGCCTTCCATGCCGAAACCCACGCGAACAGCCGCTTCGATGCCGCCGATTGTGCTGACATCTGTTTGTGTGGACCCAAAACCACGCGTCAGTACCCCAGCACGCAAGCCTGTGGACAGTCCGAGGAATGGCCCTAATTCGGAGTGGAAGCGAGGCAACTCACCGTAGCCGGGACCCAATGCTGGTACTGGAGTTTGTGCAACGATAGGGGCGACCTTTTCGATATCCGAGCGGCTTCCGATGGCCGCAGGAAAGTGCGCCTCCTGGCAAACATCAAACCCATCCGGGCTGGCTGGTGTTGTCTGGTCCGTCATGTTCACTTCAATTTTGCCGCCGAAGGCGTCTAACAATTGGGCCAAACTGTCCCGGACGGCAACCGCAGTGCGCTCAGCATCCTCAGGCCGCATATAGGCGTCGCCCAAAGCGACGAACGGATGGTGATTCCAAGTGACCAGCGAGACGCCGTGCTCGCTGTAATAATCGTGCGTACCCTTGCGCACTGCCGTGCTACCCCAGTTGCCGGTTACGTGACCGGCTGCGAAGCTGTCCTGCAGAAAGTGCAAAGCGAAGGCTTCATCCGCGAGAGCAACTCGCACCGCGCTTCCACGCATTTCACGGGAGACAGTTTTGCGAGAGATGTTCATCGCCTGCTGGAGCGCGTGCAAGTGATACCAAACGTAGGTGGCAGTGGCATTGACCTCGGCTGGGGGGTTAAGCGCGAGCCGAGCATAATCTAAGGGCTCGATGGTCACATTTGGTCGAGCCAGCAGGAAATGCGCATTGTTGGAGCTGGCACGAGAGACATACTCACGGTCGGTTCGTTGCAAGGCGAGATCGGAATCGCGAACCGCATTAATCCGCTGGTCCCGTCGCTTAGCGACTGCTAGCTTCGCCTTTAATTGTGCACCGACCCGGGCCACGCCGATAATCCACGGCGCATCGAGAACGATGTCCAGCATGTCACGCGCCGAGCATGAATGATCGCCAGCAATGGCTGTCCAGGCTGCGTAATCAATGCAACTGGGGTTTGTACCTTGAGAAGTATCGGCTATGTTCTCGCAGAGCCGCGCTTCGTGTCCCGCGCGAGCTTCCAACCACAGTTGCTGCAAGAAGGCCCGCTGCTCTGGATTGAGCTGGCGAACGGCGAGCACGGCGATGTCTCGATGTTCGGGGAATATCCAGGCGAACGCATGCACGAGTAACAGGGCGATGCTGCAAACAGCAGCAATGCTGTTTCGACTTCTTATCAACAGATGAGGCCGAAGCAAAGTACTCGCCCTCCATGATCGAGCAAGTTGAGCAACGGCCCGCGTACTCTAACGCTCACCTACCCGCGTTCTACTCAGAAGCCTGAATTCTGCTTATTTGATTTCGTTGCCGATTTTAGATGCAGACTATCGATTAATGATCAGACATCGTGAGTCCAGAAACTGCGGGGAATGCCCAGAATAAACAAAATTGCAGTGCTGAGTTGAGGCAGAAATTTTCCAAGGGTCGATGTGGACAGCGAACCAGCGGAGCGGTGGTAGACTTGCCAGTATGGCTGCTAAGAAGAAAGCTAAAAAGAAGATTGCTGAGAACAGGTCCCGAGCGCGGAAAGCAGCTCCGAAGAAGACCACAAAGAAGAAATCTTTACAGCGCAGCACGACGTCCAAACGTCCCGCGAGTCGCAAAAAAATAAGCAATTCGGCTAAGAAGCAAGTTAGGGCGAAAAAGAAGACGTTCAACTCAACACTTTTCCGGTCACGTAAAGCACGGACCCCGTCCGGAGATGCAGACTCACAGGGCTTATCGGCAGTCGAACGCGCGGATTCGGAAAGCGTTAGCGAACTGCTCGAAGAGGGCAATACATTCGAAGCTGGAATCGTACAAGGTGTAGAAAATGCTGACGACGCTGACGAAAGTGAAGTTCGAACGCGCGAGGTCCCAGAAGATGACGTGCCCGAAGAATATCTAGATCGCAATTAGAGCCGCTCCAACATAGGTGTGCGTCCCTGTTATTTGAACTGCCCCCTCAAGACTAGCAGGCTTTCCTCGGCGTTTTGCCGAAGCAGCGAGCGCGTCTCCCCTGACACTTTCATCAGAATGGTGCTCCAACTTCTGTCAGCTCAATTGCAAGTGCAGCTTTATTCGAAAAGAGCGATGAGAAGTTCTCACCTTCGCAAAGGCGTATACGCAGGAAGCGGGAAATGATCACGGCAAGTTTGAATTCATCCGAGTTGGGAGACTCCTAGTGGAAAGCTTCCATTCTGGTATAGCATCCATTGGGTGCGAGGTGCCCAATGACAACGAACGCAACCCCATTACACAATGAAGTACCCAGAGTGGCCCACCAGCCGCAAGCCGCCAGTGGCCTGGCAATCGTGCGGCTGACGATTGGCGCAATGTTTGTTTGGGTCTTCTTTGAGAATTTGGGGAAGGGTCTGTACACTCCCGGGGGTTACGCGGGACTGATCAACTATTACATGCAGCACGATCACGCGCCAGCCGCATGGAAAATGATTATGGGGTTGGCGGCAAGCCATGCCGCCATGGCGGCTCCGGCTCAAGCGCTTACCGAAATTTTACTTGGGGTTCTTCTGGTTATCGGTCTGCTCACGCGCCCGGCTGCTTTCGTAGCGTTCCTGTATCTTGGGAGCCTTTGGGTATCGGAGTGGGGCACCTCGTGGATATGGGAACTGCTGGTTCCGGTGCTCGCGTCCCTTGGTCTCGCAATTGGAAGCGCTGGCCGGAAATGGGGTGTAGACGCATGGCTGGCGCAGCGATGGCCGTCGTCTCCATGGTGGTGATTTGAGCCACGGCCCAGTGCGAGTGTCGGTCATCATTCCTACGCACAATGAAGCGTTGGCGATCGGCCGTGTTCTAGCTGACCTTCCACTTGATATTGTCACCGAAGTTCTAGTGGTCGATGGCAATTCAACTGATGGCACTCCAGAGATCGCCGCAGAGATGGGAGCTCGCGTAATTCGTGAGCCTCGCCGCGGTTACGGGCGGGCTTGTTTGACAGGGATCGTTAGTGCCAACTCCCCTGATATAGTCGTGTTCCTGGACGGAGATTACAGCGACCGTCCGGCTGAGTTGCCGATTCTGATTGCTCCCATCGTCGAAGGCCGCGCGGATATCACGCTGGGTTCCCGACTTCATAACCGAAATTCTGCTGGGGCATTGCCTTGGCATCAGGTGTTTGGAAATCGTCTCGCTGCAAGTCTGGTCAGGCTTCTATATGGAGTTAAGATAACCGACCTCGGGCCCTTCCGCGCCGCACGTATTGAGGTCCTCCGTGAACTCACGCTTGAAGAAACCACCTATGGCTGGGCAGTTGAAATGATCCTAAAAGGCGCGCTGGCTGGATTCCGCATGGTTGAAATCCCGGTAAGCTACTACCCTCGAATTGGAAAATCGAAGATCAGCGGTACGGTAAAGGGCACACTCGGTGCCGGATGGTTCATTCTCAGCTTGATCGTACGCTATTATTTTCGGAGTCGAAGAGCTGGTACGCGGCGGCCCGCTTGAAGACGAGTGGCCTATTCAAGCCGGGTTTTGGCTTGAGTGGGACAGTTCACACGTCACAGACTTACTCTTGACTGACAAACTAGATTGTCCTCGTGCCATGCGGACTAACACGTTTTCACGAGAGCGGCCAAAGTCATTTCGTAACTTTCTGCTGTTACCATCGCCGCCGGTTGTTTATCACCGACGCAAGTCGGCGAATCTTCGAATCCGCTTTAGAGCGAGTGCGTCGCAGTTTCAGACTTCAGGTTTACGGATACGTGGTCATGCCGGATCATGTTCACCTCCTGCTCAGCGAACCGCCGCAAGAAGGTGGCCTATTCAAGCCCGGTTTTGGCTTGAGTGGGAATGTCCACTGGCTCAGCAGACCGCAACCGCGCACGCTCGCCGACGCCCTCAAGTCTCTTAAGCAAGGAGTATCGCGGCATCTAATTGGCGATGCGGAGCATTTCTGGCAAAAACGGTACTACGATTTCAACATTCGAGATTACCCGCAGTTTGTGGAGAAGCTGCGCTACATTCATCGCAATCCGGTGAAGGCTGGGTTGTGCGAACGTCCTGAAGATTGGGAGTGGAGCAGTTTTCGCCATTACGCGACCGGCTGTGAGAAAGGGGTGGAGATTGAGTCAGAGTGGACGGCGCGAAAACGCGAACGAGCGGCAGGAAGACTTTGTCCAGCCGTCGAACTGCCCCACTCAAGCCAAAACCAGGCTTGAATGGGCCACCGGTTAACCTCCAAAGCCATTGTCATTCCGAACCCCCCTAGGTGAGGAATCTGCTTCTCTGATTTATGTGTGGCGCGGGCGCCCTCGCCCACGGAAGCTTGCGTAGGGACAGCCGCCCTCGGGCTGTCCATCCTCATCTCAATCCGCTAAAGAAGTAGGTGGCCCATTCTAAATTTCGCGCTCTTTGCGAATTTAGAGTGGGAATATCGAAAATCTATCTCAATTCAGCGAAGAGGGACTTGGCGAAAGAACTCGCGGAGTGGGATGCTTTTGCGGGAAACAGGGATGGTTGAGATGGAGTTTCCCGACCCAGAGCCTGCCATGAACTTGTCGAAGGGTAGCGCGAACCTAGCGCACCCGGCCTGCTCATCCCTCATCCAGAAATCGCCTTATCCGTCGCGCCTGTCCAGCAATTGAACGTGTTTGGCATTCCCAGATTATCAGAGTCTTCCAGCCCGCCTTTCTAAGCTCAGCGCGGCGCAATACGTCACGTGCGGCGTTCCTCTGCAATTTCTCCAACCAGTAACCGGAGTTACTCTTCGGCAGTCTGGCGATCTTGCAGCCGGACCACGCGTGCCTGTGCCAGAAGCAGCCGTGGACAAAGATTGCCTTATGTAGCCTCGGAAAAACCAAATCTGGTTTACCCGGAAGATGAGCGGCGTGCAAGCGGTAACGGTAGCCCATTGCGAATACCGCTTTTCTCACGATTAGTTCGGGCTTGGTGTTCTTGCCGCGTATGTTCCGCATGTTCTCGCTACGGCGTTCGGGGCTGATAGTGTCCATCAGATGGCCTCACTCTTCCAAAACTGGTATGCAAGGCTCCATAAAACAATCGAGAAAATCTTCCGTGACACCTTTAAGCTTTCTCTTTTCGCAAAGCCAATTCAGTTCCTCGATCGCCGAATATGGGAAAAATTTTGGCTTCATTGGCGCAAACTGCTCATGGTTTGCCCGTGCCATCACATTCTGCCGGTCGGCATCTGCTGCCGCAATCACCCAGCGAGTTGGAACAGGTGGCACAAGGTCGTGAAACTTTCGCATTCGTGACAATCCGCTCGTGACTCCGGTCGTGTGTTCAATTTCTATTACGGCTGGCATCAGCCTGCCATTTCGAAACCAGATTACGTCTATCAAGAGAGCTTGCCGGATTGCATCGTTAAAAGAGGAGAGTAGCTTCACGTCATCCAATCTGACAATGACGCCGTCCATCTCACCAAGTTTCTGCCCCTTATAAGAGATGCCTTTGTCGTTTTGAGCAACCCATGTCTTAAAACCGAGCTGCCTGCCAATTTCAACGAGCAACGCTTGGATTTGTGAGTGCCGTCTCTTTATTTCCTTAGGAATGGTATTACCGATTTCATCCTTATACTTATTGGGGTCATCAAGGACGAGTGCTTCGTACACGATGTCAATCGATCCTGCCTCGGAGACGGCCATCCCACCCATCTCCCTCTTCTTGGTAACACCATTTTCGTGAGGTTCATCGGGAAGCCATATCAGGTGTTTGTGCCCCCGTTTGACTACGCTCGACGTTTCGAAATTTTCTGTTCTGCCGGGGTAACCATACTGAAATTCCGGGGTGTGCGCCAAAAGAGTCTCCAGTGCGGAGCGGGTGTTGTAGCTAGCGCCAAGAACACGATCAAGATTTCTCGGAACTCCAACAGACACAGCATTCGCAACCCTGCGAATCATCGCTGCTGAAATCGTTTGCTTCTTAACCGCAGGCGTTCTTTCGCCAGATTTTGGTGCAGTGTAGCGGTTAATTGTGATTGGGCCTTCAGGGTCAACAGCATCCACAAATTCAATTTGGGTCTTTGTCGACTTAGCCAAATAGTTGTAGCGTATATTCTTCGGGAGTTGCTTTATCAAATGAACGATGTTTGCCGCCGTCAGTCTCAGCATCGGAGCCCTCGAGAAAACACCGAATTGTACTCGCCAAGGCCTTTCCCGCCAAATAAGGAACGCCATTGCCAACAGTCTTGAACATGGCGGAAAGGGTCATGTGAGGCGGCAACTGAAAACCCTCTGGAAGGCTTTGTACCGCCAAGGCTTCAGCGACCGAAATCCGTCTCGCACGGTATGGATGTAGGTGAACCTCGTTATTTCCATAGCACGCAGTCGGCGAATAACGCCAGCGGTGCAGACGTTTAAATGATTTCCTGCTGTCGTCGCCTTCCGCTACCGTCTCAAAGCGTGCAAGTCCTGCCCGCGGCTTGAAGCAATGCTCTGCGTTGGGATGATCCTCAACGTCGTTCTTCCTGAACCAGTATTCGACGGTGAGTTCGGCGGGTACTCCGCTCGGCATCGGAACCTTGCTGTCTACTGAGAACGGTTGTGATTTAGGCCAGGGCTTCAAGAAAACCTCGTTTGCATGGTACTTACTAAATTTCGACCACGGAAAGAACGCATTCGACATGCTCAGGAGTGTCTGCCCGTATCGTTCTAATACGGTATCACGGAAGCCGACGAGAATGATGCGCTCCCGGTCTTGCGGCACGCCAAACTCAACAGCGTTGATGAGCTTATCCGAGGTTTTGTAGCCTGCATCACAAAGGTCACGCTTCAATTCTTCGTAGAAACTACGATGCCGTTTTGTGAGCCACAGTCCTTTGACATTCTCGAACAAGAAGAAGTCAGGCTTCTGATCGCAGATGAGATGTGCATAGGTCTGCGATAACCTGCCATTTTCGCCGTGCTTGCCTCGGTTCTTTCCGCCAACGGAAAAATCCGGGCACGGGGGACCACCAATGAAACCTATCAGGGAACCGTCACGCCTGCTGTCCTTGATTAGACATCTCAATTTCTTTGCAAGGGTGACGTTCTCCGCGAAGTCGGTGATCGACCCACCATAGTAGCCGTGCTCTGGCTTGTCGATTTTGAGAGCCCGCCGTGAAAACTTGTATGCATCCAAGAAGGACGGGAGGTATTCGTTCACAAAAGCAATCGAGAACCCCGCCGTTTCGAAGCCCAAGTCGAGAAACCCTGCACCTGAGAAAAAAGAAAAAAGTTTAACCTTCATGCCTCTGCCGGACACAGGAGTGTGAATCACTTCTATACTTCGCGTCGACCGATCGCAACTGTGAATCGTTTGCAAAACCGGGTGCTCTCCTATGAAAAGACTTCCAGAGGGAAGTATCACATGAAATCATACGGCGAATAAGTAGCGAAGGCAGTAACTTTTGAACGTACCTAACGACGACCGCCGGAGAGTATATCTTCGGAAATCCTCGAAGTAGATTGGCCAGCGCTGCGGAGCTTCTCTAATTTTTTTACTCCTGAGCGAAGGCGCTTTCAAAATTGATGGCTGCAATTGGGCTGCGCTCCCGATACCACGACAACGCCGGCAGATATTCTTGTTCCGCTTGAGCATGAAAGCGAAGCGGCTTACTTGGCATGCAGCAGCGTACGTCCCTTTTGCCGGACCTCTTCCCAAGAGACGGTTCCTACCTTGCCGGATTGAACCTCACGCAAACGGCGCATGACCTCCGCTTGCCAGGCGGCGTCGACGTCCGGATCGACAGTGGCGTCCAAGCTGGAGATTAGGTTTCCGGCCAGTTCCGCACGTTCGTTGTCCGGCAGCGCCAGGGCCTTTTGCAACAGTTCTCGGGCTTCTTGAGTCATAGGGAAAATTATAGTTCTAGATGCTAGGGTGTGGACGGGCGGGTGTGCATTCAAGCCCGGTTTTGGCTTGACCGAGGCAGCTCCCGTTTCTTTCCTTCCATCATTACTCGTCGCAATATCCGGTTGATTCGTGTCTGGTATCCCGGCCCTCTAGACTTGAACCAGTCCACCACTTCGCAGTCCACGCGCAACGAGATTCTCTGCTTCCGGGGACGATTCCAGCGTGGCTCCGCTTCCGTCTCCCCGCGCACTAACCCAAACAGGTCGTCCTCAGTCGACGCATGAAGCCGTGCGATCCGCCGTGACTGCGATCTCTTTCGCTTTGTTTTCTTGCTCTTCACTGTCATGACGCTATTGTACTCCCTTTCATGCCATGACGTTATGTTCCCGTGGGAACATTTTGCGCCGCTCGTCGTATATGATTGCCCAACGATCTATGAAATCTTCCAGCGAGACTCCGATGCGTTCGTTACGCAATGACCGTGTGCTGGTAATTATGGCGAAAGCACCGAGGCAGGGCGCGGTGAAGACCCGCCTCGCTCCCAGCCTTTCTCCCGAAGCTGTCACTGCTTTCTATTGCTGTCTTCTGGACGACACGCTCGCGCTGGCGCGGTCATTAGACGATGTGGAAGTTGCCATTATGTGCCCCGACTCGGACGTAAACGAGCTGGCGCGATTGGCAAGCAGTGAAGCGCCAAGCAACGAAGTGAGCGTGGTTGCGCAGAAAGGTGAGGGCCTTGCTGCCGGCCTCACTTCGGTGTTTGCCCACTTCACTCAAGGTCATCAACGACGCGTGATTGCCTTCAATAGCGACAGCCCACACCTGCCGCGTTCTGTTCTCGAAGCCGCGTTCGAAACCCTGGTTGCACATGACGTAGTCGTGGGACCAACGCACGACGGGGGCTATTATCTCGTTGGGGCAAAAGCTTCTCATCCTACGCTTTTCGCAAGCGACGGAATGGGCACCAGCAGCGCGCTCGAGAGACTCATCGTGCGCATACGAACTCTTGAGCTATCTGTAGGTTTTGCAGATCCTTTTTATGACATCGACATCGCCGACGACTTGAATCGACTAGCAGAGGAGTTGCGCCTGGCTCCAGAAAGGGCGCCCCGCACGGCGGCGTGGCTGAAAGAGTGGGATTCAACCGCTCATTGACCGACACGGTCGGCCAATTCTCGATGAGCGCGAATGCCTGTTCACGACAGTAATCTTGCTGCAATGTTGGTACGGGCCTACCATAAGCGCTAAGCAGAGTCGGTTTTTCACACAGACCTATGCGCCTTTCGAAGCTGACGTGGACTGGCATTGCCTGCCTATCACTGGCAACCGCTACCTTTGGGGGTTGGATACTTTGGCTAGAGACTCGCATCGATCGGCCTGTCTACATCCCAGTCCCGATAACGGTTGGCCACATCCACATTCCAGAATTTCGCATTAAACTTTCTGGTCCGTACGAAATCAGAATTGAAGCCAAGAAGCGAATCCCATTCGACACGCTGAATTGTTTGCTTGGCATGTCAATGCCATCTGAGAAATGTGATATGCCGCCGGTAGTTCGAGCGAACTGGGCCGTGAGTAGCAATGGAGTTGTGATAGCAAAAGGCGCAAGCGACGCAGAGAAAGGCGGTGAGTGGGCAAACGATACAATCGAGCGACAGATTGGCAGCTTTCAAGGCGAGTGGAATCGGCGCTACGTGTTGGATGTTGATTTCACCGCTGATGGGTCAACTCTGGCTGCGACCGATCCCCCACTTGGTTGTGGGGATTACTAGTGATTTTTATGAAGGCGGCATGTGGATTAGCTATTTCCTGCTCCTGATCTGCTCTGCAGTGGCCATAGTCGGAGTAATACTTCTAGCTGTCTCAGCAATCAGAGTGGCGTACAGCCGCAAACGAGGACAGCAGCCCGTCGGATCATAGTTAACGAAAAATCGCCCATTTCACTCATTGATCGGGTTCCATGCTCAAGATTATGTCTTGGAAAAAGGTGAAGAAATGGTCAAACTGTATGGGCATTACGAACGCGTGCGGAATCAGAGCCTTGTAGGCTAGCGCCGGAGTGGGAGCTTGTGGCGGGGTAATCTCGGACAAGCTCAAGCGCAGGCACGGGAGAATAGTGAAGATCATCTCTGCGAAGATCAGCCCGACGTGGAGAGTCTACACACTCGGCGGCATGCTGTGCGTCTCGCTAACCATCTGCTCACGCCACTTCAGCGATCGAGGTGGGCCGTACTTTATGGCCTCTCTGACGGTTGCGGGAATCGCGTACCTCTTGGCGATCCGTGAATTGTTCACCACACCAATATTTTCCCGACGCGTTGTCGTCTTTGGGCTTGTCCTCGCTACTGTGTGGCAGGTTGAATTTCTTCGGCTGCCTCCGGGCGCGGATGATGATATTCATCGCTATGTTTGGGACGGCCATCTGCAAAGGCTCGGCTACAATCCCTACCTTATCGTTCCCAACGATCCTGCCGCTCAGCACTTGCATACCCCGGAAACACGTACCCTGAACAATCCGGATCTAGCGAGTCCATATCCACCGGGAGCGCAGCTTTTTTTTCGCGCAGTCACTGCGATTCACGAATCTACATTTGCGCTGAAAATAGCATTTGTGATTTGCGAGCTCGCCATCGTGTTCGTGCTTCTCGATGTTCTGCGTCTTGACAAAAAACCAGCGCACCTGGTTTTGGCGTTCGCCTGGAACCCATTGTTGGCCATTGAGGTGGCGGGAAGCGGTCACATTGACATTGTTGGGGCGCTATTGTTGGTAGTGTCCGCCGCTGCGCTAGTGCGCCGATGGAGGGCAACTGCGGCCGTCGCACTTGGGCTGGCGATAGCAGTGAAATTTCTGCCGGTCGTACTTTTGCCTCTCTACTGGAAGCGTGTTCGCGTGCGCGACTTTGCACTGGCCGCACTTGTATTCGGACTGGTATACGTTCCATTCCTCAACCACGGGCGGATTCCAATCGGCTCGCTCAGCACATACGTGCACAGTTTCCGATTCAATGATCCAGTGTTTGCGATGCTCGAGCGAGTAGCGTCTCCCGAGCTTGTGGCTGGGATGACGGTGCTCGTCGGTTTTCTTACCGCAGTGTGGATGAGAAGTGTGAGAAGAGAGTCTGGAGTAGCGTCTTCGGGCGCGTTTGTCTGGCCGATGGCGGCATCGCTTTTATGTGCGCCTGTCATATATCCCTGGTACTTGCTTTGGCTGCTGCCATTTTTGCGCTCGAGATCGACGCTGCCAATTATCATTTGGACCGTCAGTATTATCCCGACTTACTACGTGTGGCATCTGCGCGCACTGGGACGTCCATGGATACTTCCAGGGTGGATCATGCTGCTGGAATACGGGGCCGTTGCAGTAGCTGCTGCAATTCTCGGATTGCGGCGGATAAGAAGAATGAGTAAACCGACGCCTAGATCGGTGAAAGGCTACACGTAACCTCCTTACCCTCCGCTCTCAGAGCCGCTCTGCGGCACCCAGCTTTATTTAGCTTTATCTAGCTTGCTTTCGCCTCTTCCTCGCGCCTTCGGGCGGCGGCTCCTGCAGGATCGGTTATGATATCGACCCACTTCGGATTCGGCGAGGCCTCCGCGTCGTAGTTGTCGTGCCAGTTCCACCACTTGTACGGCGGAGTCTGGGGGTAACCCTCCGGCGAGTCCTCCCACTCTTCCTGGCGCCCGAGCGCAGTTAGGTCGAGGTAGCTCCAGGTGCTTCCCATCGCCTCGTCGGCGCGGTTGTTAATAAAGTAGGTGCGGAAGACGCGCTCGCCATCGCGAATGAATGCGTTGTGGCCGTGCCACTGATCGACACCGAAGTCCACATCGAAGCTGTCGGTGATGGTGTACCACGGCATCTCCCAACCCATCCGCGCTTTCAGACGCGCGATGTCCGCCTGTGGTGCACGCGAGGCCCAAGCGAGGGTTGTGTCGCGTGCGTTCAGATGGGACAGGTGGGAGACCTGATCTGCACCCAGGGAGCAGCCGCGGCAGGCATGCTCAGGCCAGCCGAACACTCCGGGCTCGAAGAAGGCGCGATAAACGATCAACTGCCTGCGGCCTTCGAATAGATCGAGCAGGCTAACCTTACCCTTGGGCCCGTCAAACTCATACTTCTTCTCCACCGCCATCCATGGCATCCGTCGGCGCTCGGCGGCCAGTGCGTCACGCGAGCGGGTCAAAGCCTTCTCCTTCACAAGAAGCTGCTGGCGCGCAGCCTCCCACTGCTGCGGCGACACGATTGGTGGTGTGTTCTTCGGGAGATTCTCTTTCCGGTTCTCCATGTCTCTCTCCTTTCTTACCGCCATCTTATTTCTCCTTTGTTTTTTGAAACCGACTGAAATCATTCGCTCTGAAAAATTTTCTGAACTTGCCGATGCACAGCGCCAGAATTCCTCCCGTAGATCCCGCTCCGGCCGCCATCACCGCCGCGCTTGCGATGCATGCTGGACACATATTTCCCTCCTCTAAACTTCTAATCGTCGGCGACTCAGTGGGGCCGCGGTGCTTCGGCACGTTGCCGCATCAGCTCGTGCAAGTGCGCCCAACCACTCTTCGCGTTTCTGTACTCCTCCAGCACAAGGCCAAATGACTGGTGCCGAAATGTGATGACTGTAACCCCGCCCGATTCCTTCAGCCGGTACTGCAGATTCGAGATCACTGGATTGGACATGAACAGCGGCCCACAAATTTCCAGCAGCGTCGGCTTCTTGATCGCCTGCACCGTTCCCCAGTAGTGGCCGTTGTTGTCTCCCAGGTCGCGATACCATCTTCCGCCTGGCCATGCTTCCAGCTTCATCGGCATTGGCCTGTCCACTTGAGTTTCGTTATATGGCCCAAGCTGATCCAGCAACGCGGCAAATGTCACCTCAATCGATGCGCGCACTTCAATCTCTTCTGCGATCTGAATCGTTGTTGCGTCCAGTGATAATGCGGATGAACCCACAGTTTTCTCCTCGTTGTTTATAGAGTTATTTTTTCTCTTCATTTTTGGCCTCGGCCCTTTCCTTGATTCGCAGCAACTGGTGTTTCCACAGCCGCTCAAATGTGCTTGTCCACTCATGCAATGGCCGAATCGCCATAGCATTTACCTTGTAAAACATCTGCTGACCTTCCCTCCGGGCCTCCACCAGACCAACATCCTTCAAAACTTTGAGATGCTTCGAAACCGACGGCTGCTCTATCTCCATTGCTTCTACAATCTCGCCGACGGACCTCTCTTGCATCACTAGATAGTCCAGAATGTCTCGCCGCCGCGGTTCCGCGACAGCATTGAAGGCGTCCGAAGTTGTTGCTGCCCTTGCCATGTCTTTCAATATATTCCTATATAGGAATATGTCAACTTCTTTTTACACATTATTGGTGTCTCAAGGCTGAAACGTACTGCGCGACACGCTCACCTCTGTATCTGATAACCTTTTCTTCAACATCTTGGACAACGCCGGTTCAATCCACCAAAGGGGGATTTTCTCTCCATGTCAAATATGACGACAAATACGACAAGATCAATCCGAGTTTCGATTGTCCGTCTTCTGACCGTCGCTGTACTTGTCCTTGCTGCAACTTCCTGGGCGCAGACACGCTCGCCCATTCTCGATCAAGTTGGCAAGACCTTTGGAGTCGATTCGTGGGACCAGGTTGACGCGGTTCGCTACACCTGGAACGGAGAAATTACCGGACTATTCAAGGCTGCTCACAAGTGGGAGTGGGAACCCAAGACCGGCAAGGTTACCTTTGAGGGGCTGGATAAAGACGGCAAGCCGGTGAAGGTCTCCTACGTTCGCACCGACCTGAGCACCCAATCCGACGCCGTGAAAAATCAGATTGATCCCAGTTTCGTCAACGACAATTATTGGACTCTTTTCCCTTTTCACGCTTATTGGGACAAGAACGCCTCGGCGATCGATCAGGGCAAGTTTAACCTGCCAGTAGGCCCTGGCATGGCTGAGCTGATCCCAGTGAAGTATCCCGCCGATGGCGGTTACACTCCCGGCGACATCTGGGATCTCTACGTCGGTAAAGACAATCGCGTCGTGTACTTTGTCTACATCCGCGGCGGAGCCAAGCCGCCGAGCCGCGTCCTCGCAACCTGGGCAGGCTATAAAAAGGCAGGTCCAATTCTGTTCTCAACCGAGCATCGCGGCTTCGCCGATGGCAAGCCCCTGCACATTTTTATTTCCGATGTGGCGGTCAAACTGACAGGCACCAATAAGTGGATAGAGGCGCAGTGAACCTACTAAAGGTGGAAATAAAGCAGGTTTCTCGACTACGCGTGTTTGTTCGCTCCGGCTCACAATTCGCTCCGCTCGAAATGACAGCAAGTTAAAATTAATTATGGCGAATCATGATAAACAGGGAAACAGCAAAGACACGGATCGAACACTGACTTTGACTGCGGAAGCGCGGCGTCTTTTTATCGAAGCACTGCTGAATCCTAAGCCGAACGAGAGGGCAATCGTGGCGGCGCGGCGATTAAAAAAGGAGATCGCGTAGTTTCAGTATCGCGCCAGTTGGACACTACACTCTCCCGATAACGATAAACTGCCAGCGACGTTGTTCGGACGATTGGCGAGAAGCAAGCAGTTCAAGGGACGTGGTCTTGGGGAACTCCTGCTCATGGGGGCTCTGAAAAGAGCACTGGAGCATAGCAGGAACATCGCGTCTGTAGCCGTGGTGGTGGATGCCATCGACGAAAACGCGCGCGTCTTCTACGGACGCTATGGCTTCATCGATATTCCGAATCACCCGAACCGGCTGTTCATACCCATGAAGACGGTGGCGCAGCTTTTTGTTGAGATTGATACGGAGTGAGTTCCCCACCCAAGTGCAAAGAACGCGACTAGAATGGTCCCCCGCCTGCTTGGCTTATATCGCCAAGGAGTGTGCTGGCAATATAGTTAAGATTTATGGTTTCGCGTTGATCTTATTCATTTCCGCCATCAGAGATCGCCGAAACCCAGCGGTCAGATTACGGACCCACTCGACGGTCTTGTTCTTCGGGTCCAAGAACGCAGAGAACTTCTTAGGCAACCAGTGGTCCGTCTGGAAATGGAACATTCCGTTGCGAAACCTTCTAAGCAGTTCCGTATTTCGGGAGGCGAGTAAAATATCCACTTCTGGGTCGGACAGCTTTGCTTTCTGCCATCCCTCAACCATGACGTAAAGCATCCCGTACCAGAGGCACATCTTCAGTCCGGCCTTGCTGACCATGAACTTCATCGGGGCTTCACTAATGCATGGCATTGTCCTTGGGATCACGTGTTGGATGCCTCTCGAACTCTCCAAACATCAGGCTTGCCGCCATGAAGTAACGGAACAGGATTGGAACGAGTTCCTCTTTCGTGCGTGCCATCGTCAACCTTACGCCTTAGATTCCGGCTGGGACGTAAACACCGTCGTATCTATTCGCAGCCCGAAGGTTTCGTGCATCATTTTGAAGAAGTACATCCACGTGTTCCGCGAGCACGAGAGTTTTTCGTCTATATCTGCGATCTCACTGCCGAGGAGATCACCGTGAACGATATCCTGCCTTAGCTTGTCTATGGCTTGTACCTTCTCTTCATCGAAGGTGTAGTGCGGGTCTGGTGCTGACGGCTTGCATATAGCAAGCAGTAGATTCGCTTTCTTAACGAGGGACTCATTCCGGCGAACGCTCCAGATCTCCTTCCGGATAATCTTGCCGACAACTTCCTCTAGCCCATGCTTCATAACGGCTTCCAGATCGAACTGCTTCTTCTTTACCCAGTCTTTCCAGAAATCAGGCGCAAAGTGGGACGTGATTCCCAAGTAAGAATTGATTCCATCTTCCAGAACGGTATGAGCGAACACCAGCGAAGCGGCATCAACCGAATATGACGCATTCTTCATTGTCTGTTCTGTGAGCTTTTCGCGCATAAAGTCAGCCGTTTTCTTCAGATCATCCGCGTCCTTGATACCGATAATGAACTTCTCTAAATCGCCGGAATCAGCTAGATCAGAAATAAATGACTTGTGTTGGACCTCGACGATCTCCTTCGCGTAGGGCATCCCCAATGCCGCCACGTTCCGCAGAGAGTCGATGATCGCCCAGCCGTTGTTCATTCGCCTGAAAACGACGGTGAATTCTTGGTCGGGGTTCACGCAGTACATCGTAACCCCAATGGCAGCGCTGGAACTACAGGTTTTTAGTTCGCGAAGTGATGGGTGGCTCATTCAAGCCCTCTTTTGGCGTGAGTGGTAATGTAGGGAAATGATCGAGGCGACCTGCAAATAACTCAGTGGAGAATCCTTCGACTTACCCACACAACGAACATCGCGTTGTGAGGGCCACCCGTCGAAGCCCAGGTTAGCGCCAAAGAACGGCGCGAACCTGGGGCACCAAGCTCCTATTGTGATTAAAATCGCAGAGCAGCTAAGTCAAAGGCCCCACTCTAGTCGCAGAGAACGCGACTAGAATGGGCCACCCATCTGAAGCGAACGAGGATTTGCTGGAAGCGCGGGCATGGTAAGGCCAGTGTACAGGCGTGTCCGCTCTACATGCTTGTCGTTTCTGCGGCGAGAATTGTTTCGCAGTAGGGGCCTTCGGCTTCGCTCAGGGTGACATTGCCGTTATTGGGTTTGTGCCTCGAACCGATGCCAGTCCGACCCGATCCGTCTTAGGCGCCGACTTGGCAAATATCTGCTCGAAGAATTGCTGTTCATCACAAATCAGCCTATCTGGCGATTACGACCGTCGTGCAGGAACTGCTGAGCTTGGGCAGATCGCGATTTGCGGCCATGCGGATCTCGAGCTTTGGGCGGTCGCCCCGGATGATCGGACAATAAGAGTCAGGCTCGAGTAGTGCGCTTTGCAAGCGCCGCCGTCCGGCACATCCTCCGTGGCATGAATCCCGAAACTCGCAAGGCTGGCATTTGTCAGGAAGAGTTCGTGCCTGCTCGAAGGGTGCGGAGTCGAAAATATCGGGCCCCGCAGCGAACAGATCCGACAGCGGCTCACCGGATCCCGGCCAATAAACGCAAGGTTGTGTTGTAGCTCGCGGCGTAACTCGTACGGTTCCAATACCACATCCTGCTCTTAGCATCGACAGTCCCGCCATGGCACGGACCAGTGGCTCGCCAATAGCGATCACATCGGTTTCCGCGAACAGGCGCCGGAACCCTTCCCAATATTCTTCATACGTCAGCGCATAAATGTCGGATTGCACCGACTGGTAAACATTCACTCGCAAGGGAGCCTCAAAGCGCTTGGCCATGCGTGCCACATCGGCTAACCGTAAATAGTTGGACTTCATCATGACAGCGACGATGGTTACAGGAATACGCAGCCCGCGACACCGTTCTGCCTGCTGGTGAATCAGATCCCAATTCCCAGCTCCACGTTGCGCATCCTGCTCTTCTTGCGTTGGATAATCGAGAGAGAACTCAATGTCGTGGAAGGCGCGCAGTTCGTCATCCTCCAAAACCGCAATACTGTGACCGTTGGAGGTGATGGTGAGCTTGACCGGTTGTGTACGCAGGTAAGCCAGTATTGCTTTGAAGTCGGGATGCATGCCGTTCTCGCCGGTACCGAGATTCACCGAGCGGACTGCTAGCCGTTCCATGACAGCTTTTACCTGATCCAGAGAGAGACGATCAGTGCGAGCCGGATCGCGGTAGCAAAACGAGCATGCGAGATTGCATTCATTGGTGAGACCAAGCCCTAGGGAAATGCCGCCATCCAGCGCCGCGCAGGGAGATGTGGCCGAAGATTGCAACATCGCGTTCTTCATTCACCCTCTTTCATCCCAGTATCCGAAAAACGTGCCAGGCTTTGAGTATAGCGAGCTACAGCGGCGAACTCCGGTCGTCTCGCGAGCTTGAGTTCCAGTTCGAAAATCCGTTCGTACTCGGCATCGAGCGAAACTCGTGGCGGTAAATAATCCGACAGGACTCGTACGCCTCGCTGAGCAGTTACCAATAGCGACGCTGGCGTCAACATGGCTTGCAAAGTGTTCGGGGTAAACAGTCTCACCTTGCCCCCATAGAGAGACTCATAACCCCATTCGGCTGTTAAATTACTTTCTGCGGCAGCCAAATCGCCAGCGTGAATGGCAGCCTTTAACACCTCGCCAGCTTGGTTGCGTACCATAACCGAAAGTATTGCCGATGAATCTCGCATCAGGCGTGCCGCTCCGCGCAACACGGCAAGGGGATCATTGACGTATTCCAGAACGTTGTGGCAAATAATTACATCGAACGATCCAGCAGGAAATAAATCTGCAACTTGAGCGGCGTCGCAGTGTTGCAGATCAACGTTCTCCGTAAGTCCGGCCTCGTGTACGGCGCGCTTTGCGATCTCCAGCATCGCCTGAGAAGAGTCCAGCAGCGTGATGTGAATGCCAAGCCGCGCCAGCCGCACCCCGAGGGCTCCCGTTCCGCACCCAATATCCAAGGCGCACAAAGGTTGTTTGGACTGCGGTAGAAACTCCTGTAAATTGGCAAAGGCGAGATCGAGGCGTAATCGGCCTTCGTGTGTTTCGAGGTAGGCGGCGTATTTTTCCGCCCCGCGCTGGAACCGTTCGCTTTCAGCGTGGCCGCTCATTATTATGCTTGATTCTCGCGTGACACTCGATCAAAATCGTTCTCGATTCGCTCTCTCTAAGACCACAGCATATATCGAAAAGATTCTCTCCTGTTGTATTCGCCCCAATTATAGCGAGTCTCCGGGTAGACAAAGAACTGGGTGAAAGATAAGAATTAGGCCGTGAATTTTTGTAACGTGCTCTCTTGAAGATTTCATCGGACCGCTGGTCGCAGCAACATTCCGGAGCGTTATTGTCATTCGGCGCGTAGTTTCGGATTGTTTTCGCCTCGGTGCCCGGCGCCTAATTTCAACGGCTGTCTTTCGAAATTTAGGACAACAGCGAAGACAATGCCTTTGCGTCGCCGCTGGCAGATTCGACAAAGCAACTTCGGTCGAAGATCTTCTGGTTGTCAGTAAAGGGCGGTTACCCCGATGGAAAAAATCGGCCCGGTTTGCAAACCATTATAGAAACCGAATGTACTGTTCACGGGGGAGCGATCCGCTCCGATCAACTGAGTATTCAGCCGGATGTTCCGCGTGTTCCAGGGATAATAGTTGGTTCCGATAATAAATTCTTTGGAATTTCCATACTGCCCAAAAATATACGAAGTTCCCCCATAGAGTTCGAGTCTTTTGGGTACAATCATGTCCGCAATCTGAAGGTAGAAACCTGAATCTCGGACTTCGGTTACAGGCATCGTTCCATCTGCAACAAAATGATTCAGTAGCCTTCCATAGCCTTCACCCTGAATCCAAACACCGTGGTACTTCATTCCCACGGCTGCGGATGCCATTTGGTAATGCGCTCTTTCGACCGTCACACCAGGAGCAAAGGTGCTTGTATCGAATACGTTGAGGCTATCGCTAAGACGAAGAGTTGTATTGATGCCCGATGTAGTACCGATTGCCGCTTGGCGTTCCTCGGGGCTGTAGGTGTAGGCGAGATTGAAGCGGGTCGCAAGATTTTGATGGTTTTCGTAGTCTCCGAAAGCGCCCCGTGGGCCAAATTCACCAGTAGTTGGCAGCCATGTTAACGCGAAACCAGCGGAAAGATCACGGTCTAGTTTAGCTGCCGGTACGTCTAGGTTGCTGTTATTGTTTCCGATCATCCACCTGTACTCCAGCTTGGGGAATAGTTTTCCTTGCGCGAACACACCTTGCGAGAAGTAAGGCCGAAAGAATTCGTCCGCCATGACGCGATCATAGGATTCCCAATACGGATGAGAACCTTGCAAAGATTGTGTCCCTGGGTAAGCATTCCATCCCAATCCGAGTGTCATGTACTCACCAAACTTGTAATAGAGGGCACCGCCTACAGCCACCTGATTGGTGTCCTGCACCGTCCAAAGAAATGTGGAATATTGAAACTTGGGACTGAACAGCCATCCTTGTGAAAACAACATGACTCGATGGAACTGAAAGTCCTTACGGGGAGTTACCTGGAAGGGACGGCCCAAGTGATCTGTAGCCGATTGGTGGCCCGGCATCTGGTCTAGAAATCTTGCGGCCATGTAGCCGCTGAGGTTCAGCTCGCCGTATTCGCTTCTACCAACAGTAAATCCACGGCCCGGATTAAATTCTCCAAAGATTGCAGGATTCCCTTCTGACGCCTGCGGGTATTTCGTCTTATCATCGCCTTTGCCCTGGCTTTGGCCGGACGATTGCCCATTCTTCTCAGACGCGGATTGAGCCAGCGTCACTTGATCAGGCTGTTTATTTCCATTTGCGTTCTGGACCACAGTTCCGCGCAGAGCTTTGATCTGCTCCATCAACTCCTGATTTTGTTTTTGTAGTTGCTGGTTCTGCTTCTCCATCTCCTGATTCTGTTTCTCCAGTTGCTGATTTTGTACAACCAACTGATCGAGAACTTGGTTTGCATTCGAACTATTTTGCGGATCTGAAGTAGGCTTAGTAGATTCTTGCGCCGTGGCGGCGGTAAAACTGACGAGTGCGATACCCAATATAAAAGCAAAGCGAACGCCTGCGTTCCTTTCACGCGCACCGAATGCGTGAAAAAAGTGGACTTGCGTCGTGGGAATCTGTGATCCCACATGGCTGTTTCGCAAGGAAGAAATTTCGCTCATAATGCTTGCTCTTCTCAGCACCTGCCGATTATTAGTCAGCAGCTCGTCAAGAGTCTGGCTTAGGTCCACTGTTTTCTTCACGCCTCGTACACGACTATCAAATTAATAAAACAATCAGAGCGGTGATATCTGTAAACGGCCAACTAATAGCCCAATGCACAAACGACACAGGGTCTGTTGCAATCTACGCAGAGGTCGATTTGAAATGTCAGAATTAACAACTGCTACTGCTTCTTCTGACAGTAATCCTCTTCTGCACAAGTTCTGGAACTTTAGTCTGTACGTCAAATGAGATTTGTCGACTAATTGGCGGGAATGTCACTCCTGCAGAAAACCCGGAAATCGAAGCTTATTTGTTGCTTTTTTATACTGCTGTCAAGCCTGACAGTAACCTGTTGTAGTGCTTTTTTTTTAAAATGATTGTCTATCGTCGTGATTCTGCGAACTGAACCGCCGCGATTGGACTTCGGGAGTAGCGTGAGAATGGGATGGCGTGGCGCATGGTGTACGCGACTGAGTCTAGGACTGCTGCTGACAACCGCGTACGCACAAACTAACCAGCAACTGATAATAGTAAATGGCTGCGGCGGCATCCCGGTGATCCAAATAAACGGCCGAAACACTGTAGACATCGAGGCCCTCGCAAAAGCGGCGAAGGGGTCCCTCAGCTTCAATGGGAATCAGATAGAGTTAACGATTCCTCAATGCTCATCCAGCGACAGTACAGCGGACGTCAAATTCTCCAGTGAATTCTTGCGCGGGGCGATCGAAGCTATGAGCACTTTGCGCGAGTGGCATACTGCGCTCGCGAGCGCAATCGAGAATGGCTACCCCGTAACCCAGGAAGGGCTAAGCCACTACCAGGGCCAAGCCGTGACAAATCTCCGCCTCGCGCAAGCTTCGGCATCGACCAATGCGGACCAAAAAGGCGCGCATTTGCTCGAAAACACTTATCAGAAAATGAAGCAGTTGACTGATAAGTACGTGACCATGCGGGAGAATATGAACTATGTCGCACCCGAAGCTCTCCAAAATGACACACAGAACCAGAGCTTGATCGCATGCGGCAAGGCGTTGGGAGCAATGGCTGCCAGCGGGCAATTCACCGACGATGGCACTTGTCATTGAGCCGAGGAGTTTTGTATGCCGAATCCAATAGTTCCAGGAATTATGAGGAATATAGTGCATTGCGGTTTCTCTGCCGCTCTGCTCATCGCTGTTCTTGGAACATCTGTCACAGCGCAGAAGGTGAAAATCGGATACGACAAGAGCGCGGACTTCTCGAAGTATAAGACATACACATTGACAGAACCCGCGATGCCGCCAACACGCCCCATCCTCTATTCAGCCGTGGTCAGTTCCATCGAAACCCAATTAAGTGCGAAAGGGCTCGAGCGTGTCTCGAGAAATGGCGATCTGGTTTTGATCCCCTCCGGCGGTGTCGATTTTGGAATTGCAGTTTCCGGTGGCACTCCCGTCAGCACAGTAACTGTTCCAGCTATAGACGCAACCATGTGGACAGGTGCCGGAGGAAGTGGAGAACTAATGCCTGCAGTCGGTGAGGCCAACCTGCACCTGGAATTCGTTGATCCGGGCATGAACCGAATTATGTGGGCGGGCACGGTAGAAGAAAAGCTTGATCCTACGGAGAAGGAGAAGTCGTTGAAAAGAGCTATGAAGGCGGTAACTAAGTTGCTCAAGACTTTCCCGCCACCTAACACGCGGTCCAAATGACATTCGTAGTTGTCGAAAATTGAGAGCTTTATTGAGAACGGATGCCAGCATCGAATTTTGCATTTGGAGGACTGCCAGTTTTGGCAGTGCTCATTCTGATTCGACAATGCGGAGACCACAAAATCCCCGGGCAGACACCGTAAAGACTAACAGTTCTATTCCAGTCTTCCTGTTCGTAGCATCATTGCTAATGTATTGCAAATCGAAAAGTGCCTCTGCGGCTACGCCACGAATCTATTTTGGTTGTGAGCACTTGAGTTTGATTGATGGTTCGATGAAAAAATCTGATATTGAGGTTCCGCGATGAAAAAAATCTATTTCCTTACGATATTGACAGTTCTACTTACAGCAGGTGTGGTATCAGGCCAGGAGGTTCGGTACAACTTCGACAAAGACACCGATTTTTCCAGATTTAAGACCTATAAATGGGTAGATATTAAGGGTGCTCAAAAGCTGGACGACCTGCTCGATAAACAGATCAAGGAAAGCATCGACTCAGAACTAGCGACCAAAGGCCTGCAAAAAGTGCAGGATGATAGCGCAAATCTTTACGTTGGTTATCAGGCAGGAATCGGTCAGGAAAAACAATTTTCCTCATACAGCAGCGGTTGGGGATATGGCTCCGGTTGGTACACGGGCGGATGGTACGACGCAGGTCGATCTTCCACGACGACCGGTCAAACCACAACAATCTATAAAGGACAACTGGCCCTCGACATGTACGATTCAGCAAACCATGATCTGGTCTGGCGCGGTATAGCAACGAAAACGATCGACGTAGATGCCAAACCAGACAAGCAGCAAAAGAATTTGGCAAAGACGGTTGATAAGTTATTGAAGAACTATCCTCCCCCTAAGAAGGATTAACTTTGTTCTGGATCAGAACGCGAGTTTAATAATCCAGTCGACGATCTCCCTCAAGGGAACTACGGTCAGGATGAGCGGCATTAACGGCACTAAAAGCCAACCGCTCAGCCTTATTACTGATTCTTTGTCAAACGGAAGCACGCGCATATGGGTTACAGAGACAAACGCGTTTCCCAAGTCCGCCAGCGACTGTAGATCAGGGGTGCCGAGGAGCGGTTCGCTACCGCCAGATGCATGTTCGATCCACTTGCTCCGAAATGCATCCACGTAATGGCTTGCGAGAATGCCGTACTCTCGGCTGGCACTTCTTCTCGCCTGTCCCAAATGCGTCATAAAAAATGTTAGTGGCGTCAGTATCAAAAGCAGAAGGAACAACAACGATCCGGCAATTTCCATTTTGAAGTCTAGCAAGTGTGCTCCGGCGTGCCAAATCCGATTGCCAATGAAGCCAGCCAGAAACGTCGTGTGGGCCACCAGGACCGGGGCGAAGGCGAAGATGCTGGCTGAAAGGAAACCCAGACCGGCGGCACGATCTGGATGAAAGAAATTGAGGTGAAGCCGCAAAGCCCGCGTGCGCCACAGGAATACATACCAGAGAAACAATCGAAAGTACCAGCGAAACAGAAGAAACCTAAAAATCGGCAAGCTGAAGAACTCATAGCAATAACCGGCTGGAGTCAGGTGAGGCCCTGATGCAGAATTTACGGCATACCAACTCGCCCCACGAAATGAGACACCTTCTCTCCAAACCCAATCACCAATAGTGAAACAAAATACAAGGAGCACAGCTTCGAACAGTACTGAATTTCGAAGCCGCATTGTTGAATTGATGATTTCCGAAAAATGTTCGTATTCCTCCGCAGCAACGATATTTCTCTGAGTAAACTGTTTCACCACGTTAACCAACCGCTGGTGAACGATCAACTCTGCCAGAATTAGCAAGGGAACCACCGCTAGAAATCGGACGTGAACCTCAGCGTCGAAAAGAAAAGGCAGTACAGTGCCGCGTATGCTATAACCGCACGCTACAGACAGGATGAGCAAAGGAAGCCAGCAGAGCGCCGAAATAGACAGCATGCGCCGGACAAGCAGTTCGAGAGGCTCTCTGGCGAGGCGAGTACGCAGATACAGTTGATAAAGGGGACCTCCCATAACCAGCGAGAAGTCGACAGGGCTCTCCAGAAAATGTGCACTGTCAGTTTCTTTCTTATGCAGGTTCGCCGTTTCCATGAGAGTGCCCTTTCAATCATTTAGGTGAGTGCTTGATTCCATTGAAAACAGAAATGAGACTCGGAGATGCCATGCCGCATCACCTCATACTTTCGCGAATATTGAGAAGAACCTCATCTGGCGACTCAAGGCGAATCAGTCCAGTTCTTGGATATTCAATTTCAAGAATGACATAAACGGTAACGACGGTGATCAGTGCAAAACCCAGTATGTGAAGCCAGCTCCGGTGTTCACCGCTGGCCATGCGATAACCAGCTAGCAGCGCACAGGTCAGAGAGAGACCAAATAAGAGTGCATAGATAATCGTGGGAGGATGAAGACGGAGCGCCATCGTCCGCTTCGTGGAGATGTCGAACATATTATTCAATGCGGATAGAAGTAGAATGCCCGCATTGGGATGCGAATGCGGAAGCGCAGTTCCACCGACAGCTTCGTTCCAGATTTCCTGCTGCAATCTCTTGGATTGCGCGATTTCAACATATGCGGATCTAATATCAGGTAGCCGTCGATAGGTTTCTATCCGAGAATCAACATACTTACGAAACAGATCTTGTAATTCCGGCCTGACTTCTTCAGGCAGTAAGTACAGCCGCAAATACGCCGTCTCGATACAATTCACTTCCTCAGCAATCAGCATTCGCTTCTCGTTGAAGCGCAATGCTGCTCCAGAAAACGAGAATGCCACCACCAACCCAAACAAGGCAAAGATCGCACCCTCGATCGTGCCCAGGTTCCCCCGCTCGCCTTCTGACTCCCGTCTTTTGCGTTGAATGCCAAGCCGTCGCCCGAGTTCCAGCAAAACTAGCATTCCGAGAAAAAGAAGCAGGGTGGAGAGGAGAGGCGGAATGGGAGGTTTCATAAGAACTTGGTCCCTAGTTTTCCTGGACTGGAGTCCAGGATTTGTCTGGGTTATAACGTTCCATGTTTCGAAAGACTTCAAACGATGTCGGCCCAAGATCTTTTTGGTAAACAATACCGCTGTGACTCACAATAAAAGTTTTTACGCCCGTTGCCCGATATTCCGCTGGTGTAGCTGCCAATGCGAACCCGCCAATCATCACGCCTTCCACCACAAAATCAAGTTGGCCAAGCGGAGCGGCGGGGCCTTGCCCCTTCAAAATCTTAAAAAAGTAACCGTGGTATGGCTCGGCGTCGCTCTCGTAGCCTTGGACGATAGCGCGCGCAACGTGTTCTCCGAGTGGCCCGCCCCAAGTCCCATCGGAGTTTCTCCAAGCCAAGCCATCTTGCTTGCCGGGGGAACTTATGATCTGTTGTGCATATTGGTGCACTTCATATCCGGCACGCTTCCGATACGCATAGTCATTCTGCGCTTCAACATAGCGATGGCAGATGTCGATTACAGCCAGTTCGTTGTAACCGATGCGGCGGTATAGAATTTCCTGCCTTCCGGCTTGGGCGTCGAAAACCCATCTATTGTTCTTTTTTACGATTGGTACGGGAAATGGCCAATTCTCGTTACCTATCAGGAGAAATGCCCGGTTCCCGTTTTTTGGTTCTAAAGAGACGCTTCTCTTTTCGCGCGCTTCGCTTGCGAAATCGGTTGCACGCTGACGGTCACGGGAATACTCACCTGTGAGAACAATGTCGGCATTGTTCGGACCAAAGATGTGGATGAGAGTAGGAACATCAAATCTATCCGCGGCTTCGATCAACGCGGTTGCAGCTTGCTGTGGATCATTGAAGCTCTGGATAACTTCCGGCGCCTCTGAAGTTATCTTGCCCTCTGGTTGTTGAGCAGCGAGCAGTAACGTTATGCAGCAGTACACTGACACCACGACGGTTCTACGCTGAAGTAATCCGAAAGTAACTTCAGCCCGGGGAATTTTCACTGCATTCCTCCTCTCCCACATAGGTCCATAGTCGTCGGGCCTCTTACCTTCGACCCCCGCCCCGTGCGCCTCCACCACCACGGCCTCTCATGCTGGAAGAACCGCGATTTCCGGCTGCGCGCGCGCTGGAATCGCTGTACCCCCCTCGGCTTCCGAACGCGCTTGAATCTCCGCCACTACTCTGCAGGGAGTCGCGGGCAGCGGCGCTACTCGATTTACCTTGAGCACTACTCGATTTACTTTGAGAAGGACGACTGGCTGTTTCCGGTCCGGCGGTCGCGCCGCGAGTCGTCGTCGAGCCAGCGGGCCGCTGGCTGATCTGCTGCCGGGCATTTGCTTGGCGATCGGCTGCTGATTGCCCGCGTGCTGTTCCACCGTACTGATTCGCGGTTGCCCGATCTTGATAGGGAGTACCTCCGCGATGCTGTGGGTTGTGGCTCCAATTAGAAGTTCGAGCGTTGCCGTTGAAATTTGCATTACGATTCACGTTCGCGTTGCGATTAACATTCACATTCCGATTGAAGTTGTTGTAGTTATTGATCTGGACGTTGTTATGTCCCCAACCGCATCCCCAGCCCCAACCGCCACTCCACATGGCACCCATCGCTACTCCAACTCCAAAAGAAACCGCCATGCCCGCCGCATAGTATCCGGGTGGTGGGTAATAAATCGCAGGATATGCGTAGACAGGCGCCCCGTATACAACCGTAGGGTTGTATGCAGGCACATAGACGACATCAGGGTTGGCCTGCTCGACCACGATCACGGTCTTGTTCTCAACGGTTTTAGTTTCGACCTTTTGTTGCTCACTCGTTTTCAGATTGCCTTTGTCCTTGGCTTTTTTGCGCATGCGCTGCACAGCATCCATCACCTCGCTCTGTTGCGCAAGAAATGCATTACCAAGGTCGGTAGTCCATTTAATGTCGTCCGTGAGCCGTTTCACTACTTCTGGAAGGCCGGCAAGTGCCTGAACGCTTGGGTCCCAGGACTGCTTTGCAACGGCTTCAGAAAGCTCTTTGTCCTTGAGCTTGAGATGTTTCGCAAGCCACTGCTGGAGCTGAACTACTTCAAGCGGGTAGGTTGATGCTGCCAGCGTTTGGGCCAGCATTGGGTCCGGATAGAGCGCGATCGGCGCCACGAGCGAATCCAGTTGGTCCTCAGGAAGTTTGGCCGTGGCTTGGTCAGCTGAATTGGCATTTTTCTGCTCCTGTGAATGGGGGTCCTGAGCCACAAATCCGAGTGCGCTGTCAGACACGAGCAGTGTGATGCATAAAAATGCAACAATTTCGCGGCTTGTCCTGATACATGAGCTGAAGCGGCAATTCATGTTGTCCATGACGGCTCTTCATCGCTGGTTTTTGTGCACTTGAGTCAATGGTTGCCGGGGCGAAAAGTCGTTGCCTGAAGCCTGTGCTTCGTGCTGATGCAGTCCTACGACGTTCACCCGGAGTGGTGAGAGAGACCGCATCTGCTTAGAATCGAAACGTAACTCCTCCCGTCACGTCGAATTCGTTCAAGTAGTGGTCATTTCCAACTGCCCAGCATCCACCCCAGAATGGATCACACCAGTAACCGCCATTGGTGGTGCTGATATAAGTCGGAGTCCACTTGAATTGACCTCTGAGGCCAAAGTGGTGACTGACGTTGTACTTCACGCCTCCACCCAGAGCAAATACAAACCGCGTCGTTCCTCTAACACCATTTGTTTCAGGGTCGAGAGCATTGGCCCCCAAACCAAACAAGAAAAATGGCCGCATTTTCGCCTCTCGGGGAGTGAGATGAAAGAGCAGATTTGCCATGTATTGGTTCTGCTTCAAAGTGAACAGCTTGATGCTGGAGAAACCTCCGATTGGCTGGGCCCGCGTGTCTGCCGTGTTTCGGTTCCACTGGAACTCGATGCCATAGTGATCGCCCAACAAATACCCGGCTGTAAGTCCATAGTTAACGCCATTTCCCACCTCAATACGGTGAAAGAGCGAAGTTGATAGATCAAGGCCCCCATTGATTTGACCTCCCGCGTGTGCCGTCACTTCGATGTTCTGTGCCAACACCGATGTGACAAAGCCGCCTAAAATCACGATTGCGAAAACTTTCATTTTCATAGTTGCATTCTCCCGATCCGAGAAGTAATCATCGCTGATTGCGGGAGCGAGGAAAGCTGTCAAAAATGCTAGATAAACTGAGAGTTGCGAGAAAAGGCGATGAAGGCAAAAAAATGTGAGCCCCTCTGATGACTTTCCAGGAAGTCGTTTCAATGGGAGTATCTAAAAACAGTGATTAAAGGCGCAACTAGTATCGTATTCCAATAGTGGTGATAACCAATTGAGTATTGACGTACCTATTAGGCGCATAGTGATAGCGCGATTCTACATACATCCTCCAGGGAGCATCGCCGACTCTGATTGTGAAGCCAATGCCTCCATTCACACCAGGGGAACTTGACCAAGAACTCCGGAGAGTCCTGGTGTCCGTTACCACTCCAGAAGTACACGTCACGCCCCACCACAACCACTCCCGCGTGCAGGTAATCGAGCTACCGACAGCGACAGGGCTGCCAGTAAGGGTGGAATGGCGCAGATACCAACCACCGCCGGCCAGCAAATAGGCTCCGAGCAACCGACCCCGGAGTTCGTATCTGTAGTTTCCGGTGAACGTATACAGGTTACTATGGGCCTCCGTACTATTTGTACCGGGAAGGCTGCTTATGTTGGGATGTAGCCAGTCCCACATGAACTCGCCAAACACTCCATGACGTTTTGTAAAATTGTATCCAGCGCCATAGGTTATTCCTGTACCCGCAAGGGCAACCTGACCCATTGGATTAAGCGGGATGCTTATGGGTAATCCAAGATGCCCGTTGGATTTACGATTGTCGTCCCCTTCGTCCCATTGCGCCCACATTGTCATCGCATTGAGTAGAAGAATTACTAATACGAGTTTCGGTACAGCGGCCCGCATTGCTTATCTCCTCGGCAGGGTAAGTACAGCGTGCTCCCTCTTGATTGTTGCTACCAGAGTCAGTACCCGGAAGCGACTGGCAAAATGTGCAGTCGTAACAGGCGCTCCGGTATGAAGTTCTGTACCAGAACACACGCGTAAACTGCGTCATTGTGGATATGTGATTGAGGTGGAAGGTTATGCTTTTTCTGCTGGGAGTGAACCTGTCTCAAAACAACTCTAATAACGAAGAACCTTTTAGCTACACGAAAGCAAATCGATTCCTTTTCTTATATTAAAAAAAGCGTTTCTCTCTTCCCAAGTAACGTTTGATCTCTGAACCAAACTCCCCAATCCAATTTATTCCTGCTCCAACGAAGACCTGGGTAATAGCCGCCTGATATCCCCGGACCTGCCATGACGGGTTCCCGGGCTCCCAAGTAGTCGCAAGTGCGGATGCGGCAAAAGCACCGAGATAAGGCATGATTTGCGGACGAAACTCTTTCTCAGTCTGATTGTAGGTGACGAAGTTGCGTACAATAGCATGGCGCGTTCGTGGCCAGAACCCAGCACACCGGCACCGGTCATAACGGGGTTCCCATCCCAGAACACCATCTGCCAGGGATGTCACAGAATTCTGAATAATAAATTGGGCCTGTCGATCGACTAGCCTCTTGCCAAATCCAGCTAGATCCGATCCCCACTCAGGTTGACGGTTTGTACTCTGATCGTGCAGGGCGAACACTGTCGTTTTAATGTAAATGCCGGGGGTCATGTAGGTCTGACGCACATAGAGTTTGAGACGCGAGTGAGAATTCAGTGGCAGGAGCGGAACATCCTTCGGAACATAAGACCCATATAACCAGTTCACATTAATCTGCTTGTCAGAAGGGACCGATTGTCCGAATACGCGAGGTGGCCCGACTTGCAAGAGACCGATCGCGACAGCTGTCACCAAAAGTTGTGACCAGAAAGCAGAGTGTCTCGGCCTCGAGTCGCACGCACAACTCCCGATTGCATTCCGTGGACTCGCATTGCTCCACCATCTTCTGCCCACAAGGCAAACTCTAATTTCGTGGTCTTCCTGTTTTTCTCTGATACTCAGATCTACTCATGCCGCGCGCTCATAATGTCCGCGATGCACCACATCTCTTGAAGTAAATCGCCGCAAGAGCACCCAGACCATGAGGAAAGATAACAGCAGAGCTCCCGCCACAATCTCGACAGCACGCCAAAAGAAATGGTCAACCAATCGGCGGGACCTCTGGTCGACGTCATTAACCGCTTGCTGTCGGAGAGCATCCAGGTCCTGCATGGCCGCCACTTCTTGAGCATGAATGGAGTCGAGCACAATCTGTCTTTCTCCGCGAAGGTCGGTTGTGGCAGCTAGTCGTTCCGCACGAAGATCAGCCATAGCTGCCACTCTTTGTTGTGTCAATGCGTCAAAAATGTGCACGCGCTCGTTACTCAGAAACGATTCAAGCACTTTTCGTTGATCACCCAAGTCGCTCAGTGCAATACGCCGCGCCGCTGCGGCAAAGTCGGGCATACGATCCAAATTGTTTGCGGTCTTTTCAAGAGCCCTTGTCAGAACTGATAAATTGGCGGCCACTCCCTTAAATTCAGGATCATTCGAGAGATCGCTAATGAGTAGTTCAGCCTGCCAGCGGGACTGCTTGGGAAGATACGCATTGTAGGAATCCAGACGTGCCGTGATGTCTCCCAAGCCTTCCTGTAGCGCCTTCAGCGAGGCAAGCGATCCCAGATCATCGCGATATGTCTTGTGGATCACACTGGCATCGGCGGAAGTCCGACCGCTCAATCCAGTCCTGATAGGATGATCTGCGGCCCAGGAGGCAACTACTTGCCGAACATCTTTGACTTTGGCCGAAGGCGCTGCGGCAACAACAAGTTGTTCCATCTCAGCGTCCATTTGCATGAGAGTGTTGTCAGTGGTGGCATGGAATATGCCGAGTCTGCTTTTTACTTCCGCCTGGTTCATGTATGCACTCATCTGATATATGAAGGCCCAGGTATCGATCACCGCTGCTAGAGGATCCGTATTTAGCAGAGAGGTTTGTAAGACAGGAATTGCTTCGGCTTTCCAGATTAAAGCTTCTCTGCGGGCAGGCAGAGACGGTGACTCGAGGATGACCTTATCCGCTGCGCTCTCGATTTCGGCTGAATATACCGCAAGTAGAGATTGATTTCGGGAACTGAGCTCCGCCGCCGAAATCTTAATGTTTTTTGCGCGATTTATCGACGAGGTTTTTCTCGTATTGCGGGAAGCGCAACCGAAGAACAGGACCTGTCCAAACAGAAGAAAGCACAAGCACTGGCGCAGCGCGCCAGTGTGTCTGGGTCGGAAGCGCATGGTGTGATACCGCGTTGCCTTTTCACTTTTGAAAATGCCGCATTCAGACAATACTTGGTGTGTGCGTGAAATTTAGTCGTCCGTTTAACAAAAGACGTCTCTATGAACAACAAACAGTCGAGATTGTCTGAGGCTGACTCTCACATCAAAACAATAGCAAATGGCAGGAGCGCAATTAGCTGCTACTTTTACTAGTTCGCAGAGACTCGGGATCCTATCTCGCAATTCTCAACGCTAGTCAAGGCTCAGGTAGTAGATGGCATATCGACGGCGGACTGACGTCACCCGGTCTGAATAATGACTGACGAGATCAATGTGGAGCAGATTGATCCTGAAGTTAGCGCTGCTTGCACCGATTGATTGATAGGGAACCGAAACCGTTGATCACCACAGAACGTGATCGTTACATTATTATTGGCAGCATTCAGGAAAGTAACCGCCGTCGTTGGGGATCCTTGTTCAGTAACTCCTATGCTGACAACAATCACTACACCGCTGACTATTACAGTACCGCCCGGATTGGAGACGAACCCAACGAAAAAGCTCCCGCAACCTGCGAAGTCGGCACATGCCATTACGAGCAAAAAAACCAGAAGTCGCGATCTCGATGCCATAAGTTAATCAGGATCAGCGGCCATATATTCACGGAGCGAAATTTGCAAACGAGGTTCTTATTTCTCAGCCGTTTGCGTACTCTGCAGGTCTTGAATCAGTTGATTTGCCTCTGGCGGCATGG